>OLPL01001022.1_pt1 | contig 18815 bp, 15 predicted proteins | sample 1673211 | NCBI WGS metagenome assembly OLPL01 (sample SAMEA3136766, study PRJEB25190) | human gut metagenome | reverse complement strand
GGTTTACCGCACATGCATCTACACCGATGTATTCTTTGTGTGTATGTTTCTCATGGATTGCTTTTGTGACAAGGCATCCATAAGGTCCCATCATAAAACGGCCAAGCTCAGTATAAATTGCAACATCTCCCATTCCTGCCGGAACAAGAACTTCTTCATATACCTTACGTACGCCCTCTCCGATCACACGGATATCATTTGGTGTCTGCTCTGGTCTGTAAGGAATACCGATACCACCGGAAAGATTGATAAATCCGACATGAGCTCCAGTTTCTTTCTGAAGTTTTACAGCAAGTTCAAACATAACTTTTGCAAGCATAGGATAATATTCATTTGTTACTGTATTGCTTGCAAGAAAAGCATGGATACCGAATTCTTCGGCGCCTTTTGCTTTCAGTGTACGGAACGCCTCAAAGATCTGATCTGTTGTCATACCATATTTGGCATCACCCGGATTATCCATAATGTCGTTACTGATTTTAAACAGTCCGCCCGGATTATAACGGCAGCTGATCGTCTTCGGAATATAACCGACAGCTTTCTCTACAGCTTCAATATGTGTGATATCGTCAAGGTTGATGATCCCACCGATCTCATTTGCATAGCGGAACTCTGCCTCCGGTGTATCATTGGATGAAAACATGATATCACCTTTTTTGCAGCCGATTGCTTTGGAAAGCATCAATTCAGTCATAGAGGAACAGTCACATCCACATCCGTACTCCTGAAGAATCTGGATCAGATATGGATTCGGTGTTGCTTTAACTGCGAAGAATTCTTTGAATCCTTTATTCCATGCAAAGGCTTCTTTTAATGCTCTAGCATTTTCACGGATTCCCCTCTCATCGTAAAGGTGAAAAGGTGTCGGGAATCTCTCAGTGATTTCCTGCAGTTTTTCCAGTGTTACAAACGGCTTTTTTTTCATAATATTTATCTCCTCGTATAGCATTATTTCACATGCTGATGTGTAAACAGATGATCCTGGCAATATTCATAATTGCCATTACATTTTGAGCAGAAACGGAATTCCAGATTCGGATCATCCTTTTCTGTACGTCCACAAATTGCGCATTTGTGTTTCGTAATTCCTCCTGTTGCCGGATTGACACGGCTCTGTGCCATGGCCTTTTTAAATTCCCTGCGTCGATGTACTTCTTTCGGATTGTAACGTTGCATATTCCTTGTGCTGAAGAAAAACAGAATAAAGTTAAGCAGTGATGCAAGTATCGGCACTGCCATCACCCACAATCCGACACGGATATAGGAGATCATGTTGTACAGAATAATTGCGCCGTACACACCTGCCATCCATTTCATCTTGATCGGAATCACAAACCATAACAAAATCTGCATATCCGGATAACTCATCGCATATGCAAGAAAGACAGAAAGACTGACATAATAAGTCGTGAATACACCTCCGCCAATCACATATGTCATACCATCAATCACTACAAAACCACCTGTAATGAAATAGGTAATAAATGCTGCGATCAGCACAAACAAAAGTCCTGAAAAAATATACAGGGTATAACGAAAACTGCCCCATGTACGTTCCAGTGACGTACCGACCGGATAATAGAAAAACAAAATAGAAATTACAAACAAAAAGAAATTACCGGTACTCGGCGGATAGATGACCCAGGTCACAAGTCTCCAGATCTGCCCCTGAAGAATCTTTGATACATCAAGGCTCATCATACTGAGCATCGAAGGATTCATATAGCTCAGCAGATATCCAACCACATAACAGATAATCACATAGACTGTCAGGTTCGGAATTCCTCTTCCCCTGAATTTACGTTCCATTTTATCGATCCAATTCATAAGACACTTTTCTCCTTTTTCTGTTGATTTATACAGTCCGGAAAGATGAATTGTATTTATTGCTGAAAAAATTAAAAATACTTTTTCTTGGACAGGAACATTGCTGCAACAATACTTGCCCCGATAGAAATCAGAATTACGATTGCAAATCCCAGTGTTGTGCTTGAAAAAGGCATACCTGACGGAGCAAGGTTCATTCCATAGGCACTGAAAATAATCGTCGGAATACTCATGACAATCGTGATCACCGACAGTATCTTCATCACATCGTTCAGATTATTCGAGATAACAGATGCAAAAGCATCCATCATACTACGCAGGATACCACTGTAGATATTTGCCATCTCGATTGCCTGTGTGTTCTCGATAATGACATCTTCAAGTAGTTCCGTATCTTCGGGATATTTCTTAATACTTTCAACCTTGATCAGTTTCTCGAGTACAGCCTCATTCGAACGCAGAGAAGTCGTAAAGTATACCAGTGATTTCTCCAGTTCAAGTAACTCTATCAGTTCCTGATTTCGTGGTGAAAAATGGAGCTTTTCCTCCACCTGTTCACTCTTTTTGTCTATGATACGCAGATAACGCAGGTACATACTGGCATTGCGGTAAAGAATCTGCAGAATAAAACGTGTCTTCATATAAGTGAAGAAATTACGTACACGGCCCTCCATAAAACGTGTCAGAACCTGTGTATCCTCCAGGCATACCGTAAAGATCATTTTATCAGTAACAATAATACCAAGTGGGATCGTACCATACCAGTCTTTATCATTTCGCTCTTCGATCATAGGAACATCAACCAGAATCAGAGTGTAAGTATCCTCCACCTCAATACGTGACCGTTCTTCTTCATCCAAAGGAGCCCTCAGATCATCAACTTCGATCTGGAACTGTTCAGATATTTCAAATATTTCTGTTGCTGTAGGATTTGTAAGGGCAATCCAACATCCATCCTGCGGTTCCTGAATTTCATGAATGGCACCGTCTGATGTCCGAAACATTCTAACCACGATTACACTCCCCTTCCACTCTCTTTTTGGGTCATATGGTCAATTATAAAATGCCGTATAATTTTTGTCAATTCCAACTGAATTGTATTTACAAAAATTTTATTCAATTTATACATTAAAGTGACATAGTGCAAATTGTAGACTTTCTATATTTAATATGTTAAGATTAACTACAGTTAATAAGGGAGGACTCAATACTTATGAATAAATCCAGCTTCGGCTCACATTTCACTGTAACTACATGGGGCGAATCCCACGGAAAAGCTCTGGGCGCAGTCATTGACGGCTGTCCTGCGGGGCTTTCTCTCTCAGAAGAAGATATCCAGAAATTTCTGGACAGACGCAAACCAGGACAAAGCCGCTATACAACCGCACGTAAGGAGGGCGATCTCGTAGAAATCCTCTCCGGTGTCTTCGAAGGAAAAACAACCGGAACTCCGATTTCCCTGATGGTGCGAAACACTGACCAGCGCTCCCGTGACTACGGTAATATTGCTTATTCTTATCGTCCGGGACATGCAGATTATACTTTTGATGCCAAATATGGTTTTCGCGATTATCGTGGTGGCGGACGTTCCTCCGGACGCGAAACGATCGGACGTGTTGCTTCCGGTGCAGTTGCATCCAGACTCCTTGCATCATTGGGTATTTCGTTCTGCACCTACACGAAATCTATTGGACCAGTCTCTATTAAAGAATTTAACCCTGAAGAAATAAACAACAATGCATTCTATATGCCGGATGCAGATGCTGCTGCCAAGGCAGGTACTTATCTTGAGGAATGTATGAAAAATCAGGACAGCGCGGGTGGTGTGATCGAATGCCGCATCAGCGGTGTTCCTGCCGGTCTCGGAAATCCTGTTTTTGAAAAGCTTGATGCCATGCTCTCTCAGGCAGTCATGTCTGTCGGTGCAGTCAAAGCTGTTGAGATTGGTGATGGTATTCAGGTTGCTCATATGAAAGGTTCAGAAGATAACGACGGATTTTTAATCAAAGACAACGTGATAACTAAAACTTCCAATCATGCCGGTGGTATTATGGGTGGAATCAGTGACGGCAGCGAGATCATCCTTCGCGCCTACATCAAGCCAACACCTTCAATCAGTCAGCCTCAGCCGACGGTCACCAGCCAGGGTGAACAGATTTCCCTTGAAATACATGGCAGACATGATCCTGTCATTGTCCCGAGAGCAGTTGTTGTTGTCGAATCCATGTGTGCCCTCACCATTACAGATGCATTATTTGCTAATATGACTTCAAGACTTGATAAAATTCAGGAATTTTACTCAAAATAGCCATAAAAAGATCCCACAGCTTAAAACTGAGGGATCTTTTTAAATTATCGATATTTTATCACAAACTATTACTGCTCATCATCTTCCTCATCAGATAACGGCTTGACAGCTTCAAAATCCTGAGGTACAGGCCACATATGAATGCTGTTTGGAGTCTCAACTTTATGGGGTTTATCATTCATAACGATGATATTCTTATCATAGTCAACCTTGAAGGTCGTAATAGTATTGCTTGCATGGTTCGCAACCGCAATATGCTGGTTATCCGGAAAAATCACAAGATCCTTCGGATAATCACCACTGATCGGCAGTGTAAATTTCTTTTCAAGAAGTCCTGTTTCTGCATCAACCTCATACATGGAAACTGTATTTTCTCCTGCAGTTGTACAGAACAGATGCTTGCCATCCGGTGCCAGCGCCAGGCCGGATGCCGCATTATGGATTGCATCTTTGTCATGCTTCTTACTTAAAGTCGATACGCTCTGCAGAAGCTCGAATTCCGGATTCTCTCCGCTGCCGTCATAGCTATATACTTTAATCTCATTGCTCAGTTCAAACAGAATATATGCATATTTGCCGTCTGAACTGAAACGGATGATTCTCGGTCCGCTCTCTCTCGGACAACGAAGAATGTCAACCAGTTCAAGTTTGTGACGTCTCTTATTGATACGATAGATTTTAATCTGATCAATTCCATTGTCAACCGCGCAGAGATACTTATTGTCCGGTGTCGGTCGTACACAGTTAACATGTGGACGGAAATTACGCTCAGCGACACTGCCAAGGCCTTTATGAAATACACCGTCCATAATACGTCCGAGACTTCCATCTTTATGCGTATGTACAACTGTCACCTTGCCATCATGATATCCTGCCACATACAGATATCTGCCGTCCACGTCTGTAGCAAGAAAACAGCCTCTCATTCCGTCAATTCCCACACTGTTGATACGGGTGAGGTCTCCATGCTTGTCACGCTGGAATACCGCAACGCCCTCATCCTCTATGGAATACAGGAACTTACCGTTCTTGGAAACTGCTGTGTGTGATGCATTGCTGACCTTCACTTCGCTTCGCTCGATCAGTTTGCCGTTCTCTACATCTACATCATAGACCTGAATGCCTTTACTGTTGCCATGGGTATATGTTCCCACATAAGCCACATATTTCTTGTTCCCCATTATACTGCCTCCTAAAATTCGATGAATATGTGCGAAAGCTCTATCCGCATTTGGTGTCCTAATTATAGCACATTCCATTTATAAGAACAAGTTGACATTCTACGTTGAATGTGTATTTTCTTACATACTTTATTTCATAAAATAATTTCGTACTTCAGAAAGTGTCTCTTCGATCACAGCATCTGTATGCGCGGCTGAAAGAAACATTGCCTCAAACTGAGACGGTGCCAGATGAATTCCTGATTTCAGCATTGCAAGAAAATAATCTGCAAATGCTTTTGTATCAGAAGCCTTTGCACTTGTATAATCAACTACTTCATTTTCTGCAAAAAACAGACTTCCTAAAGATGAAACATGATTTACATGATACGGCTTTTTATATTCTTTAAGAATCTGTTCGATTCCACTATAAAGTTTTTCGCCCTTTTCTTCCAGTTCCTTATAAACTTCCTGATGTTCATACAGATATTTCAGCTGTGTCAGACCTGCAGCCATTGCAATCGGATTACCACTTAAAGTTCCTGCCTGATAAACCGGGCCTGCCGGAGAAACCATTTCCATGATTTCCTTTCTTCCGCCATAAGCACCAACAGGCATTCCTGCTCCAATGATTTTACCAAAGGTAACCATATCCGGTGTCACACCAAAATATTCTGCCGCTCCGCCAAATGCAAGGCGGAATCCGGTAATTACCTCATCAAAAATCAAAAGTGCGCCATGTTTGGTACAGAGACTGCGAAGACCTTCCAGGAAGCCTTTCTTTGGCGGAACCACACCCATATTGGCTGCAACTGGTTCTACAATCACCGCAGCCACCTGTCCCGGTGCCTGTTCCAGAAGTGCTTTTACGCTGTTCAGATCATTATAAACTGCAGTCATCGTATCCTGTGTGCAGCCTTTCGGTACACCGGCACTGTCCGGTACTCCACTTGTCATAACACCGGATCCGGCGCTTACCAAAAGTGCATCACTGTGTCCATGATAACAGCCGGCAAATTTAATGATCTTATCACGCCCCGTATAGCCCCTGGCCGCACGAATTGCACTCATGACAGCCTCTGTGCCGGAATTGACCATACGCACCATCTCAACATGCGGAAGATGTTCACAGATAAATTCCGCCATCTCTACTTCTATCTCCGTAGCACATCCAAAACTCAGACCGTCTGCGCAGGCTTCAACTACTGCTTCCCTGATCTGTGGGAAATTATGACCGAGGATCATCGGTCCCCAGGAATCGATATAATCTACGTATTCATTGCCATCTACATCATAAATGTGACAGCCATCTGCACGTTTGATAAATCTCGGAGCCATTCCGATCGCACCATACGCTCTGACCGGACTGTTGACGCCGCCCGGAATTCTTTTTACTGCACGTTCAAATAATTCTTCTGATCTTCCCATTAGCCGATTCTCCCTTCATCGATAAAGCGGGCAAGCTCTTTTGCATAGTAAGTCAGATAAATAGAAGCTCCTGCACGATAGGCACTTGCTGCCATCTCACAGACAATTCTGTCTTCTTCGATCCATCCCATCTTGGCAGCTGCTTTGACCATTGCATATTCACCGCTTACACTGTAAGTAGCAATCGGAACATTTGTTGCCTTGTAAACTTCCGAAACCATATCCAGATAAGACATTGCAGGTTTAATCATAATAATGTCTGCGCCCTCTTCGATATCTGTCAGTGCTTCTTTCATTCCCTCACGACGATTATGAAAATCCATCTGATAACTCTTACGGTCACCAAAGGATGGAGCAGAACCTGCAGCATCACGGAACGGACCATAAAATGCAGATGCATATTTGACTGCATAGGACATGATCGGAGTTTCTTTATGTCCTGCCTTGTCCAGACATTCACGGATTGCACGTACACGGCCGTCCATCATATCAGAAGGTGCCACCATATCTGCGCCGGCTTCCACATGAGAAAGTGCTGTTTTTGCAAGTAATTCAAGTGTTGCATCATTCTCTACTTCATGACCGCAGAGAACACCGCAGTGTCCATGTGAAGTATATTCGCACATGCACACATCTGTAATATAATAAAGATCCGGGAACTGTTTTTTAGCTTCTCTTAAAGCTTTCTGTACGATTCCGTTTTCATCGTAAGCACCACTTCCCACTTCATCTTTGTGATCCGGGATTCCAAAAAGCATGATATTGCTCACACCAGCCTTCTGTAAACGTTCCAGTTCGTAAGGAAGACGATCAACGCTGTAGCGGTACTGTCCTTCCATAGATGGAATTTCTTCCTCAACACCTGTACCTTCCTTTACAAAAAGCGGATAGATCAGAGAAGATTTATCAATCCTTGTTTCTCTCACCATTTTACGGAGTGTTTCACTTCCGCGAAGTCTTCTTGGTCTCTGAATAAGATCCATTGTTGCTGCACCTCTTTCTTATCTTAAAAATGTTATTTGTTTTTTATCTTCACAACGAGATCGATCAAAGCCTCAATCGTTGCTTTTTCTGCCACATATGTCTGCATGCCGTATGCATCAGCCGCAGCTTTTGTCTGTTTGCCGATACATGCTGCCACAACACCGGAATAATCTGCAAGTCCTGTGCTTTCGACAAATCCTTTTACCGTTGATGCACTTGTAAATACCACACAATCGATAGAACCCGTACGGATTTCTTCTCCGATATTGATCAGTCGGCTTTTTTCATAGACGGTATCATACGTTGCAATATCATCCACCCTGGCACCATGAGTTGTAAGAATCTTTACAAGATTTTCATTTCCTTTTCGTGCTCTTGGGAGAAGGATTTTCTCTCCGCCTGTGAGTTTTGCCGCAAGGGCTTCTCCCAGTGCATCTCCATCATAAATTTCCGGAATAAGATCTACGAGAATACCTCTTTCTTCCAGTACTTTCGCAGTTCCCTGACCGATTGCCGCAATATGTATTCCTGCCAGACTACGGATATCTTTGTGCGCGTTTTTTAGTTCTTCAAAGAAAATCTCTGCGCCTGTCGGACTTGTAAAAGTAATCCACTGATAAGTGTCCATTCTGTCAAATGCCTGCCAAAGCTCCGTCTGCTCATCCAGTGCAACAGTTCTGACAGACGGCAGTTCCAACACTTCTGCCCCTCTTCTTCGAAGATCATCTGCGGTACGGGAACTGCGTCCCTTCGGTCTGGTTACAAGCACTTTCCATCCTGCAAGAGAAAGTTTTTCATACCATCCGAAGTCTGCTGCAAGCTTACATACTTTACCGACTACAATAATTGCCGGTGTCTCGATTCCCTGCCTTTCTACCTCTTCTTTCAGAGTAGAAACGGTTGCTACAACGCGCTTCTGATCAGCTGTCGTTCCCTTCTGGAGAACTGCCGCCGGCATATCCGGATCCATTCCTGCATCAAGAAGTCCCTGGCAGATATCAGCAAGTGCTGCAATTCCCATAAGAAAAACCAGCGTTCCCTTCGTATCTGTCAGCGCTTTAAAATCAATGTCATATTTTTTCCCTGCTCTCCGATGTCCGGTAATGATATGCACTGATGAACAGAAATCACGATGTGTGACCGGAATTCCGTTGTACGCCGGTACTGCAATGGAAGATGTAACTCCCGGAACGATCTCATACGGAATTTCATTTTCTGTCAGAAGTTCCAGTTCTTCTCCGCCACGTCCAAAAAGGAACGGATCACCACCTTTGAGGCGGACAACACGATTTCCCTTCAGGGCTTCCTCCAGAAGCACCTGATTGATTCCTTCCTGTGGCATCGTATGTTTATCTGCACGTTTTCCTACATTTATTAATCTTGCCTCTGTCGGAATTTTTGCCAGAACACCCTGACCTACAAGACTGTCATAAACAACAACATCTGCATTCTTCAGGACTTCCATTCCCTTCAAAGTAAAAAGACCGATATCTCCCGGTCCGGCTCCGACAAGCCATACTTTTCCCTTTTTCATAATGAAAGCCCTCCTGTTATGTCATTTTCATATATATCCTGCATCCGTTTGGCAAGGTCTCTGCCCAGTTTTTCTGCCTCTGCTTTCGGTCCGCGGATGCTGTCTTTAAAATAACGACCGTCACATTCCCTGTAATAGAGTCCGCGAAGAAAGAGTTCGTCTCCCTCTACCACTCCATAAGCGGCAACCGGCGAAGAACATCCACCATTCAGATATTTTACAAAAGCACGTTCTGCGCTGCCTGCGAACCATGCTTTTTCATCTCGATATCCTTCCAGATAATCATATGTCAGATCCTGTCTTCCCTGTACCGCGAGAATTCCCTGACCTGCAGCCGGAAGAATCTCATCCTCTGAAAAATACCGGCAGATTCGCTTCTCTAAGCCGAGGCGTTTCAAGCCTGCCGCAGCAAGAATCAGACCGGAATATTCTCCATTGTCCAGTTTCTGTAAACGGGTCTGAAGATTTCCACGAATACTTTTTACTTCCATTTCCGGATATAGTTCTTTAAGCTGAAGCGTACGCCGAAGACTCGAACATCCCAGCGGTTTCGTCAGATCCGGTTCACTGACTCCCTCCGGGAGCACCAGAACATCTCTCGGATCTTCTCTCTTTGAAAACGCAAGAAGAGGAAGTTCACCAGGAACTTCCATCGGCATATCTTTCAGGCTGTGAACCGACAACATGGTTCTGCCCTCCAGCAGTGCTTTATCCAGTTCTTTTACAAAGAGGCCCTTGCCTCCGACCTTATCAAGTGTCCGGTCTAAAATTTTATCACCTGTCGTTTTCATTGTCAGAATCTCAACATCCAGCTCCGGATGCTGTGTTTTTATGTAATCACGAACCATCTCACTCTGCAGAACTGCCAGACGGCTCTCCCTGCTTCCAATGATCACTTTATTCTGCACTTCTGTCTTCACCATCTGATGCCTCCATTGCTTCCTGAATTGCGATACGGACTTTTTTTGCGCGGCTGTGATCCAGCCCACTTGCTGTAATTCCGACAACCACTTCATCCTTCATATAAATACCCGGGAAATAGAAATCGCATTTACTCTTATCGTCGGCAACATTTACATAGATGCCCTCTTCCTTACAGACACGGTAAATCTCATCATTCAGTTTCCAGTCATTTGTTGCTGCGATCACCATATATGCCATGTCAAAATCCGAACGTTTGACCGCGCGTGTGATCAGATGAACATATCCTGTCTTTCCGAGTTCCTGCAGTTCCATCGTACACTTCGGTGCAATTGCAGTAATATTTCTTGTAAACTGCAAAAGTGTCCGTACTCTTCTGGTCGCAATATTGCCACCGCCTACAACGACGATTTTTTTGTCTGACAGATCAATAAACATTGGAAAATATCGTTTAGTCTTCATATACCTTCTCCAATCCTGCAACACATTCCAGAAAAGCTTCCTGATTCAGGCTGTCCCGAAGGCCGAAGATCATCTTGTTGACAACTTTTCCGGCTGCGGTGTCTACTGCATCAAGAAGATTTGCTCTGTCTTCTTCCTGCATCGGTGTTTTTTTGAGAATTTTTTCGATACGCAGATTCAGATCCTGCACTGCTTCCGCACGGATTTCCTGAATTCTCGGAATCACGTCACGGCCATCCAGCCACTGAAAAAACTCTGCCATCTGTTCTTCTACAATTGAAGCTGCTTTGATAAGACTCTCATTTGCCTCCGGCGAAAGTCTTTCTGTACGGAAGCTGTCCATATCATAAAGCGTAATTCCGTCCCTGCTGCCAAGAGACGGATCAATGTCCCTCGGAACTGCAAGATCAAGAAGCAGGAGCGGTTTTTCCAATACAACGTCCTGAAAGAGTTCATCCCTCAGAGTAAAGTTCGGACTGGCTGTAGCACTTACTACAACGTCACAGTTCGGCAAAAATCTCATTCGCTCTCCATAATGAATACGGCTGCATCCAATCGGAATACTTACAAGTCCACTTCGATACTGGCGGACTGTGACTGTTACATTGGCTCCGGCATCGCGAAGTGTCTGTGCGGCAACTTTTCCCATTTCACCATTTCCGATGACCATACATGTTTTGCCATGCATATCATAACCCTGTTCTTTCAAATGGCTGACTGCCTGATGAATAACAGAAGGGTTCCCATGTGCAAGAGGAGCTTCTGTCTTGATCTTCTTTCCGGCGGTTACAGCCATACGAAACAGTACTTCCAGCACACTGTCTGTTGTAAAATGCTCACGTGCAAGATTTAGAGCATCCTTAATCTGTGTCAGGATCTGATCTTCACCGAGAATCTGAGATTTCAGTCCTCCGGCAAGATAAAAAAGATGCTCTACAGCTTCTTTATCTTTACGTGTGATAAAATATTTTTCGTAAGAAGTATCCTGTATCCCCTTCAGACGGCACAGACACTCATACATGGAAATTTCCTGTTCTTCTTCGTGACTGGTCCATATTTCAAGTCGGTTGCAGGTCGACAAAATGATACAGCCATAAATTCCTGCCGTCTCTTTAAGTCGTTCCATTGCTTCTCCCGCGTTTTTCTTTGTAAACGCAAACAGAGCCCGAATATCTACGGGTGCTCTGTCGTGATCAATTCCTATCATGGATATTGTCATGATCTTGTGTTTCTCCTTTGTCTGACTATATCCTTTCCTGAATGGGATATACCATATCCGCGTGGATCCTTCAGGAAAACATACTATTTTAATAATAGTATGTTCGAGAAAAGTTGTCAATGAAATTTACATGGGGTTTTCCTGTGTGTTTTGAAAGAAAAACAATATCTTTAAATCTCTACATTTTTTGTGGCAATCACATCCACCCCAGTGTGCGCTACATCATGCAAAACCACATCTCCGATATGTACAGGAGCCGGTACAGTAATTTCCTTCATTGCACGAACACAGGCAAAAATTTTATCTTTCGGAATATCTTCTTTTGTTTTAACAGACACCACAGGTTCCGTTCCACCACTTACACGAACGGTCGTTGTCACGATTCTGGTCGGATTCGTAACCTCTTTTTTTCCATATACGGCACCTCTTTTGCAGGTATTTCCTTCTATATTTATGACTTCTGTGTCCTCAAGTTTCACAGTAAGAGGACATCCCATCGGGCAGCCGATGCAGGTCAGATTTCTGATTTCCATATCTTTATGCCTCCTCAATTTTTAATGTAATTTTCTGCAATGAAGAATTCTTCATTATCTGTTCTCTGGTAAGTTTGATCTGCTCCATCTCCCCCGGAGCTACGACCGGACGTTTGCGGTGAATGATTCTTTCTCTATCGAGATAGCAGCTTATATAGCAGTTTTTGTATACACCTCCGACGCGGAATCGAACAGTCAGTTCTTCCGGCATATGATCCGGACGTATTACAGACGGAACCGTATAACGTACCCCCTTTTCCGAAAACAGAATGATTTCTTTTTCTGTCAGATTTTTTGTATTTTCCTGGCTTCTGCATGCATTCTGTACATAAAGTGAGGCATTTCGTCCAGCCATAGCCGCTTCTTCCGATACAAAATCAACCAGGTCATGTACATGAAGCACATTTCCACATGCGAAAACGCCCTCTATATTTGTCTCCAGACTTTCATTTACTTTCGGTCCGGATGTTATCGGATTCATTTCTATTCCCATGCCACGTGAAAGTTCATTCTCCGGGATAAGTCCGACTGAAAGAAGCAATGTATCACACTTGTATTCTTCTTCTGTACCCGGAATCGGTCTGCCCTTTGCATCTACTTCGGCAAGAGTGATTCCCTCCACACGTTCTTTACCTTTAATATCAACTACTGTATGGCTTAATTTCAGTGGAATTCCAAAATCATCCAGGCACTGTACAATGTTTCGTTTCAGACCGCCGGAATAAGGCATCAGCTCTGCAACCACCTGTACATCTGCTCCTTCCAGCGTCATTCTTCTTGCCATGATCAGGCCAATATCACCGGAGCCTAAAATCACAACTTTTCGTCCCGGAAGATATCCTTCAATATTGACCAGGCGCTGTGCCGTTCCCGCTGAGAAGATTCCTGCCGGACGATAGCCTGGAATATTCAGTGCTCCTCTGGAACGCTCACGGCATCCCATGGCAAGAATCACAGCTTTTGCCTGAATCTGAAACATCCCTTCATTCCGGTTCATTGCCGTTATAAGTTTACCTTCACTGATGTCCATAACCATAGTATGTAATTTGTATTCTATCTGAAGTTTCTCTGTCTGTGCGATAAATCTTCCGGCATATTCCGGACCTGTCAGTTCTTCCTGAAACGTATGCAGGCCAAATCCATTATGAATACACTGGTTCAGAATCCCACCAAGCTTATCATCACGCTCAAGAATCAGGATACTTTCTGTTCCGTTTTTTCTGGCTGCCACAGCTGCAGAAAGTCCTGCCGGACCTCCGCCGATGATCACAATATCATAATTTTTCATTTTGTTTTCCTCCTCAAAATACATCCTTATTAATTCCTTCTATAATTCTGGAATTCCCACCGGATTTCGTAATTTCTTCCATTGATTTTTCAAGCTCACGAGCCAGAATTTCCATAACTTTAGGTGCACAGAATCCTGACTGGCAGCGTCCCATGCCGGCACGTGTCCGTCTTTTGACTCCGTCCAGTGATTTGGCTCCCAATGGTCTTCTGATCGCATCTATAATTTCTCCCTCTGTCACCATCTCACAACGGCAGATAATATTTCCATATGCAGGATTCTGTCGGATCAGCTCGTTTCGTTCTTCAATCGTCATTGCATTCAGATCAGGCATTCCTGTTCTCGTGGAAATAAAATCTGTTTTTTCTTTCAGATCATATTTTTTCTGTACAAGGTTTCCAATAACTTCACCTATCGCCGGTGCACTGGAAAGTCCCGGTGATTCAATTCCGGCACAATCTATAAAATCATTTTCTGTTTCACCGATAACAAAATCATCTCCGTCTTCGTGAGCACGCAGACCGGCAAATGAAGTAATCACCTGACGTGTCGGAATATTTTTTACAGTGTCTGCAGATTTTTCAAGAACCTGCAGTAGTCCGTCCCGTGTTGTATTTATACCTTCTTTATTTTCAATATCCACTGCCGTCGGTCCGATCAGAAGATTTCCATGAACCGTCGGTGTCACTAGAACGCCTTTTCCAAATTTACCGGGAAGAGTAAAAATCGTCCTTCCTACATGATTACCGGCACTTTTGTCCAGAAGACAATATTCTCCTTTTCGTGGGGTAATATGAAGTTTCTTTTCACTTACCATATTGTGGATCTTATCCGCATATACACCGGCTGCATTGACAATACACTTTGCATTGTATTCTCCTCTGCCGGTTGTAATTTTCCATCCTTTTGCCTCTCGTTCAATTTGCTGCACTTCCGTATTAAAATGAAATGACACACCATTTGTATATGCGTTTTCTGCAAAAGCAATCGTCATATGAAACGGACATACAATTCCGGCTGTTGGTGCATATAAAGCCGCATAGACTTTATCGGAAACATTTGGCTCCATCGAAAGCACTTCATCTCTGTTCAGGATTTGAAGATCTTTTACCCCATTTTCGATTCCTCTGTCATAAAGTTTTTTAAGATCCGGATAAGCTTTTTCATCCAGACAAAGCACAAGTGAACCATCCCGTTTAAACGGAAAGTCAAGCTCTCTTGAAAGTGATTCGATCATTTCATTTCCTCTCACATTCAATCTGGCTTTCCATGAGCCCGGTTCTGCATCATATCCTGCGTGAATGATCGCACTGTTTGCTTTTGAGGTACCGCAGCAGACATCCTCTTCCCTTTCAAGCACGCAGACTTTACACTGATAACGTGACAGTTCCCGTGCAATTGCTGTACCTGTCACTCCTGCACCAATAATAATCACATCATAGTTTTTCATATTTATATCCTCCTGTATCGTAAAAAGCCTGACAAATAAACCCATGTCTTATGGATTTACTGTCAGGCTCTCTTTTCTCTTGCCTAAATATTTAATTTGAATTCAGTCACTTAAAAGTGACTCCTAATCATTAATCTTCTTCGTCTCTTGCCCAGCCATAGGCATATTTGACTGCTTTTTCCCATCCCTTGATTCGTTTGCCTCTCTCGGCATCCATGATCTGAGGGGTAAAAGTTTTATCAATTGCCCAGTTCTTAAGGACATCTTCCTTGCTCGTCCAGTAATTCACTGCAAGTCCTGCCAGATAAGCGGCGCCCATCGCAGTGGTCTCGACACATCGCGGACGGTTTACCGGTGCATTGATGATATCTGCCTGTGTCTGCATCAGGAAATCATTCGCACTCGCACCACCATCGACTTTCAGTGAAGCAAGCTGGATTCCGGAATCAGCCTTCATCGACTGCAGGACATCATTTACCTGATATGCCAGAGATTCCAGAGTTGCACGGATAATGTGGTATTTATTTACGCCTCGGGTGATTCCGACGATCGTACCTCTCGCATACTGATCCCAGTGTGGTGCCCCAAGTCCTGTAAATGCCGGAACAACGTAGCAGCCATTTGTATCCTTTACTTTCTTTGCCATATATTCAGAATCTTCAGCAGAATCAATCAGGCGCATCTCATCACGCAGCCACTGGATTGCAGCCCCTGCCACAAAGATAGATCCCTCCAGCGCGTAATTTACTTTTCCATCAAGCCCCCAGGCAATTGTTGTAACAAGGCCATTCTCGGAAAACACCGGTTTCTCACCTGTATTCATAAGCAGGAAACAACCGGTACCATATGTATTTTTTGCTTCACCGGCCTGAAAACAGGTCTGCCCAAACAATGCGGACTGCTGATCTCCCGCTGCACCTGCAATCGGTATCGGACCGCCTAAAAATGACGGATCTGCCATACCGTAAACACAGCTGGACGGTTTCGGTGTCGGAAGCATACATCTCGGAATATCTAATTCTTCAAGGATTTCTTCATCCCACTGTAAAGTATTGATATTAAATAGCATTGTACGGGACGCATTGGAATAATCTGTGATATGGACTGCGCCCTTCGTCAGTTTCCAGATCAGCCAGGTCTCAACTGTTCCAAAAAGAAGATCCCCTCGTTCCGCTTTTTCTCTGGCTCCCGGCACATTGTCGAGAATCCATTTCACTTTCGTTGCAGAAAAATAGGCATCTATCACAAGACCGGTCTTCATACGGAATTTATCGGTAAGACCTTTTGCCTTCAGTGAATCACAGTATTCGGATGTTCTGCGGCACTGCCAGACAATTGCATGATAGATCGGGTCTCCGGTGTTTTTATCCCATACGATTGCAGTCTCTCGCTGATTTGTAATGCCGATTGCAGAAATATCATGTGCTTCTGCACCAATCATATTCATAGCTTCTACTGCCACACCAAGCATACTTGCCCAAATTTCATCTGCATCGTGTTCCACCCAGCCGGGCTTCGGGAAATACTGATGAAATTCCCTCTGTGCCACACTGCACATTTCACCTTTTTCATTAAATAAAATGCATCGGTTGCTGGTGGTACCTGCGTCCAGCGCCATTACATATTTTTGCATATAAAAAGCCTCCCTCATAAAAGAGTTTCTTTTATAATATCGTTTTTATATTCTTCTTATTTATCTTATTAAACAAAATCTTTTACAATTAGTCAATAGGATATCGACTTCTCAGAATACAATTCTATAATAATCAGATAAATTATCTGGGAATGGAATTACAGTTTCCATACGTTGTGGTTGGTGGAGGAGACAGCGGTGGCGCCGGCGGTGAGGGCTCCCATCACGGATTCTTTGTCAATAATAAGACCTCCGGCGATTACGGGTACTTTGATTTCAGAGCAGAGTTTCTGAATGACTTTTGGCATTGCTCCGGGCAGGACTTCTATGAAATCCGGACGGACAGTATGCTGCTGTGTAAGAATATTCTCGTAAGCCATTGAATCGAGTAGGAAATAACGAAGTACAGTATACAGCGAAAGTTCTTTTGCTTTTTTGATCAATGATGGTTTTGTGGTAATAATTCCATCGGCATCGGTATTATTTTTCAGATATTCAACTGCTATCTCACGAGGGCTTAATCCACCGATCAGATCTACATGCACCATGGCAATCTTGCCTGTAGCCTTGATTTTCTTTACAATATCTCCAATCGAACATATATCCCCAAACAAAACAAAGACAACTCGTATGTCCTCCAGCTTACAGCATCCTTCCAGATCATCCATACTTTTTACTGCCGCAATGATCGGATTGTCCTCCACCGCATCCCAAAATTCCTGTTCCATTCCATGCCCTTTCTCTGGTCATAAATCCATTATCTACAACCACCTGGTATTCTATATATTCTAATATATCATATTCATTTTTGATAAACAAACAAAAACAGGTAAGAATTCTGTAAAATTCCTGCCTGTCTTTGGTATTTCCCGTCTTGTTCTTTTAAAGACAATACTATAACTAAATAATATTTGCTCACGTATAAATAATATGCTCATATACGACCGCGTGGCCAACAAGGGGGAGTCTGAGGGGGAAGTGCGGCCTTCGCAACTATGAGCTCTTCCCCCTCAGAATCTTTTTTCAAATATCAAGGTTTCGGGGCACCCCCGAAGGTTCCTAAGGAAGTTCCCTTAGATCACCCAAAAATTATCCGTACAAACCACTTTCCTGTACAACTCAAATCTGAACCATTTATTATGCAATTCGGATCTGTTTTCTGCAGTTGCTGCTTTCGCTTCTTCGAGGAATTTGTCCAATTCTGCTCTGTTTTTCACAAGCAGCGCCATTCCACGCTCATCCACTACCGGCAGTCCCATGTAGCGATAATCTTCAATCTTCTGAATATCTTCAACTTTACCGTCACGAATCAGGACAGCTGCACCGTCCTCAACGGACAAAATATCAAAGTATTCCGGATATTTGAAGCTGTCACCGGAAACCGGCACTTCATCTCCTACATGATAGGTTTTCCTATCAGATCCTGTTTTGGACATCATAGCATTTTCCAGATTGAAGTAAAATTCTTCAAACACATAACCGCCGACTTTGATATCGTCCTTCTGGAAATATGGTTTTTCGCTGTCATTTTCTACCGTTTCCAGTACACCGCATGCAGAAGTCATATGGCTGACACGGTCGATCAGGATCATTTCACCAAGTGTCTTATGCTTCTTAAATTCATCCAGCACGATTTTCTCAGCCAGTTCGATCTCACAGAGTGCGATTTCATTTTTTTCAATATAATCAGCAGAAATATGTTCTCCTGTGTTGACATCGATTTTATATTTGATACTGCGGATAAATCCCGGAATCCTCTTAGTACCGAGTTTTACCAGATACTCTTTTCCGAGAGTCAGTCTGCTGTCATCCATCCAGAGAAGCGTTGCTGTAAAGCTTTTTGCAACGGAAAGCTGTGCCTGATCTGTCAGAACACATCCACGGCTGACATCCACTTCTTTGTCAAGCTGGATTGTCACTGCCTGGCCTGTCACTGCTTCCTCTACGGATGTACTTCCATTCAGTAATGTTTTGACTGTTGCAGTTTCATTGCTCGGAAGTGTGGTTATGGTCTGTCCGACTTTGATCCTGCCACTTTCAATCTGTCCCTGAAATCCTCTGAATTCAT
>OLPL01001019.1_pt1 | contig 18863 bp, 27 predicted proteins | sample 1673211 | NCBI WGS metagenome assembly OLPL01 (sample SAMEA3136766, study PRJEB25190) | human gut metagenome | reverse complement strand
CGCAGATGCCGTGCCGCAGCCGCCGGAGCGGTGCTTAAGCCGTCAGGCGGGAATTATGCGGTATTGCCTTAACAAAAACTTTCTGCCCCAGCCCCCAACCGCTACTTGCAATTTGCCAAACGGTATAGTATAATACTTAAAGCGGACAGGGCTGTATATTGCGCTGTTTTGCATACGGATGTGGGCCCCGTGCGCAGGAGCCCTGTGAACCATGTCAGGCGGGGAACCGAGCAGCATTAAGCGGTGGTCTCCTGGTGCTGCGGTCAGTCCGCATTCGTATGCAAAGCAGCGCAGCCGCGGGGCACACCCCGCGCGGGCCTTGTCCCTTTTTCTATGCCGCAAAATATTTTACAGGGGGTGGTTGCATTGTACCGTGCGCTGTACCGCAAGTGGCGTCCGCGCAAGTTTGCGGATGTTGTTGGCCAGGAAGCCATCGTAACGGCCCTGCAAAACCAGATCGCCGCCGGGCGCATTGGCCATGCCTACCTGTTTACCGGCACCCGCGGCACCGGCAAAACCACCTGCGCCAAAATTTTTGCCAAAGCGGTCAACTGCCTGGATACCACCAGCCCGGATCCCTGCGGTGAATGTGCTGTCTGCAAAGGCATTGATGAGGGCACCATTCTGGATGTATCGGAAATTGATGCCGCCTCCAACAACAGCGTGGATGACATCCGTGACCTGCGCGATGAAACCGCCTATCTGCCTGCCGTGTGCAAGTATAAGGTATATATCATCGACGAGGTGCACATGCTGTCTACCTCGGCATTCAATGCCCTGCTGAAAACCATGGAGGAACCGCCGGAGCATGTGATCTTTATCCTTGCCACAACGGAAGTGCAAAAGGTTCCGGCTACGATCCTCAGCCGCTGCCAGCGCTATGACTTCCAGCGCATTACGGCGGATAAAATTGCCGGTCGGCTGAAATATGTGGCCGGGCAGGAAAACATTGAGCTGGACCATAACGCCGCCGAGCTGATCGGCCGCCTGGCCGATGGCGCCATGCGTGATGCACTGTCTATCCTGGATACCTGCGCCGGTGTTTCCAACACTGTGGATGAAGCGCTGGTGCGCCGCATGGCGGGCGTGACGGACCGCAAATATCTGTTTGAGATCAGTGATGCCATTGCCGCGCGGGACGCTGTGAAAGCCTTGCAGGAGATTGCCGCCCTGCGCCAGCAAAGCGTGGATATGCGCCGCCTTTGTATGGAGCTGGCCGGGCATTACCGCAATTTGATGCTCAGCGCCCTGCCCGGCGGCACCGACCTGCTGACGGGAACTTCCCCCGAAGAGGAAGCTGCCTACGCTGCGCGGAAAGATTTCCCCCAGGCGGAAGCGGTACGCGCCGTCAATGCGTTTGGCGCCGCGCTGGAAAAGATGGCCCGCGGTACGGACCAGCGCATTGAGCTGGAACTGGCGGTTTTCTCGCTCACCCAGCCGGAAGCAGTGCCTGTTGCGCTGCCTGCCGCCGTGCCCGCCCGTCCGGTAGTTACAGCGGCCAGTCCGGCCCCCTTTGCCGCCGCCCCGCAGCAGGTGCCCCCGGTGCAAATGGCATCGGCCCCCGTGCCGCCTGTGGTAGCCCAGCCGGTTCCGCCTACCGTGGAACAGCCGCCGTTCAGCGCACCCATAGCAGGGGAGACCCCGCCCTTTGAGCCGGAGCTTGCCCCCGCCGCCCCGGCGGTGCAGCAGCCCACCCCGGCTCAGCAGCCGGTGTACGCGGCGGATGTGCCCATCCCCAAACCGGTGCGCACCGTGGCCAAAGAGCCGCAGCTGTTCCCCCAGTGGCAGGCGGTGCTGGAGCTGATTGCGGAAAACGACCCCATGCTGAACTCTTACCTGCGCGGAACCCAGGCTTATTACGATGGCCGCCGCGTGCTGATCGAGTGCAGTGATGATTTTCGCGATTTTATGCGCCGCAGCAAAGAAACCAGCAAAAACATCAAACAATATATCTACCAGGTCACCCACATCAAATGCGGCATCGGCCCGTATGAAAAAACCGCTGCAGCTGTATCCAACGCCCCCGCGGCCGATGTGGAAGAGACCCTGCGCCAGATGAAAGACCTTGGCGTGGATGTAGTGGTAGAAGATAAATAATGTTGCTGTCAACCGCAGTGTTGCGGTGTGCCGCCCGGCGGCAGCGCCGGGTGATAACAATATGGATAATAAGGAGAATTACCTATGAAAGCAAGACTTCCCAAAGGCTATGGCCGCCCCGACCCGCAGGCAATGATGCGTCAGGTCCAGAAAATGCAGGATGAGATCCGCGCAAAGCAGGACGAGCTGGAAGCCCGTGAATACACCGGCACAGCCAGCGGCGAGATGGTTACCGTTACCATGACCGGTAAGCACGAAGTGACCGCCATCAAGATCAAGCCCGAAGCCGTAGACCCGGATGATCTGGAAATGCTGGAAGACCTGATCGCTGCAGCTGTCAACAGCGCGGTTGCCGCAGTGGATAAGGATTCTGACGAAGAAATGGCTAAAATGACCGGCGGCATGAATATCCCCGGCCTGGGCTGATCGGGGGCCGCTGCATGCAGAACGCCGAACCCCTTGAAAACCTTGCGGACCAGTTTGCCCGGTTCCCCGGCATTGGCCGCAAGGGTGCCGTGCGCATGGCCTATGAGGTAATGTCCATGAGCAATGAGCAGGCCATGGAGCTGGCCAAAGCGATTGAAAACGCTAAGGTCAAGCTGCACCGCTGCCGCCTTTGCCAGGATTATACCGCCAACGAGGTGTGCAGCATCTGCGCTTCCCCCAAACGGGACCGCTCCGTGATCTGCGTGGTGGAATCCCCGCGGGATGTAAAAGCCATTGAGCGCACCCATGAGTTCAACGGCCTGTACCATGTGCTGCATGGCCTGATTTCCCCCATGGACGGCATCGGCGCGGATCAGCTTTGCGTAAAGGAGCTGCTGGCCCGCTTGGACGGCACCGTAAAGGAAGTCATCATGGCCACCAGCCCTACGGTGGAAGGCGAGGCGACCGCCATGTACCTGGCCAAGCTCATCAAGCCCCTGGGCATCAAAACCACCCGCCTTGCCTATGGCTTGCCGGTTGGTTCCAGCCTGGAATACGCTGATGAAACCACTTTGTACCGCGCTATGGAAGGCCGCGGCGAAATGTGACGCCCGATTTGGCTTGACAAAACGATTTTACTGCGTTATACTGTATACCCCTTAGCGGAATGGACTTGCGTGCTGCAGGGGATAACGGCTTTGAAAGGAGGTGCGCTTGATGGCACAGGAAAAGCCCGGCAAAAAGGTGATTGCCCAAAACCGTGAAGCGCACCACGAGTATTTTGTCATCGAAGCGCTGGAAACCGGCGTTGAACTGGTCGGCACCGAGGTCAAAAGCCTGCGTGCCGGCGGGGTCAACCTGAAGGATTCCTGGGCAGATATTGATGATGGTGAGATCATCCTGAAAGGCATGCACATCAGCCCATATGAGCAGGGGAATATCTTTAATAAAGATCCCCGCCGCCCCCGCCGCCTGCTGGCGCATAAAAGCGAGATTCGCCATTTGCAGCAGCAGATCAAACTGCAGGGGTACACACTGGTGCCGCTCCAACTGTATTTCAAGCAGGGGCGTGTAAAAGTGGAACTGGGCCTGTGCAAAGGCAAAAAGCTGTACGATAAGCGTGCTGATGCCGCCGCACGGGACGCCAAGCGCGATATTGACCGCGCAATCAAAACAAGAAGATAATTTTTTCGCGCACACACTTTTGTTTTCCCACGCTGTGTGGTTCTGCCGCATAGCGCTTCTATGGGGCTGTAATGGTTTCGACGGGGAGAGAGAGGCGTGAGCAGCGGGCCGTGGCGGTGCACCACGATAAAAGTGCCAAACAAAATTAACTGACAACGATTATACTGTTGCCGTCGCTGCCTAATTAGGCACGACCGTCCTGCCTGTTTTAGTACCGCACAGGGTCAGGGCGTCGATTAGGTACTGAACGTGCACGGGCCTAAGCTTTGCCGCCTGTCATGAATTTATGAAGCTACCAATGTGTCAAGCGTGTGCACTCGCTCGCACTGCGGGAATTTTAATAAATGCACTGCGCCCGGAGATACTCTAACCGCTTTCTTTTCGGACACGGGTTCGACTCCCGTCAGCTCCACCAAAATAAAAGCACCCGCCGTACCCCGGCGGGTGTTTTTGTTTTGGTGCTCCGTGAGCTGCTAAGGAGTCGAACAGGGCGGCAGTACCGCAGTACCAGCCCGATGGCCGATGCGGAACGCGGATGCCGTGCGTTCGTCATCCTCGGCGGAATCACTCTCATTATACCAGTGGTTTGCCCGGTGTTTGAATGCCCTACGAACAGCCCGCCTGCCCCTCATACAGGGCAGGCATAAAAAACCACGGCGCGTGTGCATCGTGGTTTCAACAAATGTTGGCGCAGCCATTACGGCACAATTTCCACGCCGGGCAAAACGTCCATGTAAAAACACAGCCGGTACTGGCGCGGGCAGATAGAATTCATTTTGAACTGTTCCGGACTGGTCACTGCGGTCAGCATGGCCAGCATCAAAACAAGCAGCTTCTTCATTGCGTTCTCCTAAAAATGGGCATGAAAAAACCACGGTGCGTGTGCATCGTGGTTTGCGTATTCAAATAAACGGCGTCATGACTCTATCACTTCAAAGTTTCCCGCAGGGTAAAGGTAATCCTCGCCGGTATCGTCTACAATGCGGTACCAGCCCCGTTCAATGGAAAGTACGCTGTAGATTTTACCGTGGGTCAGTTCCAGCGATACTGTGTCACCGATATACCGTACTTTATCAATCTTCATCGTACAACCACTCCTTTACCTTAAATTTAACTTTTTCACTGTCGTTCTGGAACCAGTGGACTTCAGCCTTAATTTGCTCACCGTTCACATCCAGCCAGCCCTGTGCCTTGCAATGTTGCCAGTCCTCAGGCTTCCCGCCAAACTCGGCAGCTAATCCTTGCGCAACTTCTTCCCGCAGCGGTTTCACTCCGCCTTTTCCGGCAAAAACCTGCGCATTCTGCAAGCGGGTTCCCTCAATAAAATAATATTCTTCCCCGGTCGATTTGTCAACCACAACGTAGTTTTTTGCTTTAGCACCAATAGAACGGCCGATCTCAATGTCATTGAGTTTCCTCGCCGCATACGCCGCCCGTTTCTGGGCGTTGATGCGCTCCTTGTTGGCGGCGTAGTTCACCCGGCGCATTTTGCTGATGCCGCCGCTCGCCGCACGGTACTAGCCAAGCTGCTGTATGATGGCTTTCTCTCGGTCCGAAAGTTCCCATCTGACTGCCGCTGCGCGCTCGCACAAAAGCAGCTCGGACCCATTCGTAAAAATGGGCATAAAAATACCACGGTGCGTGTGCATCGTGGTTCAGCTCTCAATCCAAGAGTATTTTTCTTTCAGCATTTCGTGAATCTTGCGGACTTCCGGTGGTGCATCTTCACGAAGTACATAATTTCCGTTTTTGTCAAATGCGTACCACTTCTCAATCGAATCGCTGAGTTTAATGTCCTCATCGGACATCCGAATCATCATAAACTACACCTTCCACTAATTTCAGTAATACGGAATCTTTCGCAACGCCCTTGTCTTTCTGGAGTAATGCGTCTGCAATCAACTCGTTTAGAGAGGCATACCGCTGAAAACCATTTGCAGCATTTCTGCTGACAGTTCCTCTAATATATGCCGGGTCGGATGCCAACTGATTAAGAACGTATTCCCGAAGGTCTGCTTCTATTTCATGCTTAACAATAGCACCGCTTTTGCCTGAGGTCAAGGCTTTGGTGCGGATGTAGTCCCAATGTTCTTTATAGAACGGGTAAAAGTTGTGGCGGCAGTTCCAGCCGCACAGGCCCGGCCCGGTGCCGTAACCGGTGGCGGTCTCAAAATCCTCGTACCGCTCACCGTCCTGCACCACAGCACCGCCGCGGTGGTAGACCCTGCCCTGCCACACCGCATGGGTGGGGCGGGCACCCTCGTGGGCGGTCACCTCCACAAACTCGCAGTCCATCTCTTCCATGCGGGCCAGCTGTAATATGCGGTCAAAAGCAGGCATAAAAATACCACGGTGCAGAATTTGCATGCGCTGAATACTCTGGGCGGTGATCTCCCTGTATCTCAGGCTGTTTCTTTCGGTGTAGCATTGTTTTTATCAGATTGCAAGGCACTTGCCACCGCAGCCGTCCGTTTCCCGTTCCGCCGTTTACAAAAATATTTTTGAAATAGGGCTTGCTTTTTCCATCTTATCCTGCTATAATAATCAAGCGCTGTTAAGGCAGAGGCACAAATGAATATGGGAGCTTTCCCGAGTGGCCAATGGGGACAGACTGTAAATCTGCTGCTTAATGCTTCGGTGGTTCGAATCCACCAGCTCCCACCAAGAAATATGACGCTAGAACGTAAGTTTTAGCGTCTTTTTCTTTTACCTGACCGCACTTTTGACCGCACTTGTAATTCAAGCGTTCAGCACCTTGTCAAAGGCTGCTGTCATTGCTGTGGCGGTTTCGTGGGCCTGTCCCTCGATGCGGTGCGCGTATGTCCCCCGCGTGTCCATGTTCTTGCTGTGGCCTACAAGCGCCTTTAGCTTGCCGTCTGGCAAGTCCTGCGCGATAGATACAAACGTGTGGCGCAGCTCGTACAGAGAAATATGCGGTATTCCGTTTGTTTCCTGGTAATGCCTCCAATGGTTATAGAGGGATTGCTGATTCACCAACGGGAAAAGCGGCGTGTCGGGCGTTCTGGGTACGCGCCACGCCTGCAAGAGGTAAAGCTGCCCCATGTAGGCCTCGTAGGCTTTGTCGTTCATCTCGATATATCGCACGGCGTTCTCGTTCTTCCCTTTTGTGGTTTCGTTGTAGCGGTTGATGGAGCGGGAAATATCCACCCGTCGGCCCGTAAAGTCGCCCAGGCGCAGGCCCACAGCTTCACCGGGGCGCAGGCCGCTGGCAACAATGAAGCGGTAACAATAAATGTTATCATCAAAGATGGGCTTGCCGCGAAACAGACAAGTTTCAGTGGAGAACAAAACGCGCAGGGATTCGGGCTGGAGGATGTGCTTTTCTTTGGTGCGGGCACCTTTGGGCACTTCCAGGTCAAGCATTTTCTCGTGCAGCGTGGTGTAGCCCTGCTTGCGGGCCCATTTGATGAAGCCTGTTTCTGTGGAGCGGATGCCCTGCATGGTCTTTTTACTCAACGGTTCGGTGCTGCGCCGTTCGCCGTCTGGGTTGAGGTTGCCGTTTTTATAGGACAGGTTCAGCACGTCTTGCAGCTTGCCCTCGGTCAGCTTGCACATTTTCAAGTGCCCCACCACGGGGAGGATATAGTTCTTGCCATTCTTGTAAGTGCGGTCGTAGTTGCTTGTGCCTGTAGTGGCGCGGACGTCTTTCAGGTAGAGCTCCCACACAGCATCCACCCGCATAGAGGTAGGCGCGACGCCAGTCTCTAGCCACTTGTCGGCCTTGGCGTTGGCCTCGCGCTAGCCCGTGCGGCCAGGCTTGGAGCTGTAGAAGCTCTTGCGGGTGCCGTCCTTTTGCACGTCGATGCGCCAGCGGGTGCCCGTCCACTTGGCGCTGTTCGTTCTGGTCGTCATTGTGGTATACCTCCCTTGCGGCGGGCGCGGTCTTTGCGCTTCCCGCTGATCTCTCCCGCCAGAAATGCGGCGGTCATCATCTCCACCAATGCAAAACGGCTGGCAGGGTCAAACGGCTGCGCGTGGTAGGTGGCCGTCAGCTGGTCGATGAAGTCGTAAGTCTTGGGATCCAGGGGCACGGTGTTTAGGGCTTGCAAGGCCTCCGGCAGCGTTGCCCATGGTGCGTGATAGTTCATTGTGGTTTTCCTCCGTTCTATGTCCTGCCATCGTCAGCACCGGGGAGGACGCCCCCGGTGTACCCTCCACAGGCGGGGAGGGTTTCGGCTGGTTGGTATCGTTCCACAAGATGCCTGTAGTTTGGGCGTTGCCGCGCCCTGGGTGTTGCAGCACCCGTTGGCCTGCCATCATCAGCGCCAGGCGGCCAGCCCTGGCGGACGCCCTCGCGGGCGTTTCGGCTGTTAGTCGTAAATGTGCTCTTTGACTTCCACAAGCATTTTATAGTCGCTGTGATATTCGCGCAGCAGTCTGTCAGCTTGCTGCGCTGCTTTGACGAGGTTGTACTGTGTGACAATGCAGGTGTGGCGCTCACCGTTCTGCATTTCGTAGGTGACATCGTATTCATAGACGCCCATAGCTCTGTGCCCTCCTGTGTGGTGTAGTTGTTTCGATGGCTTTATTATACGCCTGTATGCGCAATCATGCAATGCACAGAATCTACAACTTTGTATGCGCATACATGCCGCCGATTTGTACAGTTTGCATAATTGCGCATACACGCAAATTGCGGTATTATAGTCTTGTATAGCTATGCCATGCAAGGGGGGTGAACTTATGGGAGGGAAAACCAGCGCGGCCAGTCATAACAAATACATTGCAAAAGCATATGACCGTGTGAATCTGATTCTGCGCAAGGATGGCCCACAGAACAAAACGGCGGTGCAGTCCGCAGCGGATGCCGCCGGGGAAAGTCTAAACGCCTATATTGTGGGCGCGGTAGCCCAGCGCATGGAGCGGGACGCCAGCAACGCCCTACAGAGCCCCGCCGGGGCTTTGCCGTCAGATGTGGAGAACATGCTGGAGTAAGGCAGCAGACACGCCACAGAGCCCCGCAGCGGCCCTTGTACGAATGGGGACAGAAAAGGCAATGAAAGAGTACACGCCATCCGAAAAAAGCACTGAAGAACTCCGGGAAGAAATCGCCAGGCTTAGGGAAGAAAGCGAACACATGACAGAGTGGCCGGACGTAGATATTATCGTAGATGATGAAGTGGGGCAGCTAGACCGCCCGGCGGATGCGGCGTTCTTTGCAGAGGGCGAGCGGTATCTGCGTGGCACCCTTGGCGATGCAGCCTATAATCGCATCATGTCAGAACCGGACGACACGCCAGAGGACGACACACCACCAAAGTGATGCAGCCCCCGCCTGCCCCGTGGGCCTGGAGTTTGTCAACAGTAGCAACAGACTTTCTATTAAATATAATTCTCTATACGTATAAGGCTATATAATGCCTATACGTATATAAATTATATCTATATAGTATTTCTGTTGACATTGTGACAATAGTATATTTATAACTATATAACGTCGTTTTCTTGTCAACAGAGGTGTCAACGAAAAGTGTCAACAGACTTGGTTCGTTGACAAAAAGCATACTTGCATATACATGCAAACGCCCCACAGTAGCCCGCCGGGCTGTGTGGGGCGTTACTGTGTCTATGCGGGTGTTTGCAGCTCACGGCATACGGTGCGCAGCTAGTCGCCGCCGAGCCGTTGCAGCGCAGCTATGCGGGCCCTATGCCCTGTGGTTCAGCTCTTTGTCCAGCAGCGCATCAAGATCATCTGCCACGATGTGGAAGTATCGGCAGCCCTGGCGGGCACAGTCCTCCACGGTGGTGGTGATGAGCTCCCCCGCCGGGGTGCGGCAGCACACTTGCAGAGGTGCCCGGCGGGCTTTCTCGACCTGGGTCAGCAGTTTGTCCAGCTCCATCTTGCAGCCCTCACAGCGTGGCCCAGGGGGCTACCTCGCGCGCGATCATGTTCCAGTAGGCATCCCCCCGGGCGGGGCTGGTAGGTTCTGCTTCCAGCACGCCAGAGCACTGCCGGATGAACTTGTTAAACAGCGCCGTGCGATCACTGGCAGAGCGGTAGTATTTCTTTGCATAGGGAGCCATGCCGCCGTGCTTGTCGCCGTACTCCATGGCCTTGCGCAGCAGTGTAGGGTTGTTCTTGTTGCGCTCGCATAGGGCGCTGAACTCTTCCACACTCATGGGGAAATTTTCGGCCAGCAGCCGATAGTCGCCGCCCTGGAGCGCGTTGCCGTCCGGGGTGTCCGCTGCTGTGGCAGAGCTGGCAAAGCGTCTTGCCAGTGCGTCAAGCTGGCCCTGTGCGTTCTGGCGCAGTTTGAGGGCCTCGCTATTGGCGGATAGGGTCAGCTCGCGGGCATAGCCCTCTGTGATGTGGCCCTGGCGCAGCTCCTGTGCAGTCTCGCGGCGCAGCTGTTCGGACGGGGCCAGTGCTGCAAAATAGCCGGTGACGATGCGGCGGGCTTCCTGGATGTAGTCGTTCATGGGGTTAACCTCCTGTTATGCTCTAGTGGATTGTCTTGCCCCGCTATGTGGCCGCTTTAGGCCTTTGCGGGGTTGTGGTTTGACTTTGGCGGGTGCAGGCCTCTTGACCTGTCCCGGCGGGCCTGGGCGGCTCATGGCTCACCGTACTGCTTTACGTGCGGGTTGATGTTCCAGCGGCGGCGGATATACTCACGGGCTTCATGTTCCGTCTTGAATTTCAGCGGAAACGACATGCCCGGCCCCTCTACATACCAGCCCACAATAGTGCCCCCTGGGCGGGCCTGGTAGGTCAGCCGGATGGTGTCATTTCTAAGGCTTTCGGCCACAGTGACCTGGTAGCCGTTGGCTGTGTGGCGGTGCAGCTGCTCCAGCATGTATTTACTGCTCATTTTTCTTGCGTCCTTTCTTTGGCGGTTGCGGGAGATCATCTATCAGCAGGATACCTTGACCGTGCAGCCGCATGTAGGCGTACACATCGTGCAGCGTCAGCAGGTCGTCGCCCTGTGGCAGACGGTAGCGCGGCCCAGCGTCGGTCGGCGCCTCGGTCACGATTAGCAGCCTATCCGCCGGGGATCCCCGCTCCAAAGCTTCCAGCCGGGCCAGCGCGTTTTTCACAGCATCCCCTCCAGTCGGTCAAGCCGTTTGTTGATGTCGGTCAGCTCTGCAAATTTCAGGCCATAGTCCAGCAGGGCGCGGGCAGCGGCCACGCGGGCGGGGTCGGCTGCCGCATCGTCCCGCACGATGGCCTGCAAGGCGTCCACAGTGTCAGCGTACCCGGCGGATATCCTGTGGGCAGCATCGGCCAGGGCTTCCCGTCGGCCGCGCTCTAGGGCGTCCGAGAACTCGGGCTGCTTTTCATACCCCTGTAGGGTCTTGGTGGATAGCCCACAGACGCGGGCGGCGTCGGTGCGGCTCTTGCATGTCAGCAGGGCCGCTAGTGCTTTGGTTTGGTTCGGGGTCAATCTGGTTCTTCACCTCCTAAAATTTCCATATTTTGCCACATTCTGGCCCGTTTCCGTGCAGCTACCAGGGCGGCAGGCTGGCGCGTCGCCGCCAGGGCGCAGGCATCCTCCAGGTGTTTGGTGATGAAGCTGCCGCGCCAGCGCTTGCAGAGATACGCCAGGGCGTCCGCGCGTTCGTCGAAGTAGTGACCACTGCCCGCGAACTGTACGCAAAAGCTGCCCCGCCGGGCGGGCTCCACAGCATCCGCGTCAATTAGTTGGCGCAGTTCGTTCAAGTCGGCGGGCAGCTGCGCGGGGTTGATCTCACGTTGCAGCTCGACGTCCCCGCGCGGTGTGTGCCACACGGCCACGGGTATAAAAATTCGATTATTTGATGGCGGCATACTTGTGTAGTCCTCCTTGTAGGTGTTGTATGGTCGGTGCATGGTCGGCAATATTTCCCACAATAATAGCCTCTGCTTTACTGGGGGTTATAGTCGGTATGGTCGTAATAGTCGGAAAGCCTATAACTGTGGGATTTATAGACAATTGGCTATGGTCGGCGTATGGTCGGCAGATGGTCGGGATTTTTGCTTTTTGTGGGATTCGTCGACCATGCCGACCATGCCGACCATACACTGTTAGAGTGGTTATTTTGCACTTTCCAGAACGTGCAAGCGCTTTTTGTCGCGCTTTACAGTATGGACAACGCCCTGACTTTTCAGCAGTGGCCAGATTTTCCCGAAATAGCTGCGCAGCCCGGCGGCTGTCTCTGGTAGTGGGGCGTCGGGGTATCGCGCCAGTACCTCGTCCGCCAGCTCTGTGATGGTTCCTTTCCAGGGCCCTTGCTCGGTCAATTCCTTGATGGTCTTAACCGCCGGGCAGGCCTGGAAATTCTGGCGCTCCTGGTTTTCAACGGTGCCTAGCATAACCCAGCGGCAGGCGATCGCGTCAAAGTGCATCAAGTAACGCTCCATTTCCACATCGCGGCCAGTGATGGACAGCACAGCGTCGGCGTCAAAGCGGTTTTCTTTGCTAAGTAACAGCGTAGCGTCAGCGGTGCCCGTCAGGCCTTGTGAACCGTTCACGCCCTCGAAAACGTCGCCGGGGTTGATGCCCTTTTTCGTATGATGCACCAACAACACACAGATATTGTGCTGAATGGCCCAGGCCTGCAAAGGGCTACAGATTCGATAGTCCGCGCCGTATGCGTTCTCGTTCTGTCCCTGTGGTGGTTTAATCTTCTGGAACGTATCAATGCAAACCAACTTGGCGTCTGGGTTCGCGGTCAGCCATCCGTCCAGAAATTCCAGCAGGCCAGCGTTTAGCATGGGGGCATTGATTGCTAGTGTGCACCCGGCGGGTGGCGGGGTGAAGCCGTCGCCTATCGTGCGCAGGCGCGCTTGCAGGCGGTTCAAGCCGTCCTCCAGGGCCAGATACAGCGTTGCGCCCTGGTTAGTCTTGTGCCCTAGCCACTCATCACCAGCGGCCACAGACAGGCAGAGATCAAAGGCCAACCAGCTCTTGCCCATTTTGGGCGCAGCTACCAGGAACACCAGCCCGGCGGGCAGCAGCCCAGGTACAGCCCATTGAACGGGCGGCAGCTCCATGCGGTCAAGCTCGGCAGCGGTCACGAAACGCGGCTTTTCAGGGGCCAGGCTCTTGAAGCCATCCAGGGCGGCGGCTTCATCCTGCTTTGCTTTCTTGTAGGCTCTTAACGCGGTGTTTTTGCGGTAGTCGCCTGTGCTTCTGTGGCCTGTCCCGTGCCACTTGTCATAGTGCCACTTGGGGGCGTTGTTGTCTTTGGTTTCAGCCCATGGGGAAGCGTCCAGCCCGTGCATCAAGTCGCCCTCGGATAGCTGGAAGCGTGTGGCCCTCCATGCCGCCGTGCAAATAGCTAGGTCGTCTTTGCTTTCGTCGCCCAGTTTGCCGGGGTGCTCGGTGCAGCTCCAGAGCTGCGCAAAATCGCCGTCACGCTGCAAGGCGTCGGCAATAATAGCTTGTATCTCTTCCTCGGGGCGGTCTGGTTGGTCTGGCAGTGCGTCCGCCGGGCCGTCGTCCGCAAGCATCCCCATCTGCTGGAGAATAACGTCGATGCCAGCCTGGGCGCTCGGTGCGTCCTCTAGGGGCGTCTGTTCTCCCCACAGGTCGCCCGTCAGGGCCACATAGCGGTTACAGTCGTACAGCTCGACGGCCATCTCGCCGCCGTTGATGTGCTTTTTATGCTTGCAGCCGTCTGGCAGTGTGCCCCGGACGATGAAGTGCAAGCCGGTTCCGCTTCGGCTTCGTTCGCAATAGCCTGGCAGCATGGTCAACCACTTGTTGAACGGTGGCAGCGGCCTGCCGTCAGCATCAAGGCAGTGATCGCCGTCAATGAACACAAGGCCGTCCTCTTTTGCGAACACATAGCCCATGCCGTCGGCGTCGTCCAGCATCACCGCCGCCGACGCTGTAGCAAAATCTGCCCAGGTGGCGGGGTTGGTAGAATCTGCGCCCCATTGTGGGTGCTTGGCCTGGCGCGGGTGCTTTGGGTCTGCTGCCCCCGGGACATCACACAGCACCCAGTGCTTGCGGGATTGCAGCAGCGTGGGCAGCTTTTTATAGTTGGTAATCACGCTTGATCCTCCATTGTGGCGGCAGTGTCCGCAAGGAAGTAAAGGAAATACTCATCTGGCTGTAAGCCCAGGGATTGCCCGATCTTGAGCATTTCCCCGGCGGTAAACTCCGCGCGGCCCTGTAGACGGGCGGATATACTGCTGTCTCCAAGCCCTGCAATTCGGGCCAGGTCTTTTTGTTTCATACCATGCGCCAGCATCGCTTGGCGCAATAGAATAAACTTTTTCATGATTCAAACCTCCGTTTGTATTTCTTGCTTCATCTAAATTCTAACACGGGCAACGACTAAAAATGTGACAAGATTTTCTGATTTTTGCCCTTTCCTGTATTTATTCTAACGCGGATTTTCGGGAAAAACGGGACATGTTTTCCAGAAACGCCATTTTTCTGCAATTCATGCTTGACACTTAAAATTGTAGCGCTAAAGTGCGAAAAAATCACGCGCACCTTTTTCATTTATTTTACAGATAAAATGCAGGCGCGGCTTGACTTTGCTGCCCGTTCGAGGTAGGCCAAAATCATGCTTTTGATGGGGTGCGGTCAAACTGCAAAATATCTCCCGCCGGGGTGCGGTTTGACCACACTTTTGACCGCACTTCTGATTCACGCCCCGCAAATTAAAATCCCCCATCCAGTAAAAAAATACGTGGATAGGGGATTTTTTAAACCGTATTAGTCAGGATTTCGGCAGGATAGGGCGGCATGAAGTCGTTCGAATCCACCAGCTCCCACCAACAAAGCGATACCTGATAATGGGTATCGCTTTTGTTTTTGTCTTTATTTTCCGGAGATACGCTGGCGGATTCGAACAGCCCGGGCCCGGAGCTTTGCGTCCCCCGCCGGGCAAAAACAGCCCTGCAGGCTGTCTTTAGGGCGCGGCTCGCGAATCTACCAGGTCCCACCAAGAAATGCTCTGCATCGCGTGATGCAGAGCAAAAGATGACTTATTCGGCGTAGTGGATGCGCGCAGGGTCGAAGCGGTCCTGCTGGGGTTTGCTCTCGGCTGGGTAGCCCAATGCGAAGATGGCAAAGGCGTGATGCCCGGCGGGCATTTGCAGTACGGATTCGACCTCGTGCATGCGCTCCTCGATGGGGGCAATGCCCAGCCAGACGCCGCCAAGGCCTAGTGCATCGGTTTCCAGCCAAAGATTTTCGTTGGCGATGCTCAGGTCGATCTGCGCGTACATCGGGAAGATAACGTCCTCGCGGTAGGCAGAGACGATCAGCGCGGGAGCATTTTTGGCGCAGCCTGTATAGGGGCTGGTGGCGGCCAGCTTTTGGATCAAGTCGCGGTTCGTCACCACATAAAATTCCCACGGCTGCTGATTTCCGGCAGAAGGAGCCGCCATAGCGGCGCGAAGCAATTTCTCGATTTTCTCCGGTTCCACGGGCTTGTCCTGAAATTTACGGATACTTACGCGGTGAAAAATGCTGTCCATCGTAAAAACTCCCTTCTAAAATAAAAATGTGCAGGCCCAAAGGCTTGCACAATTACTTTCGTAAACGGTCGCGTCCATGTAGGTATCATAACGGAAAATGCAAAATTTTGCAAGAGGAAGTTGCAGCATAAATAAAAACATAAAATCTCGCTGCACCCAGTGATGCAGCGAGATTTTTTAATAGATGGCGTACAAGAATCCGCCGCCGCCGAGAAAGTAGCCCATGAACAGAAAGAGGAAGAACGCACCCTCGTAGACGGCCCAGCGCAGGATGCGGGGAGCGGCGGCGAGGCGGTCGCGGAAGTGGATGCCCCGCTCGTGAGCGAGGTCGACGGCAATGACCAGCGCCAACCCGAAGAAAAGCAGCAGCTGTTCTTGGCGGCTGGTCAAGCCCAGCTCCCAATAGTTACTGAACGCCTTGTGGCCGCCGTTGTGCAGGATGCCGCCAAAATAGGCCGCGGCACTGGCCAGGCTGCTGGCGCGGAACACCGTAAAGGTGGCCAGAAGCAGCGTGAATGTGCCCGCCACACCAACAAGCCGCGCCCAGCCCCGGGTGATGGCCTGGCGCCAGGGCAGGTGATTTTCTAACGCCTGCAAAGCGCCGTGGGCAAAGCCCCACACGAGATAGGTCAGCCCGGCACCGTGCCACAGGCCGCTGACGAGGAACGTGGCAATAATATTGCCGTCGCGCCGCGCGGCGCTGCATCGGCTGCCGCCCAGCGGGATGTAAACGTAATCTTTCAGCCAGCGGGACAGGCTGATGTGCCAGCGGTCCCACAGTTCGCGGATGGTGGCAGCCAAAAACGGCTGGCGGAAGTTTTCCGGCAGGGGCAGGCCCAGCATCTCCCCCGCCCCCAGCACGATGTCGGTGTAGCCGGAGAAATCGGCGTAAAGCTGGAACACATACAGCACTGCGCACAGAAACAGCTGGCTGCGGTCGTAGGCGGAAGGGTCAGCAAAGGCGGCGTTGACGGCCAGCGCGGCGCGGTCGGCCACGGCCAGCTTTTTAAAGTAGCCCCAAAAGCACCGCTGTGCCCCCCGCTGCCATTGGCCGGGCTGTGGGGCGGCAGCGTCCAGTTGAGGCATCAGCTCACCATAGCGGTTGAACGGACCCTGGGTGATGGACAGAAAAAACGACGCAAAGCAGAGCAGCCGGGCGTACTGTGATTCCGGCTCCTGCTTGCCCCGGCGGACGTCCACCAGGTAGCTGGTCAATTGCAGGCTGAAATACCCGATGCCCAGCACTTGCGGCACGCTCACGTCCCAGATGCGCAGCGAGAACGCCTGCCCCAGCAGCAGGGCGGCGGGGCACAGTTTGAGCAGCGTCAGCGGGGCCAATGCCCCGCCCAGGCCTACATAGAACCAACGGGGGCTGCCACGCAGGTGCAGCGCGGCCTGCCAGACCAGCAGAGTCATAAGGCAGAGCAGCAGGCAGCCCTGCCAATACACCAAACCAGAAACGCGCTTGCCAGCAGCACCGGCAGCGTCCGCCAGGAGAGCACGGCGTAAAATACCAGGCTGGCCCCCAGCATCAGCTGCCAGCGGCGTGGCTGCGGGGTGACGCGCCAAAGACCCGCCAATAATGCTGCGAACAGGATGAAACCGAAGGAACCAACGGTGAGCATGGCGGAGCCTCCTTTGCTTTGATTTTTGTGGGTAGGTGGCTGGCGAGCGCCGCCACTCTTTTATACAGTATGCCGCTTTTAGGACCTTCCTTTTTGTGACCAAAAAGGAAGCAAAAAAGTCCCGCTGTTGCGAGGCAGCACGCTTGGCGGCCAAAACGATGGCCGACATCCAGCAGAGCTGGCCTGCTCGTGCGGTTCAAAGCCCCACTGGGACTTTGATCGCTGCGCGACCCCGCAACCCCGCCTTAGGGGCTGCTCGCCCCTAAGGACCCCAAAGAGGTGGTCGAGAAGCAAAAAAGCTAAAAAACGCAGGAGTGCTGCGTTTTTCTTCACGCTTTTTCGCTCCTCTCCATATTGACCTCTTCGGGGCCTAAATTCCTCTACGCCCATATTGTAGGATCCGATGCTCGTCATCGGCCCGCATAGGAGTGCGGCTGCTTGCGGGGCGATGCAAGCATCGCCCCCTACACTTTAGCGAGACCGTATCCCGGTGTAGAGGAATCGGCGGCGGGCAGCCGCCAAACCAACCTTTGTTAAATTCTTAAGAGCGCGGCCCGCGGCGCGTAGCGACGCTTCGTGCGCAGCACGAACTAGCGCTCTTAAGCCGTGCCCCGCGCCTCGGAAGTAGCGGGACTTTTCTGGTACTCTTTTGGTCACAAAAGAGTACGCATAGCGGCTAGAAGCCGTTAAAAAAGGCCCTGCCGCAAGGTAGGCAGGGCCGGTCAGGCACAAACTATCAATCTTTATTTTTCGCCGCGCCAAGCGCTTTCGGCTTCTCTGCGTCGTCCATCAAAAGCTTGGCCCGGGTCACCACGGCGCCGCCAAATTTTTTCCGCAGGGCATCGGCGGTGCGGTCCAGCTTTTCCTGTTTGTCCAGCCGGGCGGTGTCGGTAAATAGATCCATCTGCTCAAAGTTGTCGGTGCTGGTTTTTTCGGCGCTGACGCCCACCAGCCGCACCGGCCGGGCAGGCCACATCTGGCGCATCAGCTCGACGGCCACGTGGTACAGCCGGTCGGTGGAGTTGGTCGGGTTGGGCAGCGTGGTCTGGTGGCTGATGCGGCGGAACGCGTTGTCCACCAGCTGCACCGTCACCACGCGGGCGGTCTTGCCGTCCCGCCGCAGCCGCCGCCCTACCGAGTCACACAACGCCAGCATCGTGGCGTCGGCCTGTTCGGGCTTCTCCAGATCTTTCGGCATCGTCACGCTGTTGCCGTAGCTGTTGTCCCTGGCGCGCTGCTTGGTCAGCGGGTCGGCCTCGCGGCCGTTGGCGTAGTTCCACAGCGTGTCGCCCCGGGTGCCAAACAACCGCACCGCCGTGTCGCGGTCCATGGCCGCCAGCTCACCGATGGTATACACGCTCCAGGCGTTCAGCCGCCGCGCTGCGCTGGGCCCCACGCCGAACAGGTCCCCCACCGGCAGCGGCCACATCTTGGCGGGCACTTCCTCGGGGAAGAGCGTATGCACCTTGTCGGGCTTTTCAAAGTCTGAGGCCATCTTGGCCAGCAGGCGGTTGGGCGCTACGCCCACGTTGACGGTGAACCCCAGCTCCCTATAAATGCGCTGGCGGATGGCGTGGGCCACAGTCAGCGGCGGGCCGAAGAGCTGCTCGGTGCCGGTCATGTCCAGGAAGGCTTCGTCGATGCTGTACTGCTCCACATCGGGCGTATAATCTTGCAAAATCGCGATCATCGCCTTGCTGTTCTGCACGTAAAAGTCGAAGTCCGGCGGCACCACCTTGATGCCCGGGTACTTGGTGCGGGCGGCAAACAGGCTTTCGCCGGTTTTGATGCCGTATTTTTTTGCGGGGCCGCTCTTGGCCAGCACGACGCCATGGCGCTGGGCTTCGTCGCCGCCCACCACCGCCGGGATGGTGCGCAGGTCCACGTCCTCGCCGTCCCGCAGATGCTTGATGGCCGACCAAGACAAAAACGCCGAGTTGACATCCACATGGAAAAAGATTTTGGACATTGCGCACCTCCTTTCCCGGTTATAAAAGGCTCCCTTTGAGGGGTAACTCCCCGCAGTGCGGGGAGATGTCGCGCAGCGACAGAGGGGCCCGGCCGCGTAAGCGGTCCCGCAAAGCGGGTGGGGG
>OLPL01001011.1_pt1 | contig 18941 bp, 10 predicted proteins | sample 1673211 | NCBI WGS metagenome assembly OLPL01 (sample SAMEA3136766, study PRJEB25190) | human gut metagenome | reverse complement strand
CCGTCTGAAGATCCCCAATCTGGAAGTAAAAAATCTCTTCATAAAGCAGATCAGAGAGTGGTTCCGGCAGACCTCAAGGCAGGATGGCGACACCCTGAATCAGTTTTGTAATGCTTTTTCAGAACAGAATCCGGAAAAAATAGAAGAGCTTTTTGGAAACTATCTGTGGAATACAATAAGCATCCGTGATACAGCCACTGCGAAGAAAGAAAACTTTTATCACGGAATGCTTTTAGGACTTCTCGGATACAAAGATAACTGGATCATCCGGTCAAACGCAGAATCCGGCACCGGCTACAGTGACATTCTGATAGAAATACCAGAAAGCCGGACCGGCATTGTCATTGAGGTAAAGTATGCCGAAAATGGAAAAATGAAGGATGCCTGCACAGAAGCGTTGCGGCAGATCGAGGAGCGGAAATATGCTGCAAAATTGGAGGACGATGGCATGCGGTCGATTATTAAGTATGGGATTGCTTGTTATAAGAAGGATTGTAGGGTGGTGAAGGCATCGTAATGTAAAGACGATAGTAACAACAGAAAGAGTATATCATATATTCTGGAAACTAGAAAATTTCTTTACCAAAAAGTTAAAGATATAGTTTACCTCGAATGTGAATTGATTATGAACTATTTACTGCATCGGAGGAAAATTAAGTATGAAAGATACTGCTTTTTACAGGGAAGTGAAAATTTTATTAAATGGTGTGCGTTCATATGGAATAGAACATTGCCGTGAAAAAAATCCAAATAAATTGTTGACGGATTCTGCTGAATGGGAAGAATTTATGCTTCAGGTTCATAAAGGTTTTTTTATGACACAAAAGAATTCAATTTTTATGCTGCAGAAAATTTTGAAAGAACAAAAACAAATAAAAAGTGATTTAAAACAGGCGAGAAGAAATAGGAATTCTGATAGTATAAAAAAGTTAAATGAATTATTGGATAAAATTAAATATCAGGAAATGGTTGTACGTAAAGCGATGGATTCGATTGCCTGGCAAATTTTAAAATATGATCTTACAGTTATGAGAAGACTTTATCAAGGTCATGAATTGATAGATATTACTGACTCCAATCTGGAATCGGAACTTCGTTATATAGATAAATATTTGGAAGAAAATCCGACAGGATTTGTGTTGATTAGTGATTTAACTTCTTTTGTGCAGGTTGGAGATGTTGTCAATCTTAGTCTGCAAAAAGGTATCCAGATAATTGAATTAAAAGAAGGAAAGAAAAATGGGGAAATATTCCAGATAATAGATACACTTAAAGAGATAGATTGTCCATATTATTTGAAAACAACATTGGAAAATATGGATAAAAAAACAAGAGAACAATTTGTAAGGGAAATAAAACAAATAGGTAGAGGACTTGAAGTATCAAAAACAATAAATGAAGGAGTGGGAACAGATCTCTTTACAGGATTATCTGTAAAAATTGATAAAAATGAAATAGAATTAGAAACATTCCAAGAAATAATCAATAAATTATTGCAGGAATGCGACAAGAAAGGTTATGCAATTTCTGTTATAGATGATTGTCTGCTACTTGGCGTATATGAAATTGATAAATTTCCGAGTATTGCATTTGATATATGGGTTAACACACTAGAAATAAAGATGCCTATAGTGGATTATCGGCGAAGCATATATGATCCTTTAGGCTTTCCGGTGTTTCTGCAACCATTTCAGGATAAATATATTTTAGAACTCATTCAGGGAAAAAAGATTATTAAAATGACAATAGATATAGAGAAGTGGCTGAAATCGTTTGAAGAAGATGGGATAAAATGGAGATGGTTAACGGAGAAGGAAACTGCCCGAATAAATTCAAAATTTAAAGGGAAAAGTGGAATATTTAGCTTAAATAAAAGAGGCCTAGAGCTTGAAAGTAAAGAAGGGAAAAAGCAACATATTGGAGAAGGTATTTTTTCACGAATATTTACAGGTTTCAATACACCATCTTCAATGAAAAAGATACTTATAAAAGCGTTCAGATAAAAAGTTCCCAGTGTAAAATCTTGTAAACTTTTCCATGAGAGGATAACGATAAAAACTTGACGTAAAACAAGTAAAATCATATAATAAAACAAAAAGGAGGTCATGCATGAGTACCCGTATCATTCACGAAAAACAAGACCTGAAATATCTTCAATGGTCACAGATCCGATCCTCATCCGGAACAGCAGGTTCTTTTCTGAAAGCAACAGACGACTTACAAAAACCAAAGAAATACTATAAATTATCTAATTATGATGGTATAAATGGAATAATAGGACACGAATGTGTAAATGAACTAATTACAGACAGACTTCTGAATATTCTGGGAATAGAGCACCTTCATTACGATTTGATTCATGCAGAAATAACCGTAAATGATAAAAATATAGATACGTACTTATGCATGTCCGAAGATTTCAAGAAAATAGGAGAAAACAAAGCAGCACTGGATACATTCTATGAAGCAGAACATCTGGCTCATGAAACACCAATGGAATTCTGTATACGCAATGGATGGGAAAAATATGTATATGAAATGCTGGTAGTTGATTTCCTTATTCTAAATCGTGACAGACACGGGGCAAATATCGAGGTATTACGCAATTCCGAAGAAAAAACGCTGCGTCTGGCACCAATTTTTGACCATGGCTTATCGTTGCTGTTCAGTTGTCATACAGAAGAAGCAGTCGAAAAATTTGATATTATGCAGGACAGGCCGGTACAATGTTTTGTTGGCTCCTATTATGCACAGCAAAACCTGCAGTTGATTCCCCGGGAGAAAATGCCTCAGCTGCATCCCTTACAGGAAAAACATAAAGCAATATTATTGGAAGGACTGGATGGAATTATTCCCCGGTATTTACAGGAAAAAATCTGGAACATGATCTGGAAAAGGTGGTTATACTATGAAGATTTTTGTAATCAGAAATGAAGAAGACAAAACAAGAAAAAATCTCGCCTATCTCATCTATTATGAAAAAGACAAGCGATTTTATATAGAACTCCCGGACGATGCAGACATCTGGGAAACACCCTTAATTCTTTCTTCCCGCCTGAAACGAGGCGAAAAGACCATAAATGCATACTGGAGTAAAATCTGGGTACAGCAGAGGATTATCCCTCAGGACCGGCAAAATCTCGGAAGAATCCTGAAAGACAATGGCCTGGACAGCTATGACGAGTTCAAACTCCTGGCCATGACAGATGGCCGCTGTGCACAGGACTATTATTACCTGACACCCATCTCAGAAAAAAATCTTCCAGCTTATATCATAAAAAGAAATACCATAAAAGTAAAAGATGTATTCCCACTGAAAGATTACACACTGTTGATATCCTTTTACGATGACTCCGTCCGGAAATGTAAATTAGAAGATCTGGTCGGCTCAGACAGACACTTTGCACCAGTATTAAATAATGAAAAAATTTTCCGCTCAGTCAAAGTAGAAACAGGAGGCTACGGAATCTGCTGGGGAGAAAGCGAAAGTCTGTGCATTCCAAGAGAAACACTTCATAGAGCAGGGAAAAAGATTCCACTTACCAGCAGTGAACTTCAGAGCATGATAAGCGACCATATCATAGATTCCGCCCAGGCGGCAGAAGAACTGGGATGCTCCAAGCAGAACATCGATGACCTTGTAAGAAGAGGGAAGCTTACTGCTGTGAAGGAAGGTCAGCGGTATCGGTTGTTTATGAAAAGTGATATTGAACAAAGGAGATGGAAGTAAAATATATGAACAGACCCGTCGACTGGAAAGCATTCGAATACAAATTTTCCACAGATCCCCGCCCCGCATTTGAAGGCCTCGCCTACATCCTATTCTGCTATGAATTCAAACAGACCTACGGAATCTTCCGATACTACAACCAACCCTACATCGAAACACAGCCTGCCAACACAGCCGATGGCCATAAAGTCGGATTCCAGGCCAAATACTATGACGCAGGAACGCAGATGTCATCCAAAGAACAGGACCTGAAAGACGCAATCAAAGGGGCCAAGAACAAATATGCCGGAATTGACCGAATAATTTTCTATATCAATAAAGAATTCTCCGCCAGCAGTGCCAAAGACAAAGATAAACCAGAATATCAGCTGCACATTGAAAAATATGGAGCTGATTTAGGAATCGAAATCCAGTGGAGAGGCCAGAGCCACATAGAAAAAATGCTGGCAGAAGAAGAGCTGAAATACGTGAAAAATATGTATTTTAATGCAGACGCCGGAATTGACCGGTTTCACGAAAACCTCATAAATCACAAAAACTCCATTCTGAAACACATCCATTCCACAATCCAATATAACGGGAAAGAGGTAAAAATCTCCCAGGATTACCGGAAACTCACAGACTTCCAGGAATCAGACACCCAGGTAATGATCATCCACGGGGCAGCAGGTGCCGGAAAATCAGCCACAGTAAAAGACTTTCTTGAATCAAGTAAAAATTTGCAGATTCGATTAATAGGTAAAAATCTCGGGGGGGGGTAGACAGAGAAATAAAAGGAATTAGAATTGTTGAAGAATTAGACACAGAGAAATACTTAAGTGGTGGTGAGATACTTTTAACTGGGTTTCGTGCGTATGAAGGGATGGGAAAAGAACAATTTCTTTATCATTTAGAGGAACTTAACAAGAAAGAAATTAGTGGATTTATTATTAAAAGACATCCAGAAGTACAAACAAGTTTATTTGATATTTTACTTGAGTTTTGTGAAGTTCATCATATTCCAGTTCTAGAGATGGATAGAAATATTTCCTATTGGACTATTATTAAGTATGTTGTATCGCGGGTGTTTAATGTAGAGATTGCTAAACAGGTTTATTTTAAATTGATTCATGATGATTTTAGTAAAGTCTTACTGAGTGAATTGAACATGGTTGTGGCGATAGATAATATTTTAGCATTGCTTAACAAAATGTTAGATAATCCAGTAACGTTATATCACGATAATTATATGTGTTATAAATCAACAGAATTAAATATGCCGGATTTTGTTATGACAGAAGATGTAGAAGAGTTTAAACCGAATATTATTACTGGATATCAATATTATCGTCAAAAAAGAGAAAATGTTGAGTTGATACATAAGATTGATCTTAATGGAAAAATGGAATTGTTTTTTGTAATCACAGAAAGAAATAGAGAATTAACGGGTTTAGACTTCATATGTTTAGAAGGCGCTATTAAATTCATACAATTTGTATTGATGCGAATTCTGGTAAAAGAAGAATTGGATGAAACTCATCGTAAAGAATTGAAATATCGACTGTTGAATGGTTCATTGACGAGGGAAGAAGAGGACGAGGTTGCAAATATCCTTGATTTAAATGAAATGGATACTCTTCGAGTAATTGATTTTCGTATACTTCCAAAGCATAAAAAGGGGAAATTTACAAATGAACAGATACAAGAAACAGAAGTGATTGAAAGAGAACTTTTGTGTAGATTGCCTAGAAAGTATATTACAAGTAATATAAACCAGATAATTTATATTGATAAAATAGATGAGAAGGAAAGTGAACTTCAATGTCGCTTGAAAATCGAAAAATTACAAAAAAGTATTCAAATTAATTTGGATAAAAGAAATACAGAAATTGAACTTATTGTTAGTATAGGTAAGACTATTAAAGGGTATCACTCGTTAAGTCAATCATTTTACGATTCAAAAATGGCTATAGAACATATTGATTTAATTCGTAAAATAATGGGTGACGAAAAGAAGTCAGTAATTGAGTGCTCTATGCTAGGTTTTTTTCGAGTTTTTGCGAATATAAAAGATAAGGATGAATTATTATCATATATTCCAGAATCTTTGCATAAACTATATGAATATGATAAACAAAAAAATGGAGATTTAATTAATACATTAGAGTGTTATCTTAATAATAAGCAAAGTGTGAAACAGACTTCAAAACAAATATTTGTACATTATAGAACAGTTGTGTATCGACTCCAAAAAATCGCAGATGTTTCTGGTATGGATTATGATAATGCGACGGAAATGTTGACGGTTCGTAATGGATTGATTATATATAGGTTGATTGAAGAAATGCAGAATCATGTCGTTTGATATGGTTCTTTTTTTGATTGGTTAGATATTTTATTTCTAAAAAGTGAACTTGTTTTACAATTTAAAGGTATAAAAAATTATCATTTTTGAGCATTATAATCAAATAATATCGAGGCTATAATAAACGTCGGTTATAAAAAGCTTTATTTTTTTGATAGAAACTAAGATCACGGTGGGTTGAGTTGTGATGAGGAGGAAATATGCAGCTAAAGAGTTCAACTGATTATGCGATACGAATTGTATGTTATTTGGCTTCTCATAATGGGATGATATCTACTTCAGAATTATCAAGAGAGTTGTGTGTTTCTGGGACATACATACCTAAAGTCGCTAAGAAATTAAAAGACGCACATATTATAGTAGCTTTAGAAGGCGTAAAGGGTGGATATACTCTTGCTAAAAGAGCAGAGGATATTTCTTTAAAGGAAATTGTTTCTTGTATGGAAGAAACAATGGCTATTAATCGTTGCTTGGAAAGAGATGGATTTTGTTCTAGAAATGCCGTAAATCATTGTAGAGTACACAAGGTCTTGTTGGATGTACAAAACACATATAATAATAAATTAGAAAATATTAAGGTATCAGATTTGATTCGTCCTGGAAAAGATGAATATTTCGGTCGTTTCTATGTTGTATTAAAAGTCAATCTAAAGAAGAACAGTTATGAGTGTGTATATTCACACAATCAAGATGTATATGATCAATCTGAGATTATAGATAGTTATGATGAATTTATAAAAAACTATGTAAATCGGTTTGTCTATGAATCGGATCAAGAAAAGATTGAATCCTTCTTATTGTTGAATGAACTAAAGAAAGTGGATTCTTGTATAGAAGAAGATCTTCCATATCGTAGATTGAACAAGGATTCTTATATTTGGATGGAAGCCAAGAAATATGTGGATACTGATAATCATAAGGCGATAATCACATTGCATAATAATAAGATTTTCCAAAATACCATTGTAAGTATGGAGCAGGAATTAAGAAATAAAGAGAAGGTCATGTTGAAGCAATATTGGGACATGGTAACTCTTTTAGTAGCGGTATTAAATCATAATAATGTAGTGGACAAAGAATATCACGATGATATTAGTTTTTATACGCAACAGATGTATCTTCAACTTCAAAAGGATTATCCAAAATATGGAATTACAGATGAAGATATTGAAATCGTGACTCATTTAGCCCCTATTCATGATATTGGTAAGGTTCGTGTTCCAATTGAAATCTTGAATAAGCCAGGAAAACTAACAAAGGAAGAGATGGATATTGTAAAGCAGCATCCTTTGGTTGGTGCTGAAATGACGCAGAGATTTCCAAAAGGATTAACAACAGAAAAATTGAATCAATATAGTTATGAAATCTGTAGACATCATCATGAAAGATATGATGGTACAGGATATCCTGATGGGTTAAAGGGTGAAGATATTCCTTTGAGTGCGCAAGTCGTAGGTTTAGTAGATGCCTATGATGCCCTTATTAGTGTTCGTCCATATAAGAAAAAGCTAGAACATGACCAAGCCGTACAAATGATTTTGAATGGTGAATGTGGCAAGTTCTCAGACGAACTACTTCATTGTTTTAAAAAGGTATCAAGCCAAAACAATTGGATAAAAAGAAGTGAGAGGGAAGCCGTATGAGAAGGATAAGAAAATTAACATCCAATTTTCTTGTATGCATTCTTTGCATGACTACCTTTATTACACAGATTCATATGGTAAGTGCTGAAGAAACAGAGGATACTCCTACAGAAGAGGTTGTACAAGAAACAACTCCAGAAACAAGTGAAGTACAAGAAGTGCAGGATGTTCCACAAACAACAGAGAATTTGGATGAATATTATAAGGATGGAAAGATTCTTATATATAATTATGAACAGTTGAAACAAATAGGTTCAGATGCCTTTGTCTATACAAAAGATAAAGATGGGAATATTGGAACTGGAGACATTGTAGTAAATGAAGGAACTCAGCTTACTTATGGTAAGGATGCTCAGTATCTATTGATGAATGAAATCAAAATGGATACAAAATCAATTTGGGATGTAAAGGATGACTTTACAGGAAAGATAGAGGGAGAATCAATCAAAGAAGATGAAACTCCTACTTTATATGATAAGAAAACAGATACGATTTATATTTATAATCCGTATCAATTAATGGTTCTAGAACAAGAAGATTCAGATAAAGAACCTGTAATGTCATTGGATTATGATGCACCACAGTTTGGTATGGGACAGATGATCTATCCAGATGGGGAAGACAAGGATTATTTAACTTACAGTAAAGACCATAATTATGTTATTTCAAAGAACTTTAGTTCAGATAAGCCTGAATTAGTTGCAGATCAATTGACAGAAAAAGCAGCAAATGGAGTTCAGTGGCTAGATGGTGAAAAACCTGATGGTCGAACTAAACCAGGACAATTATACGTAGATGTTAATGGTAAAAAATACATATTGATTGGTAACGAATCACAATTAAGAGCTATTGGAAGTAATAAAAATGTAACTCCTAGATTGTATGTGCATTATAGTCAAGGACTAGTAAGTGGACTGCTTGGTGGAAAGCCATTTTATACCCCTTATTACCCTGGAGATGCGGATTTAGGATTAGATGCTGTTGCTAAAGAAGGGGCAACTACCCATCTTTCTGGATTACAACAAAAGCCAGATACAGTGAAAAGTGATAACTCTTATCTATATTATAAAGATAATGGCAAATTTAAATTGGCAGATATTAATTTAAAAAGCGATGATGTAGTTACAGGTTTGCTGAAAGGTGTAGCTGGATTGTTGGGAACATTGCTTGGAAGTCTTACTGTCGGAACCGGTAGTTTATGTGGGGTTGATGAAAATGGATTGCCCAATAGTAATGATGCAAGTCTTACGAAATTGAAGAAAGAATATGGTGATCTTAAATATGCATCCAATGCCAATTACATTATCTTCCGAGATATTGATCTATCAAAAGATGGAGCGAATTCAAATAAGGAAGATGATCTATGGACACCTCTTAGTGTGTCTGGAGATATTATCGGTGCTAAATTATCTGAAGGCCAAACAACACTTACGGATGGTAATTCTATTTTAGCAACTGGAAAACCTGTGATTTCTAACATCAATGTAAATCAAACAGATGAAATGGATAGCACCAAGTATATGGGGGTTGGCTTTTTTGGAACAATCACAAATGAAATCAATGTAAATAATGTTGGTGTTAGTGCGGGAACGGTTAAAGTATCCAATATTGAATTAAAGAATGTTGATGTAAAAAACAACACAAATAAGCATAAAAATACAGAGACTTTGCTTAATGCATTGACGACTGGACTAGGTTGGCTTGTAGGAGGTGTTGTAGATATCCTTGTGGGTATTTTGACAATTGGTCAGGTAAATCTTAGCCTTAAAGATGTTTTATCATCATTATTAAATGCCAGGGCAAAGGATCCAACTCTTTATGCGACAGGAACTTTTGCAGGAAGATTGGTAGGAGATGTTGTTGTTGAAAACTGTGATGTGACAGGGAAAGTCAGTGTTTCGAATATTAATGATCGAACGGGTGGCTTTGTCGGCTACACAGAAGGTGTTACTGAATATGAAGGATTATCCACAGCTTTAGGGTTAACCGTAGTATTGTCTTCATTATTGAATGCGATTCCTGGACTTGGTCTTGGGGACTTGATTACAATTCTTTTGGAAAACGCATTACCAGTTGGAAATCTAATTCCAACTGGATATAAAAATGTCAGTATAACAAATTGTCACGTAGTTGGTTTGGTTGGAACAATTGGAACTTCTGATAAAGATTATGCAGGTGGTTTCATAGGACAACAGGTTGGAACTAAAATTTTCGACTGTGCAGTACAAAATAGTGCCTATACAGTAAACGCAAAAGAATATGGTGGGGGTTTTGCGGGAATCAGTAGGGATGCTGAGATTCGTGGACTATTAAGCGATGTAGGTGTTGAATTGATTCGTGTAATGCAGCCACAAAGTTTGTTGTTAAACTGTAATCTAACTGAATGTAATGTCACAATATCTGGTGAAAATTATCAAGGTGGTATTGTAGGTGCTCAGACAAATAGTTATGCAGTCAATTGCGGAGCAACTGGAAGTATTTCGGTTAAAGCTAGTGGAAGCTATGCGGGTGGTTTTAGTGGTATCTCAACTGTAGGATGGGTTACAAATTTAGGGAATAAAGAAGTTAAGGATGCAAGTCTTTTATCAACTGTTAAAAAATTATTGACAGACCTTCTTTCGAGTGATCCAGAAAAGGCAGGTATGTTGCTTTCTCTAGTTGGTATTGCACCATCCGCAATCCTTGGATGTAACTTGGATTGTACATCAATTACGGTATCAGCTGATAAAAGTTATGTTGGTGGTATTCTTGGTGGAGGCGATGGAGTTTATCTTGCTGAATCAAGTGCGGGATATTTCAATAAATTATCATATTGGAAATATGGAGCATTGGAAACAGGAAGTATTTCACAAAGAGATAATGTAATAACTGGATTACAATCTGTTAATGCTGGTGGAAATAGAGTTGGTGGTGTTGCAGGAAGTGTTACAACCGCAAACGTAACTGGTTTATTAAATAATACTTTGGGTGTTGGTAATTTCCTTGGATTTACTGTTCATAATGTAAAAGTTACAGGTTTAGATTATACGGTAAGTGCAAATAACTATGCAGGTGGAGCCATTGGTGAAGCTGTAGGTGGAGATGTACAAAATGTAATTTTGGAACAATTGAAATCTGTTACTGCAAAGAATAGAGTTGGCGGCTTTATCGGTTGTGCAGGTCCGGGAGATCTGGCAGGTGGAAACGGACTGACTTTGAATTTGTTAGGGCTAAACAACTTGCTAAAAGTAGAAAATCTGCTTTCTGTGGCAGAAGGTGTGAGAGTTAAAATAACGAATGCGCATGTTAATGGTATAACTGATGGTTTAACTGTCAATGCAACTGGATCAAACGAAAGTGGAGAAGTAGTTGATTATACTGCGGGTGGTTTTATTGGTAAATGTAACAGTTGTGAAATCAATTCTTCAGATGTTACAAATTTAAAAGAAGTTAGCGCAAATGATACAGGTGGTATTGCAGGAGGATTTGTAGGTTCTTCACAAACAGGTGGTCTTGCGAATGTAGCGAGTGATGCAGATATCAAGGCATTACTTAATGTTAATGGACTTTTAGGTGCAGTGACATACTTGGTTCCTTTATATACTATGTGTACAGTTAGTTATATTAATAAAGGTGGAGTTTCAGCAGATACAGCAGGTGGATTTGCTGGAAACTTCCAAAGTGGAAAAGTTAATAATCAAGGATTAGGTGATGGTAAGTATTATTCTGTCTATAATCTAGATCATGTAAATGGTCAAAGTTATGCAGGTGGCTTCGGTGGAAATGTTTATTCTGGAGCATTGGCTAATTCTGGAAAAGGAATTAGTATCCTTGGAGGCATAAAAGGTTTAGATATTGAAGCATCTGATCTTGTTAACTTGATCAATGCATATGTTCCAATTATTGAATATGCAGGAGTTAAATCTGATAATGGATTTACGGTTACGGCTAATAAAATCAAATCAGATGATACAAATTCTGGTAGTGCAGGTGGCTTTATTGGCTATGGCAGTGGAGTTCAGGTTAGTCATTGTGATGTAACAAATTTAAAACATACAAAAGTAACACCTCCTAAAGATTTAGAGGGTGAAGATAGTTCAAATTATTTTGGTCAGGAAAGTACATATGCAGTAACAGGTGCAAGATATGCTGGTGGATATATTGGATATATGAATATTGGTTCGGCTGCTTCGATTGGAAAAGGCTTGAGTGTTTTAGGTAAGTCGATAGGAATTACTAATGTATTGGATGCATTGAATGTTGTCGTTTCTACAATAGAACATTCTGATGTTACTGGAAGTGCTGGTGGATTTGCAGTTAAAGCTTCTTCAGATGATGTACTTGGAGATGCTGGCGGTTTTGCAGGTAAGATTTCTGGTGGACATATTCAGAATTCAAACTCATATAATTTCTCATATATCATTGGTCAGATTACGGCTGGTGGTTATGTTGGTGATTTACAGCCGGGTAGCGTGGCAAATGTATTAGGCGAAACAAGTATTTTAGGTGGCCTTGTTAATACTAAAGAAACACTTGCTTCTTTAGCACAGGATTTTGTTCCTACGATCCGAAATAGTTCTACAACTTGTATTCCTTGTGGTGGTGCAGTTCGTGCAAATGCAAGTTCTACTACAACAACTCAAAGAGGTATGGCTGGTGGTTATGCTGGCCACAATGAAGGCGGTCATATCTGGGGTATTAATACAAAGAAATGGAAAGGTCAAGATTACACAGGACCAACAAGTACTTGTAAGGCTGTTCGTATTCGATCTGTTTTTGGAGAAGAGATTGCGGGTGGATTTACAGGTTTAATGGAATCGGCAGATACAGCAAAAGCTGGAAGCTTGTCTCTATTATGGGGATTGGTAAAAGTTGATAACATCTTAGGCGCATTAAGTGTTGTTTATCCAACTGAAGAAAACACAGAAGTCTATGGTCCGCTTGCTTTAATGGATTTAAAAACATGGAATTCATGGGTTGAATATGTTGGTAAGTATGGTGGCTATGGTAGTGATTTGGCTCAGAATGGAAAAGTAGATAGCCCAGATAAGCTAAATGAAATCATTGGTCAATATGTCTATGGCTATAATGTTGTAGCTGGAAGAAGCAACTATCGAGATGAAACAATTCTTTCAAATGGTGGAGCAGCCGGTGGTTATGTGGGTTCCATGTTAACAGGAACTATCACAAATGGTCAGGCTCATGATACTAAGTTAGTTAAAGGTCTTCGTTGTGCTGGTGGATTTGCCGGAGAAATGATCAATGGTGGTGCTGCTGATCTTGGTGGTGTAAGTGTTTTAGGATTGAATTTACAACTAGGACAGATGCTTGAAGTTTTAAATGTATTCGTGCCTGTAATTAAAAAATCTTCTGTAGAAGGCTATCAAAGTGGTCTAATGGTTCAGTCAAATAAAACAAATAATAAAGATTTTCTTGGATATGCGGGTGGCTATGTTGGAAAACTGATTGGTGGTCAGATCTGGGGTGAAGAAAATTCACGTTGCAAAGTCACTAAGCTTAGACGTGTAGATGGAACTAGTTATGTCGGTGGCTTTGTAGGTAGTTCAAGGCCTGGAAGTGTTGCTACAGTAGATCCTGTTCGTGGTGAAGGATTGTTAAGTAAGTTACTAGGTACTTTATTAAATACACCTACAGACCTTATTAAAGTCTTAAATGCAACAGTCGCAACTATCCGTTATGCAGATGTTGAAGCATGGAATGACTGGGGTGTTATCGTCAATGGAGCTTATGATAGCGGAGGTAATAATACTTCTTATGCTAAGGCAGCTGGTGGCTTTGCCGGAATGCTTGAGGGAACCGTACTTGGTAAAAAAGATGTTGCCCAAGCAGGAGTAACTGTGCAGAATATTCGTTCTGTAGCATCTGGTGAATATGCCGGTGGATGTTTTGGAATTGCAGATGTTGCAGGTGTTGCTAATATCAGTGCAGGTAGTGAAACGTCTTTATTGGATAAACTTTTAAAACTAGGCCGAGCAGATGTACTGGATGCATTTAGAAGCTATGTATATTACGGAAATGTAAGTGGAAGTAAAGATGCAGGTCTTAGCGTTAGTGCAAATGTTGCTAATAAATACGGTCAGAATAATGAGGTTACATACAGTGGAACTGCTGGTGGTTTTGGTGGTTCACTATTGAATGGTTCTGTTAAAAATAGCACAGTAACGAACTTAAGTAATGTTCGAGGTCTAAACAGCGTAGGTGGCTTTGTTGGATATTCTGGTAAGAGTGGAGTCGTTGGAGCAGATAAGATTGATGTTCTTGGAGACAATACTGGACAGCTTTTAGGTGGAGCTCTTGGTGTTATGGATATCTTTGGATCTCATATTGACGATTCAACAGTTAAAGGAATTAATGGTGGTTATACTGTTCAAAGTACTGGTGGAGAAGAGCAGATTGCTGGTGGATTTATTGGCTATGCAAATCTTGCAAGAATATCTCACTGTACAGCTGGAGCAGAAGATACATCTTTTGGTTTAAAACAAGTTACATCCGATGGTACAGCCGGAGGATTTGCGGGAAGAACAAGTTATGCATATCTTGCAGATGTCAAATTGGATTCAGGACCTGCAAACGTATTATTTGCAGTAGTTAATCGACTTGTAAAGGCTCTGTATTTGGATAAGATTGAAAATTCTAATCTTTTGAAGATTAATCTAGGACTTATCAAAGTGGATGCATTGTATGATGGGAATTTAATTCATGTAAATATACTTGGATTAGATATTTCAGTAGGGTTGTCAAAAAAATCAACAGATAATGCTCAACAGACGGATTTAGCTATTATTACGATAGGAGATTCTTCGATTAAACTTCCATGTGATGAAAATGGTCTTTTAAATGATAATGATGCAAAATCTAACATCAGTGTAAATCTAATCAAGGCGAATCGAACAAAGATTACTGATAGTAAAGTTTATGGAATCAGTGCTGGTTATGACGTCTATGCTGGTGGTGCAGACAATAACAAGGATGGCACTGCAAAAGATGGACGAAGCGGAGGCTTTGTAGGATTCAATGATGAAGGTCTTTTAAAGAATAATGATATGTATTTATGTGACGTTGTTCGCGGTACTTCAAAAATGATTGGTCCATTTAGTGGACAGAGTGACTTGAATTCAGTGTATGAATTTAATACACAGGAAAAAGTTGAGGGAGTAAGTAACAACTATCGTATCTATAGAAAATTAGATAAGGCATTAGATGAAATTAAAAAGAATACAACAAAATTAAATATGGAGTATTCAAAGGATGCTTCAACAGGTTGGAACATCTATACATTAGGACATATGAAGCCAGTTGAAAAGTATGATGATTTACAAAATGCTCAGATTACTGATTCAAGTGGATCAACTAAGGTAGACTTAAATGCATATGAATCGGAAGCAAAGGCTGTATTAATGTCGGATACAAAAACAAATTTAAATACAGGAGAAAGTGACACGCCTGAACCTTCAGAGTCACAGGACCCTTGTGATGAGAATATTAAATTAACAATTAACAAGGTTTGGAAAGACTTGAATAACTTTAGCAAGTTAAGACCAAATAGTATTACGGTAACAATTTCTCGTACTTGGACAGGTGCAGATAACAAAGAACATACTGAGATCGTTCCAAAGTATGAGAGTTACAAAATAGATGGTGATATCAATAAATCGACTTGGAAGAAAGTAATCGAGGGATTACCAGCTTACAAGACTGATGAAGATGGAAAAACCATACATTATTACAAGTACTCCGTTACAGAAGCGAAGATTGATGGTTATACAACAACGATAGGTACATCGAACGATGGATTTACATTCACGATAACCAACAAACATTTCCCTGGATTGCCTGATACAGGTGGTAACGGAAGATACTTAATTTATTTGATAGGTCTTCTGCTTTTAGCAATTTATCTTGTTACGGGTAAAAAAAGAAACAAGAAAAATCAGCTTGCAGAAAAGCTATAGAAATTCGATTCAGAGAAAAGGAGTAAACAGGAAATGAAAAGAATTAAAAAATTAGTGGCAGCCATGCTGACAGCCATCATGATGATGACTATGACAGTTACAGCATATGCTGCAGGAGGAACACACTCATTAACTGTCACTGCAAAAGGTGGACAAGATTTGAACGGTCAAACAATTAATTTATATAAGTTGTTTGATGTAACAACTTCACAAACTAGCACTGATACAAACTATGCATATACAGTAAATACAGATGGAGGTTATAAAGAAGCTTTAGTATCTGTATTAAAAGATTTAGGGAAGACAGTTGACCAAAATTCTACTAACGAAAAGTTTGTTGAAGCGGTTAATGGAATTGGTACAAAAGATTCAATTGAAGTGCAAAACTTCGCAAACAAATTTACAACTTATGCATTAAAGAATAGTTTAGCTAAAACAGCAACTTCTGGTAAAATCACAGGAGAGAAAACTACTTCTTATACATTTGATGATTTAGCTGCAGGATATTATTTAGTTTATGTTACAGGTGGAAAAGAAATTCAATCATCTTTAGTTACAGTTGATAAAGATACAAATACTGTTAACTTAAAAACAGAAGCTCCTAGCATCACAAAAAAAGCTGATACAGAAACAGTTGAAATTGGACAAGTAGTTACATATACAGTTACAGGTTCTATTCCAGACACAACTGGATATGATCAATATCAATATAAAATTTACGATACATTGTCTAATGGTTTAGATTTTGTGAAAAGCGCTACTGGTGAAGCACTTGATAATCCTAATGCGGTAAATGTATCAATCGCAATTACTGGTGGTACCGATGCTAGTACAGCACCTGCAACAGCCGTACTTTCTGGTACTGGACATAGAACTATGGCTCTTGATTTATCTGCATGGGTAATAGCTAACCAAACTAACAAAGGAAAAGAATTCACTGTTACTTATTACGCAAAAGTAAACGCAAATGCCGTTGTAACAGAAAAGAATAAGGCTCAATTAGAATATGGTAATAAACCAGGCGAAATAACAACAACTACACCTAGTGAAGCTGAAACGCCTACTTATCCATTAGATATTCTAAAGAAAAATGCTAAAAATGATGAAAAATTAGCAAAAGCTAAATTTGTACTTTATAGAACTGAAGAAGACGCAAAAGCAGGTACAAACGCAATTACAATTTCAGGAAGCAATGGAAACTATGTTGTAGATTCTACTTCTCGTACCACTGAATTTGAATCAGTAAACGATATTGCAGGAAAAGGATACAACCTTCGTGTAAATGGACTTGCTGAAGGAACTTATTATTTAGTTGAAACAAAAGCTCCAGATGGGTTCAATAAGTTGACAGCACCAGTTGTAATTAAAATCACTAAGAGTACAGATACTGATGTAAATAATTGGACTATCTCCAAAGATGGTACTGATGAAACAGACAAAATTATCGACATCGAAAACAGCACAGGATCACTATTACCATCAACAGGTGGAACAGGTGTTATCGTGTTTGCAGGTGTAGCTATTCTATTAGTATTTGGAGTTGTTGTAAGCTTCATTCGTGATAAAAGAAAAGCTTGTTAATTAATGGAATGCGGTTGTCTTTTAGATGACCGCGATTCCCATATAACGATAGGGGAAATGCAATGAAGAGTAATAAGAAAAGAAAAATGACTATAAAGGATATAATTCGTTTGATTGTACTTTTTGTTGCATTCGCCGTGTTGTTATATCCTACAGTCAGTAGTTATGTAAATGAAAAGAATGGTTCTAAGGTTGTATCGAATTATGATGCAGAAAGTGTTCGCTTGAGTAATGCAGAAAAAGAAAAGATCCTTGAGGATGCTCGTGAATACAATAAAGAGATGCTGAGTAATATTGATTTGATTGATCCATTTTCTCAAGGGGAAACAAATATTGATGAGCGATATGAAAGTTTATTAAATATGGATGGATCAGGTATGATGGGATATATTCGTATTCCTAAGATCAAGGTTGAGATTCCTATTTATCATGGAACTTCTGAATCTGTATTGCAGGCTGGTGTTGGTCATTTCTGGGGAACTTCTCTTCCTGTTGGTGGAGAAAGTACACATACGGTATTAACAGGTCATAGGGGTTTGCCTACAAAAACATTATTTACGAATATGGATAAGCTTGTTAAAGGGGATGTGTTCTACATCAAAGTCTTAGATGAGACATTGGCATATAAAGTGGATCAAATACTTACTGTATTACCTGAAGAAACAGAAGCTTTATCAATCGTACCTGGACAAGATTATGCGACATTAGTTACTTGTACTCCATACGCAATCAATACGCATAGACTTTTGGTTAGAGGTCATCGTATTCCGTATAAGGAAGCTGTAAAGATTGAGAAAAACACTAGTACAGGTATAGAACTATCATTTACTACAAAGGTATTGATTGTAACACTTGGAATTATTTTTATAGGACTTGTTATAGCTATGCTATATAGTTTGTATGATAAGAGAAGGAGGAAGAAAAAGTGATTAAACAATTAAAGATACATTCGCTCTTTCTACTCCTTATTAGCTTGTTGTTTGTCTCTCTTATTCAAGTTCATGCGGACAGTAGAACGGGAAGTATTGATATTGACTATAAGGGAAGAACAGATAATCAGGAAGAGATTATCTTGTCTGGAGCTAAGTTTGAAATTATACCTATTCAATATGTAGAAAATGGAAATTGGGCATGGCAATCTTCATTTGTAGATTGTGGTGTTTCACTTCATGATACAAGTGCTGAAGCAAGAAATAAACAGGCTAAACAGTTACTGGAATATGCTAGAAAAAAAGGTATTTCTGGAAATCAACAGCTTACAGATAGTATGGGGCATACTGTATTTAGTAATTTAAATGAAGGTATGTATTTGATTACACAGATTGGTTCTTTAAAGAATGGAAATGATACGTTTGAATCTGCACCATTTTTAGTAAGTGTTCCATCCGATATAGATGGATATCTCATGTATGATGTAAAGGTAGAACCAAAGGTGACATGGCTTACAAATAATGTGCCTCCTTCTGTTCCAGAAAAACCAAGTGAGAAGAATCCTCCAGAAGATACAAATACGGGTGTTCAAGTGAAAAAAATGATTTGGATTGTTCTTGCATTGTGTAGTTTTGGAATGATTGTTATTCTAGGCAAAAGATTAAAAAGTAGGAATTGATCCTACTTTTTTTTTAGATTATTGATGATAGTTGCTATTGCATTGATTTCAGAATTGCTTAGACCATCCACACTTATAAGCT
>OLPL01001006.1_pt1 | contig 18978 bp, 12 predicted proteins | sample 1673211 | NCBI WGS metagenome assembly OLPL01 (sample SAMEA3136766, study PRJEB25190) | human gut metagenome | reverse complement strand
GAGTCGGGGTACTGGTAGGTTTCGGAGTCGGAGTACTGGTAGGCTTCGGAGTCGGGGTGCTGGTAGGCTTCGGAGTCGGAGTATTGGTCGGCTTTGGAGTCGGAGTTGTGACTCCTTGAGCAGAATCATAGAATTCTACTTGCGCGGTGTAGGATTTCTTTGTAACTCCGTCCGGTGCAGTTAATGTATAAATGACCGGATTGGTAAAATCATGTGGGGTTCCACTCCAAAAGGCAGACGGAAGGGAAGTACCGTAACTGTAGCCAAAATCAATAGATGGTTTCAGGGCAGTTACATTTGTGCCTTTTGGCAGCCGGAGAATGATCGTGTCCGTTCCAATCTCTCCGATGACATCCTGTTTAAGTTCCGGGTTATCCGAGGCATGCAGTACGAAACTGTAAAATTTTGCTTCACTGGAAGCAAGTACATGTAATACAATTTTTACCGATAAGGTCGCTTTTGTCTGAGTATCCTGAACGGTGTACAGTGACTCGTAAGTGCCGACAGGAGCAGTAACTGTTCCTGAGTAATAGAAATAAGAGTAACTGGAACTGTCAGGTATATTATTTCGGCTCAGTCCGGACGGAAGATTCTCGCTGACAACGGTTGTCTTGTACTCGCCACTGCCGCCGGTTACGTTGCCGGAATAAGCATATTGAGTGTTCTTGGTTCCAGTGCACAGATGAAGCTCTGTATCTGTGATCTGCAGAGGAGCCAGTACACTGAGAGTCGAGGAAACTGCAGTTACAGTTCCATACTGTCCTGGTAATATATCTGTAGCATAAAACAGAAGAGAGCTTCCGCTGTCCGAAACAGTCATAATATGCTCTTTGTCAATCGCAGTAACATTTGAAGCAGCGCCAAGTGCTATATGAATTCCATAGGTATCCAGAGTATCAGTAGTAATTATTGGAGAAAGGGTTCCATTGCTGTAAACAATCTGAAGCTTTATTCCCGAAAGATCCAGCTTATCTCCGATGGTGTACTGAGTCTTTGATGGCGAAGAAAGAATATTCAGTTTTGTTGGTGTATTTGCTGCAACAGAAATCTTCTGTGTTACTTTTGCACCAAAATAGTCAAAAGTAACTTCTGTATCAGAAGAAGTCAGCGCACGCGTTTTATCATAAGTATATCCGCTGTAAATATAGGCATAGCGACCGCCTATGGTAGCAAAGAAGCTGACACCGGATGGATTGAACAGATCTCCCTCTGTATAGGAAAGTCTGGATGGTTTTGCTGATATCTGGAGACTTGTAATATCACTTGTTTTTGGAGCAACGACAGGAAGTAAATAACTGGTCTGTCGGCCTTTGTATGTTACAGTAATCTGGCAGGTATGTGCCGATGTATTATCAAAACCGCTGACCATATCCCGCGTAATGGAAACTTTCGTTTTGTTGTTTATAACAAGCGTTCCGAAGCTCCATGGTGTTTCACCAATATAACAGGAGGACGGAGTATATTTTACAGAAAGTGAAGTAATGTCTGAGGAATCGGTTCGAGCTGGGATTCCATCATCAGACATTTTCCAGTCAGCTCCAAAAGACCATCCCTGGTAAGAGGAAGAATCCTTCATCTGTGCATCTGTCAGCAGACCACCGGTTGAAGGCACTGCAGCAGTAGAACCGACCAGATTTCCAGATCCTGTTTTTCCATAACAGTTCAGGATGTGACCATTTAATCCGGTTGAAGAATTTATTACATTTGCAGCCGCAAGACCGCAAATTTGTCCAACAGAAGAGGAACCACCGGAAACTTTAATCTGACCGGCATGCAGACATTCTTTGATCACACCACCCATACCACCGAATTTTTGGGTTTCACCGGCAATACCACCGACATAAAGAGGATAAGAAGTGCCGTTTTTCTGGGTGACAGAGATGATTCCATTGCTGACACACTTTTCTATTGTACCAATATTTAATCCGGCAATACCGCCGACACAGCCTTTCATAGCTGGCATAGACAGATTTATATTCAGGCGGGCCGTACACCCACTGATGATTCCGGCAAGTTCGTTCTGACCGGCAATGCCGCCAAATTCAGGAAAGACCATGGATCCATCGCCACCCATATGTCCGGTGACCGTGCCGGAAACAGAACATTCCTGAATCTTTCCCTGATTATATTGTGCAATGACACCCTGTACATTCTGGCTGTCATCGTCAAAATCAGCTACAATTCGCAGATTTTCAATGGTTCCGTCATTTTGGGTGATAAGCGGTTTTTTCAATCCGTAAATAGTGTGTGAATTACCATCTAAGTGTCCACTGAAATAATTTACAGAGAAATTAATATTTCCATTTGTCTGAATATCTTTGGTCAGACTGTAATAAGCACCCGGATGATCCGAGATAAGGTTCAGGTCATCGAGAGAAGTGATCTTATATGGATCAGAGGCAGTACCACTACCTTCAGATGGAGCTGCAGAAGTGGTGCGATTTCCGACGATACGGTAAATAATGCTGGAGCTTCCGTTGGCAGGAACCGTGAATTTCCCATTTTTCAGTTTTATAATGACTGCAGAAGCTGCAGGCAGCGTATAGTTTTGGTTACTGTTTCCGGAAAAAACAGGAAATGTTGCAGCCTTTCCGGCGGCAATACGGTCACCAGAGAAACTGTAATTGCCGTAGAGATCGCCGGCAGCGATTGCGGTATAGAAATCAGCCATTAATGTCTTAAATGGAATGCCGGTTACCTGCGTCAGGTATTCTTCACAGGTAAGGGTGGAGGCATCTATCTGGTAAAATTTTGGCAGGACATCCATTGGTTTATAGCTTCCGGCCATACGGTCGATCACATAACGCATAAAAAGATAAGGCATGCCGTAATCCTGCGCCGTATCATCACGGTAGGTCTGATAGATCAGGGAAGAGCCGCTTCGAATAGCGGTACTTCCGGCAATGCCGTTTAACCATCCGCTGGAATCAATGCCACCCCAGAGATAGTCCATGGCAGTCACAGCTAGTCCCTCATTGAGCCACATATATCTGCCGGTATTGGAAAATCTGGTTTTCAGCCAGAGCAGTGCATGCTGTCCTTCGTGTACAAGTAGACCGTTTCTTTTGGACATTTCACCGGAAACATAGGCAGATGCAGAAGGAGTGTTGATATGGATTGCTGTGATGTCTGTGTCGTACATGTACATGCCGCTTGCGGAAGATAAAGTTTCGAGAAGAATTGAAATTTTACCGGAATTATCTTCATATGGGATGTTACCACCGGCCAGAGTATTCAGGATTCGATAAGGTTGTCCGTCATATACACCTGCCATATCCTTTGCGATTGAGGAAGTCTTACCAGCTGCATCGTAACTGGCTTTCATATCTTTATCCATCCAGATATAGCAGTGTTCACCAATGCCGATGCATACATAAGTTTTGCCTGTACTATTTGAACGATAGATATATTTTTCCTGCCCGATGTAGTAACTTGTGGCAGCAGACTGTGCAGCTGCTGCGGAAAGGGCAGATGAAGAAAGAACATTATAATCACTGGTGTCAGAAGCTTTTTTGAGAATCTGGGACGCAGGCAGATTGGCTGCGCTGCTGCCAGTGCTGAGATAAGAAGAGACAGTATCTGTACCATCGTCAAAAACCAGAGTTCCGGTATTTTGAGATGAAGAGGTGTCTGTATTTATAACAACGGCATATTCTCCGGAAACAGTCTGTCCTGGTGAGCCTTCAACAGCATCTGCTGATACAGAAAAACAGCAGAACAGACCTGTGAACAGAAAACCGATTCCCATAGAGAGAGGAAAAAATTTTTTCTTTTTCATAGGGTTCCTCCAGTTTTATTTTTCGGTTTTTATTTTACCATCAGACTGGTGTAAAAGCTATTCTTTTCGCAGAAAATGCAATATCATGAAGAAAAGTAAACAGAAACGTAACCTGCCTGTGATTCAGGACAATAATTTGTTCTGCTGGCGATATTGTCTTGGTGACATCCCGTAAATGTTACGGAACGCTCTGGAAAAATGAAGCTGGTTTGGATATCCAACCTGAACGCTGATGTCGCCAATGGACAGGCTGGTGCTGGTAAGCAGAGAGGTTGCTTTACTCATTCGATAGCGGATCAGGAAGTCCTGTGGAGACTGTCCGATCATATCTTTGAAAACTTTACCAAAATAGCTTCGGTCAAGATTACAGCGATTTGCCATATCTTCGACTGTGATTGGCAACGTATAATTTTGTTCAATAAAAGAAAGTGCTTCCTGTGCGTAAAATCTTGAAAGCTTTCCGCCCTGAAGTCTTTTTTTATTGGAAGAACCCTGGATAAGGGCATCCATAATAAGATATAACTGACCAATGATCCCAAATGGGCGGGAATTGTCCGGATATTGTGTCAGACGCAGCATTTCATCGCGAAGCTTATCTGCTGCTGTATCGGAAATGGGATGAAAGACCGGATGATCGTTGGACAGTCCGGCTTCTTCCATCAGCTCTTTTGCACGCAGTCCATCGAACTCTACCCAGACGTATTCCCATGGGAATTTCTGGTCAGCACTGTAAAGATTGATACGCCCCGGTTCAATGAGAAAGCCGGAATGTGCTTCCATATGGTAAACAGCATTGTCATCTTTTTCTGTAACACTCAGCATTCCTTTGCCGGAAATAATATAGTGAAAAAGATAATGATTACGTACAAATGGACCATAAGAATGCAGCGGTTCACATTTCTCGTAGCCGTACTGATACACGGTCAGGTCAAGAAAACGTTCATCGGAAAATATATGAAAAATAGAATCTGACATGGTTTTTATCATTTCCTCCTACAAAATATAGTAAAATATGCATAAAAACGAGATACAGAAATCATACAATTTTAACGAAATATCGCTATTTAGTACTATTATATACCATAATGCGTAGTAACATCAACATTATTCTGGAAATAACGCATTATGGTATATTTTGATGTTATCCATCTATGTACGAAGCTTTTCTTTTGGTGCTAGAATCAAATCAAACAGAGATGACCGGTCTGAATCTGAACTGCCGGATGGCAGTGAATAGCTGTAATAAAGAAGGGAGAAACAAATGGGAAAGCATAAAGTAGGTGCTGTTTTCCTTGCAGGAGTTCTGGCAATGGGAATAGTTATGACAGGATGCTCCGGAAAGGACGAAACAGAGGGCAAAACTGTAATTGAAATGGTACAGTACAAACCGGAAGCAGTAGATATTTTTGAACAGTTTCAGGATGAGTTCAATGCGACACATGATGATATTTATTTAAAGATTGATTCACCGAACGATGCAATGACAATCCTGAAAACAAGATTTATCCGCGAGGATAATCCGGATATCATCGGAATTGGCGGGGATATTAATTATTCCAATTTTCTGGATGCAGACATGCTGATGGATATTTCTGATTTTGAAGGACTGAACGATATTAAAGAGAAATATCTTGAGATGAACAAAGATCTGGAATATGTGCCGAAAGATGGTGTTTATGCCGTTCCGTATATGGCAAATGCAGCTGGAATTCTTTTTAACCGGGATATGTTTGAAGAACATGGCTGGGAGGTTCCGACCACATGGACAGAATTTACGAATCTTTGTGATCAGATCCAGTCAGAAGGAATCCAGCCATTATATTTTGGTTTTAAGGATACATGGACTACACTGGCACCGTGGAATGCAATTGCAGTAAGTCTGTGCGATTCTGATCTGACTTATCAGGTAAACAGTGGAAAAACAACTTTTGCAGAAAATTACAGAGAAGTGGCAGAAAAGGAAAAAGCGCTTCTTGCATATGGACAGAAAGATCCGGTGTCTCAGGGATATAACGATGCCTGCACTGCATTCGCAAGAGGAACATCTGCGATGTTTACAATTGGAAGCTATGCGATCTCTCAGATCAAATCTGTAAATCCGGATATGAATATTGGTTCTTTTGTATTTCCGGCAAATGAAGATGCAGATAAAAATGTGCTGAATTCCGGAAATGATCTGATGTTCTGCGTGATGAAAGATTGTAAAAATAAAGAGGCAGCTTATGAAGTGCTCAGTTATATGCTCGAAGATGAAAATGTCAAAAAATATCTGAATGCACAGAGCGCTGTTCCATGTAAAAAAGGTGATTTTGAGATTACTCCGGAGCTGGAAGAAATGCGTGATTATATCGAAAACGGTATTGTAGCGGATTATCAGGACCATCATTATCCGAGCGAAATGTCAGTAGATGCAATGATCCAGACATATCTGATGGATGACAGTGCTGATGCGACAGATACATTTATGAAACGATTTGACAAAGAATGGATTCGCTACAACAGAGATGTCGTGGCAAAAGTAAAAGCATATGAGGAGGGTAATGATCATGAATAAAAAACATGGTGCGTGGAGCAAAAATGAAAAGATATTTTTTGGCCTGCTGGCACCGATTCTGGTTCTTTTCTTCTGCTTTAATACATTACCGCTGATCAAAGGTTTTTATTACGGACTTACAAACTTCCGCGGATATGGAAGTTATGATTTTGTAGGACTGCGGAACTTTGCAGAAATTTTCCAGGATTCCCGTGTGGGTCACTCATATCTGTTTACATTTAAATATGCGTTGGTTATGACAATTGTGGTCAATCTTCTCAGCCTGATCCTGGCACTGGGACTGAACAGCAAGATCCGTGGAAAAAATGCACTCAGAGGAATCTATTTTGTACCAAATATTCTGGGAGGTCTGGTTGTCGGTTATATCTTCAGTTTCATTTTTACATATATTCTGCCAACGATCGGAGAAGTAACAGGAATTGATTTCCTGAAAACAAGTCTCCTTGGAAGTACAAAATGGGCATGGATCGCAATTGTGATCGTCGGAGCATGGCAGGGAATAGCGATGAATACGATCATTTATATTTCCGGTCTGCAGACTGTTCCGGAAGAAGTTTATGAGGCATGTATGCTGGATGGAGCATCCGGATGGAAAAAATTTAAGAGCATTACACTTCCATTGATCATGCCATTTGTAACAATTAACCTTGTCCTTTGTATGAAAAATGCGCTGATGGTATTTGACCAGATCATGTCTTTGACAAAAGGTGGCCCGTCACAGAGCACAGAGTCCATTTCTTATCTGATCTATAACAATGGTATGAGTGGAGGACAGTTTGGTTTCCAGAGTGCGAATGCATTTGTATTCTTTATTGTGATCGTTGCGATATCACTGTTTCAGATGAAATTCCTGGGAAGTAAGGAGGAGCAGTTATAATGAGCAGAACAAAGAAAAAAGAAGGCGCTGTTCGTGGTAAGACTACAAACAGGATTATTAATATTTTACTGGTACTTGGCTGTCTGACGATTTTATTTCCACTGTATATGACAGTGATCATTGCATTTAAGAAGCCATCGGAAATGACAAATGATGTAGCTGGTGCACTGGCATTCCCACAGAAATGGAGTTTTGAAAACTTTGCAGAGGCAATGCGTGTAACTGATTTCTGGCATTCTCTTGGAAACAGTCTTCTTATTACCGGGGTAACTGTGGTATTATGTATATTAATACATTCACTTGCCGGTTATCTGATCGGAAGAAAGATGAAGCAGCGTAAGATATTTAAGATTTCTTACTATTACATTGTAAGTGGTATGTTTGTACCGTTTGCGGTTCTTATGATGCCGCTGGTAAAAGAAACTGCACAGCTGGGAATCGCAAACCGCTTTGGTGTTATCGTATTGTATGTTGTGTTTTTTATGCCGATGAATGTACTGCTTTATTCCGGATATCTGAATAATATCCCGATGGCACTGGAAGAGGCCGCCTGTGTGGATGGAGCCGGAGTATGGCAGACTTACTGGAAGATTATTTTTCCAAATATGAAACCGATGCATGCAACAGTAGCAGTTCTCACAGCAATGAGTACCTGGAATGACGTTATGACTCCACTGGTCATCATGTCCGGTACAGATCAGAACACACTGCCGCTGGCACAGCTGAATTTCCAGACACAGTTCGGAACGAATTATAACCTGGCATTTGCATCTTATCTTCTGGCATTACTTCCAATTTTAATCTTTTATATCATCTGCCAGAAACAGATTATCAATGGTGTTGTAAACGGAGCAGTAAAATAATTCTTGAAAAAGACAGAAAGGGAAAACGACAATGGCTATCAATATAAAGAATCAGATTTTTACTCTTCATACAAAAAACAGTACTTATCAGATGAAAGTGGACGAGCAGAATATGCTTATTCACACTTATTACGGAAACCGTACGGATGATACGGACTGTTCCTATCTGATTCGTATGGCAGACCGTGGATTCAGCGGAAATATCCCGGGGACTGACAGAGAGCGTGTATATTCTCTGGATTTTCTTCCGCAGGAGTTTCCGGTATATGGCGACGGAGATTATCGTGTAGACTGTCTGAAAGCAGACCTTGGAAGCGGTGTACAGGACGGGATGTTTTTCTTTGACAGCTATCAGGTAAGAGAAGGAAAATATAACATTCCGGGGCTTCCGGCATTCTTTTCTTCTGAGAAATCAGAAGGAGAGACACTGGAGATCGTTCTGAAAGATGCTGTTGAAGAAGTCTATGTACATCTTCTTTATGGAGTCTTTGAAGAGCTGGATATCATTACAAGAGCAGCAGTAGTCGAAAACCGTACAGAGGGTGATATCCAGATTTCCAGAATTATGAGTGCGTGTCTGGATCTTGGAATGGGAAAATATGATCTGATTCATTTTTATGGAAAACATGCCGGTGAGCGTCAGATGGAAAGAAACAGTCTGCCACACGGCATCACGGAGCTTCGCAGTACCCGTGGAACTTCCAGTCACCAGCATAATCCTTTTGTGATTCTTGCGGATAAAGACACTACAGAGAGTACTGGTGAGTGCTACAGTGCATCTTTTCTGTACAGTGGCGGTTTTCATGCACAGGCAGAAGTAGATCAGTTTAATCAGACAAGACTGGTCATTGGAATTGATGACTATGATTTTTCCTGGAAACTAAAAAAGGGTGAAAGCTTCAGCACACCTGAGGTATGTCTGACATACAGTGCAGATGGATTTTCAAAGCTGTCCCAGACTCTGCATCAGGCAATCGTGTCGAATCTGATCCGCAGCTGCTGGAAAGACAGAGTGCGCCCGATTCTGGTAAATAACTGGGAAGCAACCTATTTTGATTTTAACAAAGACAATCTGATTGCAATTGCAAAAGAAGCGGCAGAACTGAATCTGGATATGCTGGTACTGGATGATGGATGGTTTGGAAAAAGGGATGATGATTTCTCCGGTCTTGGCGACTGGTTTGTAAATGAGAAAAAGCTGTGCGGAACCCTTTCTGAGCTGGTGAAAGAAGTACATGATATGGGACTTTCTTTCGGGCTTTGGTTTGAGCCGGAGATGATCTCTGAGGACAGTGATCTGTATCGGGCACATCCGGACTGGGCACTGGTCATATCGGGAAGACAGCCGATCAGAAGTCGTTCCCAGCTGGTATTGGATATGTCCAGAGAAGATGTGACAGATTATCTGACAGAGCGGATCTGTGATATTGTAGAGAAAGCGGATATCCAGTATATCAAATGGGATATGAACCGTTCACTTATGGCTGCTTACAGTGCGAAGCTTCCACGTGACCGTCAGGGGGAACTGAGACATCGTTATGTGCTTGGCCTTTATAAAGTACTGGAAGCTGTGACTCAGAGATTCCCGGAACTTCTGCTGGAAGGATGCAGTGGCGGCGGTGGACGGTTTGACGCAGGTATGTTGTATTACTGTCCGCAGATCTGGTGTAGCGATAATACGGATGCGATTGAAAGACTGCGTATTCAGTACGGTACTTCCTTTGGCTATCCGATGTCTTCTGTTTCCGCACACGTATCGGTTTGCCCGAATCATCAGAATCATCGCGTGACACCATTCAAGACAAGAGGAATCTGTGCAATGCAGGGAACCTTCGGATATGAACTGGATCTCAGCAAGATGACTGATGAAGAAAAGAAGATGGCGAGAGAACAGATTGCCTTCTTCAAAGAACATGGAAAACTGTTCCAGTTCGGAGATTATTACAGACTGACTTCACCATTTGAAAACAGAGACTATACTGTATGGGAATATGCGGCACAGGATGGCAGTGAGGCCTGCATGTCTGTCGTTTATACAGATATGTATGCAAATGCAGCATCTGAGATCGTGAAATGGAAAGGGCTGGATCCGAAAAAGGTTTATCAGATGCAGCTGGATGGAGAAGACGCTGGAAACTTCTCCGGCGCGGCGTTGATGCATGCCGGAATCCTGCTTCCATTACCAAAGCAAAATTATGATGCATTCCAGATTTATCTGAAGGCAGAATAGAATAAAGAGAAATTACAGAGAAAGCTCCTATGGTGTCGAAAGGCATTGTAGGGGCTTTTTTTATTTAGGAAACCGCGAAATTGTGAATAATATACAAAAATAATTTGATAAAACCATACATAATGCATGAAATGAAAAAAGTATATTTACAAAGTAAAAAATGAATGGTAATATAAAGAAAAATAAACAATGTGAAACCGGTTAACATATGGAGAAAAGTTATAATACGAAGGGAGAACAAAATGAAGAAAAAGGTAATTGCACTTGTATTAACAGCATGTATGGTGCCAGTTGTCAGCGTTGGCAGTGGGGTGGATGTAATGGCTGCCAAGGGAGATTCCGGAGATAAAATTACATTAAACTGGCAGAGCTATGATAGCTATGACAAATATCAGAAAGTTATCGAAGCTTTTGAAAAGGAAAATCCGGATATTGAAATCAATTTTGAAGAAGTATCCGATTATGCAACTAAAATTCTGACAGAAGCTACAGCAGGTGACCTTCCGGATCTTATCAACTGTAATACAGGGACTACGCAGATTCTTGCAAATGCCGGGGCATTACAGAAATTCGATGTAGATGCACTGAAAGCAGATACAGAATATAAATTTGATGATTTCTGGGATGCTGCAGAAAACTATTGTACATATGATGGTGACTGGTATTCACTCCCACTTGATGGAGGAAATTACGGCTGGGTTTATAATGTTGATATGTTTGACAAGTGCGGAATTGAAGTTCCGGAAGATGGATTTACATGGGATGAATTTACAGAGGCATGTAAAACATTGATGGAACACAAAGATGAACTTGGAATTGAATATCCGACAATTATTAATGATATGTCTTCTGCAATTGATACTATGTATCCATGGATTACAGAGGCTGGTGGAAGCTACCTGAATGATGATGGAACCTGTGGATGGAATTCAGATGAAACCGTTACGGCTTTCGAATATGTCAAGAGTCTTGTAGATGAAGGTTATGTGCCTGCAATAGAAAAATTGGGAGACGGTTATGATGCACTGATCACAAAATTTAATGCGGGTCAGATTGCTATGTGCCGTGTGGCTCTCTGGAATTCCACATATCTTCAGGACGATGTAAACTGGAAAGCGATGAATGCACCGCGTGCGAATGATGGTACACAGGCAGAAGTACTTTTCCTGAATGGTATTGGTATTTCAAGTAGTTGCGAAAATCCGGAAGCGGCAGAAAAATTCATTAAATATTTGACCAGCGAAGAAGGTCTTGCATTATATCTTGAAGATAATACATCTCCACAGATTGCAGTAAGACAGTCTCAAGCAGATCTTTCCGTATCTATGTTTGACGAAAGTCATGATATGAAATTATTTAATACAGGACTGGAGTATGCAGGATATATTGATCTTACAGAAACATTTGCAGATCAGCAGACAATCATTGGACAGTGTTTTGATGAAATCTGGCATAATGATGCAGATATCAAGAGTACACTGGATGGCATGGTAGATCAGTTAAATAGTTTACTTGCTCAGTAACTGAAAACAAAAGGATGATGTGGAAAATATTCCGTATCATCCTTTGAATTTAACAGGAGGGATTCATGTGAGTAACACAAAAACAGTAGTAAAACGTAAAAGAGGAGACTGGCAGATCGCTGTTTTGTTTCTGTTGCCGTCCCTGATTTTGTTGGGATTGTTTGTATTCTGGCCAATGATAGATTCCATCCGTATGTCATTTTATGACTGGAATCCATTAAAAGGTAAGATATTTACAGGATTGGAAAATTATCAGAATCTGCTAAAAGATAAACTTTGGTGGACAAGTCTGGGGAACACGATCAAATATATCCTGATGAATGTTCCACCGATCGTCATATTTTCCGTCATCTTGTGTTGTTTGCAAATAATAAAAGTAAAGTTATTTCGAAATTTATCAGAGGCAGTTTCTTTTTACCATGTGCACTTTCTCTGGTTGCAACTGGTGTTGCATGGAGATATCTGATGGGAACGAATTATGGTGTTATCAATAATTTCTTGAGTGCATTGGGCCTTGAAAAAGTTGGTTGGCTGACAGATGGAAAGATTGCACTGGGTTCTATGGCAATCGTAACAATCTGGAGATGGGCAGGATATTACATGGTTATGGTTGTTGCTGGACGTCTGGAAATTTCGCAGGAATTTTTTGAAGCGGCAGATTTGGACGGCGCAAATGCATGGCACAAATTTGTTTATATTACATTGCCTCAGCTGAAACCAGTTCTTACATATATTATTCTCATGTGCGTAATCGGTACTTTCCAGGAATTTGATCTTGTTTATACGATGACAAATGGTGGACCTGGAACAAGTACGTATTTAACTGGTCTGACATTATATAAGACTGCTTTTTCATCTTTGAAAATGGGATATTCCTGTACAATGGCAGTATTTATCTTTATTCTTTCGATTATTATTTCGGTTGTACAGTTGAAGCTGACAAGTGACAAAGACTGAGAAGGGAGAAGAGACTATGTCCAGAAAATTAAGAAAGAAAATTCTGGGAGACAGTTTAATCTGGGTAATTATAGCTGCATTTGTAGTGATTATGCTGTTTCCATTTGTTTATATATTATCTACTGCATTAAAATCAGATACAGATCTTGCGACAAGTGTAGGAAGGATCTTACCGAAAGCGGTACAGTGGGAGAATTTTACAAAAGCATGGCAGCTGCTGGATTTTCCTAAGTGCTTTTTCAATTCATTTATTGTTGCGATAGCAGTGACTGCACTTACTATTTTTCTTTGTAGTTTAGCTGCATATGTATTTACGAGACTTGAGTTCAAAGGCAGAAATATTGTTTTTATTCTTTATCTGTCAACGATGATGATTCCGATTACAGTAAGATTGATTCCTTCTTATAATTTATGTAGAAATCTCAACATGCTGGATACATATATGGGAATGATACTTCCGCAGGTAGCATGGTCCATTCCGTTTGGAACATTTCTTATGCGCCAGTTTTATATGGGAATACCGAAGCAACTGGATGAAGCAGCAAAAATTGATGGAGCAAATCATTTCCAGATATTCTGGAAGATCTTACTGCCAAATACGAAATCAAGTATGGCAACATTAGGAATCTATACATTTATTTCTGCGTGGAATAATCTGATCTGGATGTTGTTATCCGTCAGAAGTGAAAGCAAATGGACAGTAACATTGGGAATAAGTTCAATCTGTGGCGCATCTGTAATCAAACAGCCGACATGGAATCTGATCATGGGTGTTATCGTGATTGGAATGATTCCTGTTCTGATTCTGTTTTTTGCATTCCAGAAATATTTTATGCAGTCTGTAGCTGCAACCGGCATTAAATAGTAAAAAGGAGATCAGTTATGAAAGGTTTAGTGGTAACAGAAGACAATAAACTGTACCTGGAAGAAAAGCTTCCGATTCCGGAGATCGGAGAGTATGAAGCACTGGTAAAAAATGAATGCTGTATGATCTGTAACGGAACGGATCTGGGAGTTATTGGAGGAAAAGTCAGAGAAGTAACGAGATATCCGGCGGTTTTAGGACACGAAGATGCAGGAAGAGTTGTTAAAATCGGCAAAAAAGTTACTTCTTTTAAAGTGGGAGATCTTGTAGTCAGGGCAGGACAACCGGATAATGAGAAATTTTCCAGCGCTTGGGGCGGATTTGCTGAATATGGAATTGTAAAAGATTATAAAGCAGCCATGGCAGACCAGGCCGATGTAAAAGATATTAATCTTGGAATTACACAGCAGGTGTGCCCGGAAGGAATGCAGGCAGAAGCTGCTTCTATGCTGATAACTTTAAAGGAAACATACAGTGCATTAAAAAGAATCGGCGTTGAAGATAAAAAGAAGATGGTCATACTCGGAGACGGACCGGTTGCGCTTGCTTTTCTAAGCTGTGCAAAACTGATGGGAATTCAGGAGATTTATGTCCTGGGAAATCACAGAGACAAGCTGGAAACAGCAGGTACATTTCTTAACAAAGACGAAGAAGAAAAGAAAAAAGCTTCTGATCTGTTTGACAGAAAGTCCGATATCTGTATAGATACGATTGGATCAAATCAGACAATCACGCAGTGTCTGGACTATATTAAAGAGACAGGGACAATTGCTGTATATGGCTTAAAAAGCGGAGAAAATCTGAATGTACCATTACCGGAACTCAGGAATTTCAATATTCAGTATGTGCAGTGGCCGGTGCCTGAGGTAGAAGCAGAAGTACATAAGCCGGTTTGTGATGCGATTATGGATGGGAAAATAGACATCGATTTATTTGTGACACATAGATTTTCAATAGATGATTATGAAAAAGGATTTCAGGCAGTAAAAGACAGAACTGCATTGAAGGTAGTTTTAAATTTTTAAGGCAACTCAGGAGGAAAGCATGATGGCAGGTTATCGATTCAATAAAGAAGAATATTTTAAAGAGACCAAAGCTGTATATTCTAATTATCCAACAGATGTTTCAAGAATGGAAAAAGAACTGGATCGCCTTCAGAAAGAAAATCCAAAGGCAAGTTCTTTTCAGAAAAAAACATGGATTTACAGAACAGCAGCCAGGGATGCTGAGGTGATTCTTTTTCCATCCAGTCCGTTTTATGCAGAAATTGATACAGGAAGAGAGCAGAATAGTGTTACTGCATCATTTCCACCGCAGCCAGGCATAGGATGCTGGTTAATGAAACAATATCCAGATTTCGTAGATGGATATGGAGAATGGAGTGGATACTACGGAAAATATGGTGTCATGAACGGACCACAGTTTATGGATGCGGCACATCATTATGCAAATTGCGAGACTATATTGAAATATGGCTTATCCGGAATAATCAGACATGCAAGGATGCGCCTGGAAGAGAAAGATCTTACAGATCATCAGCAGGATTTTTTAAAATGCATGATTGACGTATGCCGCAGCCTGCAGAGAATCTCTGAGAGATTTGCCGAAAAAGCAGAGGAAATGCTGAAAACAGAACACGATGAGGAACATGTAAAGGCACTTAAAATGATTGCTGTTACGGCACGCCGAATTCCATCTGAACCGGCAGAAACATTTTATGAAGCAATGTGTGCAATCTGGTTTACGCGTGAGATGTGCAATGCGTTAGATGGTCTTGGATTTGCTGTGATTGGCCATTTGGACAGAATCCTGATTAGTTATTATGAAAGAGATTTGAAAAATAATCGAATAACGCCGGATGAGGCGCAGGAACTGGTTGACTGTTTTGTATCAATGACAGATGCAAGATGGGATCTTGAAGCAGACCTGCCAGGGGGCACAAATGCAGATATTATTATAGGCGGATGTGATAAAAATGGCAATATTGTTTATAATGACATAAGCAGGATGATCATAAACAGTTATAAAAAATATCATTTTGCAAATCCGAAACTACAGGTGAGAATATCGGCAAAGCATCCGGATGAATTTCTGATGCAGGTTGGTGAATTGGCAGGAATGGGTCTGAATGTGCTGTCTGTCTTTAATGATGATGTGATAATTCCAGCAAATCAGAAGCAGGGAAAAAGTCTGGAAGACTGTCGACTTTATGTCGCAGGTGGCTGCCAGGAAATCTGTCTTTCTAATGAAGTCAACAGCAGAGCATATACCTATCTTAATCTTGTGCAGATGTTAAATGGATCCTTATATCCAGAGTACTGGAATGACGTATTTAAAAGGGATGGATTTAAATTTATTCCAGCTGCGAATGCGAGCGATTTTGAAGAATTCTATCATATTGTAATTGAAAATTATAGAAATGAACTGAATTTCTTTGTGAAAAAATATAACGAATATGGTTCATGGTGGAAAATAATAAATCCGTCGTTGTTCTTTTCTGCAACTATGCCATCATGTACTGAGACGGCAAAAGATGTCTCAGAAGGCGGTGCTGTCTATAATACAGATAATTTTGCTGCTGCGGGTGCAGGGACAGTAATTGATTCGTTATATGCGATAAAGAAGGCAGTATATGAAGATAAGATTACGACATTTGGTCACCTGCTTAAAGCGATGAAAGAAGACTTCAGAGATGATGAGATCCTTCGACAATATTTGCTTCATAAAGTCCCAAAATTCTGCAAGGATAAAGATGCTACAGAATTTGGAAAAAAGGTTATGGATGATCTGGCTGAATGTCTTGGAGGACAGGCAAATTACAGAGGCGGAAAATTTGAGCCGTCATTATTTGCTTTTTATTCTTATAACTGGTTTAAAAATGTAACGATTGCAACGGCCGATGGACGAAAAAGTGAAAGTGCTCTCTCACGAGGCGTTAACCCAAGTGAAAGTACAGAAAACATCAATATTGCAGCATTACTTGATGCAATAAAAACAATGGATTACACGAAATATCCGGGTGGGGCAGTTATTTATATGGACATTCCACTGATGTATAAAACTCCGCAGCCGTCATTGTTTGCAAGTGTGATGCGGGCCTTCTGTGAAAATGGCGGAAGCATTATGGATTTTAATGTTATCAGCAGGAATGCACTTTTAGAGGCACAGAAAAATCCGGAAACACATAAAAATATTGTAGTAAGAGTGTGTGGATACAGTGCATATTTCCATACATTGACTGCGGAAATGCAGAATGAGGTAATTCAGCGTACACAGAGGTAAGCGGTAAAATGAAGCAAAAATTACTGGTAAGTCAGATACAGAACTTTTCTCTGCATGACGGACCGGGAATACGGACAACTGTATTTTTACAGGGATGTAATTTGCGATGCAAATGGTGTCACAACCCGGAGACATGGAAAAAGAAAAGTATACTGAGTTATACGGAAAATAAATGTATTGGCTGTGGTCAGTGTATTGAAATCTGTCCCTCAGGAGCACAACAGATACAAAACGGGCAGCATATTTATGAAAGAACTCTTTGTACTGTGTGTGGAAAGTGTGTGGAGATTTGCTGCACAGAAGCATTGGAAATCGTAGGAAGTTATTATTCTGTTGAAGAATTATCGGAACTTTTACTCAGAGACAGAAGACTCTATGAAATTTCAGAAGGCGGTGTTACTTTTTCTGGTGGAGAACCAATGATGCAGGCAGAGATTCTATATGATTTGTGCAGCAGACTTCAGGAAGAGCATATTTCAGTTGCTTTTGAAACAGCACTTGCTTTTCCCTGGAAAGTGATACACAGAATGACAGAATGTGTAGATCTGTTTCTTGTAGATTTCAAGATATTTGACAATGAAAAACATAAAGAATATACAGGAACAGAAAATACTCTGATCAAAGAGAATCTGAAAAAATTGGTGAATTACAGACCGATCATGATCAGGATTCCAATCATAAAGGGAATCAACGATGAGATAGAAAATGCTGTTGTAACAGCGGATTTCCTTGCGGCTCTTGGAAAAAACATCAAAAGTGTGGAACTTTTGCCATATCATGATTTTGGAGTTGAAAAAGCAAAACATGTCGGAGTGAATCAGCAGATGTTTGAAGCACCTGATGAAAAACAGCTGGAGCAGTTGAAAGAAGTCTACAGAAGCAGGAAGCTTAACGTAGTGGAATAAAGAAGATTGCTAACAGAAAGGAACAGAGACAGAAATGAAAAAGCTTTTTATGAAAAGGCACGAAGAAAACTGGTTGCGCATTCCTTATGAAGAGAATGCAGATCCATGTATCATAACTATTTCAGACAGTACTGGAAAAAAAGAAATTGTCCGGATGAAAGTATCTGAGACAAGAGTGGACTATTGGATGGCATATCCGTTGAAAGAATTTTCCGGGGACGATATTCAGGCAGAAGGCCCGGCGAACAGATGGATCAATGCAATAGAACTTTCTGATAATCCGGAAAAACAGAGAAGAAGAGAATTGTCTAAGTCTGTCATTCAGTATATGCCGCCAACCGGATGTATCCAGGAACTGAAAGGTGTAAAAAAAGCAGGAGAAAAGTGGATTCTGGACTGTGTGATTGATCCGTGTTCGATGACAGGAATTGAAGAAAATCAAACAGCTATGTGTCTTGTAAGCAAGGATCTCCTACACTGGAAACGTGAGGAAAGTGAGCTTCCGGGGATCGAAAGTATCTGTCGGAAAGCGGATAAATGGATTGGTGATATTGAACAACAAATAGAATTTGAAGAAGATGGAAAAATATGGATTTTAGGTCAGACTGCGAAAAAAACATGTGAAGGTGTTGCTGCATCCAATGCAATCAGTATTCCATCCGTTTTTTCAGGAGAACAGTTAAAGCCGGCTGCACAGGTGGATAATCTGCGTGTGTGGGTCAGACAGTGGCATAATGAGCATATTGATAAGAAGTTTGAATTTCTTATGAGATTTCGTCAGGGACCGGATGTATGGCCGGAAGTCCGACTCCTGGCACCCGAAAATATTGTATCCGATATTCAGACAAAAGCCTGTGAAGTAGAACTGGAAATGTTTGTCGGGCAGGAAACGGAAATTGAGTTTGAGTTGTGTGGAGTAAAATGGATCTGGAAGGCATTGGATCAGACGCTGAACTGCCGGGGATATAAAATGAAAGTTCCAACAGAAAAGGGAAGGTTGTACCTGCATTTTTACAGAGATATGGCAATTCAGGAATTATACGCAGACAGGAAGAATGCAATGCTCATAGTTCAGGACGATGGTCCTAAAAAAGAGGATTATAAGATTCGAAGTGAGCAGGTGGAAAACATCAACAATCCATCC
>OLPL01001002.1_pt1 | contig 18990 bp, 17 predicted proteins | sample 1673211 | NCBI WGS metagenome assembly OLPL01 (sample SAMEA3136766, study PRJEB25190) | human gut metagenome | reverse complement strand
AAGTACAGATATTGTATTTCTGCATGATGGGAACATAAGGAGTCCATATAAAGGCACTATCTACAGGGCACAGTGGATCGTTTTCTTCGATTCATGCGAATTCCTGCCGGGATGCGCTCCGGCGTCTTGAAACGATGGTCCTTATGGGAATGGATATGCCGCTTGGAGCAATTCAGGGTTTGATTGCTTCTTCTGTAGATATTCTTATACATTTGGGAAGATGCCTGAACGGAGAGAGAAAGATATTAGAGATAAGTGAGATTAAAGATTACAGCCGGACAGAGTATGAAACGCATACATTGTTTCAGTATGATAAAGATCATGGATTAGAGATTCGGGAAGATCTGTTCCATGTAGAGAAGCTTAAAGATTATGGACAGTATGAGAAGTATTGTGAGGCGGTGAAGTTGTTTCGTGAAGGAAGGGCAGAACAGAAGAAGGAGAAAGCGTAATCTCAGCAGCATAACTTCAGACAGAATCAATCTGGATAAGTGCAAGGAGAATGTAATCTTTTCTCTGGCAGGAGAGCTGGGATTATTGCTGCTGAATATATTGTGCTATGGAGATATGTACTGGATGATTCCGGAACAGGTATTAATGGTTCCCTGTTTTAAGATCTTGAAAGAAAGGAAGAACAAGAAGGAACAGCAGCTATATCAGAAAGGGTTTCAGGATCTGCTGCAGTCACTGCTGACTTCTCTTCAGGCAGGATATTCTCTTAATAATTCCTGCAGGATCGCACTAAGAGAGCTGGAAAGTCTATATGAAGGGGAGCAGAATCCGATGCTTGGGCAGATGAGAAGGATCGTGCAGGGAATTGATCTGCATATTGCGTTAGAACAGCTTTTTATGGATTTTGCGGAGCGTACGAATCTGGAGGAAGCAAGACAGTTTGCGGTTGTGATAGAGATTGTGCAAAGTACAGGTGGGAACGTAGTGGAGATTTTGAAAAGGACAATGCAGCACTTGAAGTATAAGATGGATACGGAAGAAGAGATTCGGGTTCTTCTTAGCGGAAAGCTTTTTGAGAAGAATATTATGTTGTCTATGCCGTTTTTCATTTTGGTATATCTTCGCTTGGCAAACCCGGAATATGTTGCCTGTTTTTATAAATCCGTTGCGGGACATCTGATTATGTCAGCGATGATTGGTATTACAGTAGCATGCTTTTTCTGGTCAGATAAAATTATGGATATTCAATTTTAAGGATAGTATGCAGGAAAGTTTCAGAATTCTTTGTTTGGGTATTCACAGATAAGGAAGAATCACCAAAATATGATCGGCATCAGTGGAGGCGGAAAGCTTTATGTCAGAACGATTTTTATATACTATTTGGAATAGGCTTCCTTTTCGTTTTAGACAGCGCCTGAAGCAGAATGTAAAAAGAAATATGCAGGAACAATATGCAGAGTCAGAACAGGAATTATATAGAAGGACAGAGCAGTTTCTTTTAAAACAGGGAAAGATTATATTTATAGAAGTTATAATCGGAGGGCTGTTGTTAGCGGTTGTTCTTGCCTGGCATATTTTCAAGCCGGATTATATTTTGCTAAAGCGCAATCCCTTTGGACAGGGGACAAAGGAAGTCCGGATTTCTTTACAAAAAGGTCATAAGAAAAAACAGATACAATATAAGTTAGAGGAACAGAAGATTTCATTAAAAGAACGACAAAAAGTATATCAAGCTTTTTTTAAACAACTAAAAAAGGAGATGCGGGGAAGGAATCCTTCTTTGTATAAAGTAAGTGAAGCTTTGAATCTCCCGGAGAGTATTGCGGGATATCCGTTTGAAATTACGTATGAATTGCCGGAAGACGGCTCCGTTCATTTAGACGGAACGTTAAGTGAGGAAGTACAGACACAGTTACATAAAGGAGAACGTCATAGCAGATATATTATAGTGACAGCGCATTACCGAGAGTATAAGGAGAGGAGAAAGTATAAGATTTCTATTGTTCCAAAAGAAGCTTCTTCGAGAAAGAGTGCGTTTTACCAGGTGCAGAAGTATTTGAAAAGAACAGAGAGAGCAAGCCGTCATGAGTCAGATGTTAAAATATTATCGTCTTATGGAGAAGCCAAGATCAGGGCGGGACAGCAGGAAGCAGGAGGAAGAGGAGCTTCTGTTTTATTTCTTGTGACGTGTCTATGTATACCTGTACATAATTATTTGAAACTAAAGGAAGAGGGCGAGAGACACCGTAAAGAAGCAGAGAAAGATTTTCCTGTGATTGTTCACCTTCTTACATTGTATATGGGAGCGGGGTTATCCTTTCTTTCCGCAGTGCGAAGAATTGGTTTTCATTATCAAGAACAGAAGGAAGCCGATGCGAAACAGAAAAAGTATGCGTTTGAGAGGGTGCTGCTTATGGAACAACAGATGAATAACGGAATGAGCCAAAAAGAAGCCTGTCAGAATTGGGGAATGCAGTTTCATTCAGAAGCTTACCAAAAGCTGGCTCTGATTCTGGTACAAAGTTTTACAAAGGGTTCTAAAGAAGCATCAGCGATGATGGAGGCAGAAGAACGGGAAGCATTTCAAAGACGGGTGGAGAGAGCAAAGCAGGAAGGAGAGGAGGCCGCAACTCGATTACTTTTTCCGATGATCGTATTACTGTGTCAGGTAATGTTACTTGTAATGTATCCGGCGTTGATTCGGTTTCAGGGATTTTAGATTTTCAAAAAGATAGGAGGAGTAGCTATGTGTTTTTCAGTAGTAAAAAGAAGATTTACAAAGCGATGCGAGAAAAAGGATGTGCCGGCAGGTAGAAATCGACTGAGGATGATTCTGGCTTCCCAGGATGGAATGGGAGTGGTGGAAGTTATATTAATTATCGTTGTCCTTATCGGTCTCGTCATTATTTTTCAGACGAATATTAAAGGAGTGGTAGCATCTATTTTCTCCACAATACAGAAAAATGCAGGCTCTGTTCGGTAGACATTTGTCTGGGCAATTAAGATATAGCAGCAAGAAGATTACAGTGATATTTGAGGAAAAGGGACAGATAACAGTTTTTTTATCTCTCCTGCTGATTGTTCTTATAGGATTTAGTTTTGTTGTTGTAGAAGGGGTATCCAGTTATAGTGCAAGTGCACTGGGGGAAGACGCGGTAAAGAATGCCGGAGAGAATATTCTTGCGAATTATGACAGAGAACTCTTTAATAAATATCATATATTTTTTCTTGATCCACGAGAGAAAAATTATATTCTATCTGATGGGAAGGCAGATATGGACCAGTATTTTTCAGGGAATTCATTTTTTAATGTCTTCTGTAATTCTCTTAAGATGACAGAAGAAGTGACAGCAGTAGAAGAAGATGGACTTTATCTTAAACATGAAATTCGGGAATGGATGAAGTACCGTCAGGAAGAGAAGGTGAAGGATACATTAAAGCAGCTCATAAATAATGTAAAAAAGAACAATGCGGATAGAAAAGAATATCAAAATGAAGCAGAGGAAGAAACAGGTAACATTGAGCAAAGTGAGGAAAATAAAATAGAAGAAGATAAAGTAGAAGATACAGCAGAGGAAGAAACAGTGAGCCAGAAAGTACAGAAAGAACGTACAACGTGGAAGGAGATTAAGGAAGCGTTACAGCTTCTGACAAAGACAGGAATTTTATTTTATGTTTCCGATCATCCAGAACAGCTTTCCCGAAAAAGTATTCCAGAGGAGAATCTGCCATCAAGAGCGAAAAAAAGAGAACAAGAAGAACACAAAGTTGAGGAATTTTTGTTTTCCGGATCAGGATTAAAGGGGATAAAAAGTATGCTTTCTGTGGATTTCTCCATTAATACGAACAGTATATTGTGGACAAAAGAGAACTATATTGTTCCGTATATAGAAGAATGTTTTTTAGATTACAGTGAGGAAGGAAGAGAAGGAAAAGAAGAAAAAGAAGAAAAGAACGATGTGCAGGAACAGGTTCTGGCATATGAAAAAGAATATCTAATCAAAGGACAGCCCTCCGATCTGGATAATCTTAAAAGAGTGGCGAATGATATTCTTTTGTTACGATTTATAAATAATTACATTTTTACAGGCAGGGATGCGGAAATACAGTCCCAGGTGAATCTAATGGCTTCGGCACTGACCGGTGTTGTGGGAATACCACAGACCGCAAAGGCAGTGCAGATGATGTTGAGAGCGGTTTTAAGCTACGGGGAATCTCTTCTGGAGCTGCACACATTATTTGAAGGAGGGGAGATTTCATTAACAAAGGATAGAGGAAACTGGAATCTGGAACTGAAAACAATGGTAAAGCAGTTAAAGGAAAAGAAAGCCGTAAAAAAAGGAAAACACAATATATCATATAAGGATTATCTGAAAGTCTTACTTTTTATGAAGGGAAATTCTACGATACTATGTTATCGCATGATGGATATCATGCAGGAAAACATAGCGTGTAAAGAAGCAGGTTTTTTAATGGAAAACTGTCTGTTCTCCTACAAATGGGAGGGAAGCCTTTCTTTTGAATCAGTAAAAATGAATTTTGAGAAGCAGGTTAGTTATTAGTGAAAATCGGGCAGATATTTTTTTAAGAGTATCTGCTCGAAGAGGGGGTGAAGCAGGGTGCTCTTTTTAAGACACATAATAAAAAACTCCTTTTTGGGTATGTGTAATGTTCTATGTTCGAAAAATAAATTAATAGGAAAAGAAAAGCCTCTCCAGGCACGAGTCGAAAGATGGATTTTACTTAAGAGAAATAGAGCATCCTGCTTTGGCTCCTCCAGAGCATCGATAACCGTAGAAACTTCATTAGTTTTTCCTGTTTTTATATGCGTATTATGTTGTTTTATGGCATTAGCGCAGATGGTTTTAATAGAAACAGAAGTACATTATGCAGCATCTCAGACGGCAAAGGTATGCGCCCAGAAAGCAGTCGTACAGCAGCCGCAGAATGCAAGAGGAGTGTTTTTTTCGATATATGAAGGCGGTTCCTTATGTGAGAATCTTATTGATGGCGGGAAGAGAGGAATTTCAATACATTCTACTTTATTAGAGGGAGAACAACTGCAGATAAAAGCGGCATATACATTAAAGGTTCCGGTACCCTTTTTTTCAGGATTGCGATTTCGAAAAAAAACAACGGTAAAAAGAAGGATATTTTCAGGATATGTAAAGCACTGGGGAGAATATGAGGAAGCCGGGGATAATCAGATTGTTTATGTTGCAGAAAATGGAGTAGTATACCATAAAGATTCTTCCTGCTCACATATCTGTTTAAAAATTACCGGCAGTGCAGCAATACAGGAAGTTCTTCACTCATCAAAATATGCTGCCTGTGAGAAGTGTATAAAGAAAGGGAAAAATCCATCGGCATTATTTGTAACAGCCTATGGGGACTGCTATCATTCTACACTGGGATGTAGTGGATTAAAAAGAACGATAAAAGCGGTAAAGTTAAAGGATGTCGGAAACTTGCGGCCATGTTCACGCTGTGCTTCTGGGAGGTAATTATGATAGGAATAAGAAAAATGGATAATCGGGGGATGATGACAGTAGAAGCAGCCTGCATTGTACCGATTATTTTGATGATAATCGTTATAGAAATATTCTTTGGTATTTTTCTAATTGATATGTCGTCAGTAAAGAGCGAGACGATTCGACTAGCCGATGAGACGGCAGATGTATGGAAGACAGATGGAAATTTGATAGATGGAACGTATAAGCCACAGCAATTATTAAGTCGTAATAAAAATTTTCTTCGGCATAATAATAGAGGTCAGCTTATCGGAAAGGCAAAAGCAAGGCTGGCAAAAAGAATTTCAACACGTTTAAGTGGTACAACCCTGTGCAAAAACGGAGTGAGTTTTTCAGGAGATAAAGTATCAGCAAGTGCATCGATCCGGTTTTTGATTCCTGTGTGGGGGAGCAGGGAGTATACGGGAACAGTTGGATGGATATTTACATGCAAAGAAAAAGCAGTTATAAGCAATGAAGAGGAACTTCTTAGAAAACAGACAGCGAAGAAGTAAGAAAAAATAAAGAATCAAAGAAAGATTGTAATAAAGAAAAATTGCAATAAAAAAAGATTACAATACAGAAATAAAAATCAAAAACAATGCACAAACAGATAAAAAGACAAACAAAAATAGAAGAGGAGAGAGTGTGAGGGATTGTGGATATTGTAAAAGAAGGGACACATACCTATCTGTTAAGTGTAATTGAACATAAAGAAATATTAAATAAAGAAATACTAGATAACGAAATATCAGATAATGAAATATCAGATAAAGAAGATGTCGGTTTTGAAATAAAACAGAGTATGACTGATTGTGGGTTAGATTATTATTTATCTGTAGAATATGAGGTATTGAAGCGTAATTCTCTAAGAATGCTGGTCCCGGTACAGCTTCGGGAAAAAGATGGAGAAAAAAGTCTGCTATTTGACATAACAGGAAGAAGATCATTAAAAATGCAGGAAAAAAATGAACCGTTATCACAGGATAAATGCAAAAGGATCCTGCAGAGTATAAGTGATTTAATACAGGAAATAGATGATTATATGTTGAATCTGAATTATGTGGAATTATCACCGGAATATATTTATGAAAGTGCAGACGGAACGATGCAGTGGATTTACAGTCCTAAAACATATAGGGAAAACCTCCAGGCCAGAATAGAAACTTTCTTTGAATGGATGCTCATCCAGATAAATTATGAGGATGATAAAGCAGTGCGGTATATATATAAGGTGTATAATAAAGTTCGTAAATTGGGATTTTCAAAAGAATTATTGGAAAATTATCTGTGTACAGAAGAAAAACAGGAAGAATATATAAAAAGAAATTCATACGAAGAATTTTTCAGGGAAGACTTAGAAGAGGAAAGAGTGAAAGAACCGGAAAGGGAATACTTTAAAGAGGCAGATCAACCTTCTGTTCAGAAAATAAATGCTAAAAAGCCATCGTATCAGAAGTTCATATATATAAGCTTGCTTAGCATTCTCGGAATTGCCAGTATCGTAGCAATTGTGTTTGAGAGTATTTGTATAGTTTCCGGAATCACAAAAGGATTTACAGAAATTCTTCTCAGATATTGTATCGGGGGAATATTATTTATAGCAGCCTTTGTACTTGCAATATTAAAATGTTTTAGAGAACTTAGACGAATCAGAAAAGCGCCAGAGACATATTTGGCTGATTATGATAAGAAAAATAGAGAAAATGATAATGTACAGCAATACAATATACAGCAATACAATAGAAGAGGAAACAAAGCTATGTCAGTAGTAAAAACAGAAGCGGAATGGGATATGAAAACAGATTGGAATACAGAAACAGATTGGAATACCGAGGGAGAAGGAACAACTATTTTGAGTTTAGAAAAAGAATCTTTTTATCCGATGCTTCGAGATATGGAAACCGGTATTGTTTCTATCATAAAAAGCTGTCCGTTTTACATTGGCAGTGCAGAAGGGGTAAATCAGTTAAAAATATCAGACAAAACAGTAAGCAGAGAACATGCAGTGATATTAGAAGCTTTTTACGAAAACGGGGGAGAAGGATATATTCTGAGAGATTTAGATTCAACAAATGGAACGTGGATAGACGGAAGAAAAATAAAAAAAGGCAGCCAGGAAAGATTACAAGAAGGAGCAACGGTGCGCTTTGCACAAAAAGAATATAGATTTCTGTTGGAACATACAACAATCCAGTAATACAGTATGCGGTCTCTTGCACTAAAATGCCATCCCTTATATAATGGGGATAATAAGATAAAGAAAGGTAAGCAGGAGATTTTATGGAATTTACAGAAGCATTGCAGGAATTCTTATTTCACCAGGGATTTCAGAGAATAAAATATGATTCAAAGATTTTATGGGGAAAGGATGCCAATGGAAAGTTATCGCTGCTAGAGATTGTTCCTCCGGTATTACCGGGACAGAAAAAGATCTCGTTAGGACAACGGGAAAGAGAAATGGCGGATATCGAACGTCAGATTATGATAAAGTACCAGAAAAAAGTAGAACATCTGCTATTGATACTGAAACAGGGAGAGCCAGCTACAGAAGAAAGAAAAGAAGCAGAAAGTTATCCGGATGTATGGTTTTTTGACATAAAGGCAGGACAGCTCTATATTTATGAGTATCAAAAATCAGAATATTATAATCTAGAAAATGATCTAGAGCCATTTACGCAGAAATTTTTGCAAAAAAAAGCAGCAGAAGAGAAAAAAGAACTTCATCAGATGTTAACACCAGTGAATACGATGCTTGTTCTTATCAACGTGCTTGTCTTTGTGGTATTGAGCTTTTTCGGAGATACAACAAATGCAGAATTTATGGCGACACATGGCGCGATGGATTGGGTAGATATTGTAGAAAAAGGACAATATTATCGCCTGTTCACGTCAATGTTTCTCCACTTTGGAGCAGATCATCTTCTCCAGAATATGCTCATTTTATTACTAATTGGATGCAGATTAGAAAGAATCACCGGAAAGCTGGCATATTTTATTATATATATCGGAGCAGGATTAGTAGGAGCGGTAAACTCAGTAATTTTTACCCTGGGGGCCAGTCCAAACACAGTAGGAGCTGGAGCATCCGGAGCAATCTTTGGAGTTATGGGTGGACTGCTATTCTGTATTCTGGCAGATCTTATTCAGAAAAAGAGACACAGAGTAGAAGAAATCGGATTAACAGGAATGATCTTCATGGTATGTTCCGCATTATCGTATGGTTTCTTCTCTAATGGAGTGGATAATGCAGCTCATATAGGAGGACTTATAGGAGGATTTTTACTCACTATGTTAAGTAGATTACTATGTAAGAATAGATAGATTTGAATTCGTAGGCTTTTTTTATAGTAAGGTCATCTTTTCCTTTTCCATGGTGTACCATAACCTATGGGAGCAAAAACAATTCTTGGCATTGGGTGTGGCATAAATGGCAGAGAATTCATATGTAGTATAGAAATCGTATGCAAAAATTTATAAATAAGCGTGGTACTCTATAGTATAAAACGCAAGACATTTGCGCTTTATACTATAGATACCACGCTTATTTGTAAGTTTTGCATACGATTTCTATGCTATACATGTACTCCTCTGTCATAGGGTTAGAGGCTGTTTTGCGACAGCCTCTGTTTTTCTTAATCCCCAAAAGAGATTCCAAGATGTTTTGCCTGAAGTACAATCTGATCATCCGGGGAGACATACTTTAACTTTCCAGCTGTTTTTTCCAGAGGAAGTGTAGTTACATCATACCCTTTCATGATAAGCAGTTTGCCGTAATCTTCTTTGGCAATCAGTTCTGCAGCTGCCACTCCGAGGCGGCTGGAGATAACGCGGTCAAATGGAACAGGGCTTCCGCCACGCTGTGTATGACCAGGAATAGTGACACGCACTTCCTGACCGGTTGCTTTTTCAATCTGTGAAGCAAGTTCATAACCAACGGTAGAATATTTACGTTTGGCAAGCTTTGCCTTGTACTGTTTCTTTGAAAGCTGGGCATCTTCTTTTGAGATTGCACCTTCTGCAACTGCCAGGATAGTGAACTGTTTTCCCTGTTCATTACGGCGTTTAATAGCTTCAATGACGTGTCTAAGATCATAAGGAATTTCAGGGATGAGAATGATATCCGCTCCACCGGCGATTCCGGCATGGAGGGTAACCCATCCTACTTTATGTCCCATCAGTTCTACAATAAATACACGATTGTGGGAAGCTGCAGTTGTATGAATACGATCAATTGTCTGTGTAGCGATATCTACGGCACTCTGGAAACCGAAAGTCATATCTGTTCCCCAGAGGTCGTTATCAATTGTTTTTGGAAGGGAGACAATATTAAGGCCTTCTTCTCTTAAAAGGTTTGCTGTTTTCTGGCTGCCATTACCGCCGAGAATGACGAGGCAGTCTAAATCAAGGTAACGGTAAGTTGCCTTCATTGCTTCTACTTTATCAAGACCGTTTTCATCAGGAGTTCTCATTAACTTAAAAGGCTGTCTGGATGTACCGAGGATTGTACCACCGGTTGTCAGAATACCTGAAAAATCCTGAGAAGTCAGTCGTTTGTAGTTGCCGTAAATTAATCCTTTATACCCATCAATGAAGCCGTAAATCTCAACATTTCCCTCAAGGACGTTAAGACCCTTTACAACGCCACGCATGGTAGCATTTAAACTCTGACAATCTCCACCGCTGGTCAGCATACCAATTCTTTTCATCGTAGTCATCTCCCATTCTTATCTGATGGTCTCTTAAAAATCCGCAAATACTGTTACAAAGAATTTTTAAGAGAGTAATCTAAGTTATGCAATTAAAGTCCTGTATTTAAATCTTTATATTTAAAGTGCTATATTAAAATCTGTATCTAAAGTTCTACTCGTCCATCCAGTGCTCTTGAGAGGGTTACCTCATCAATATATTCTAATTCACCGCCGATAGGAACACCGCTTGCGATGCGGGTCACCTTTATCCCAAGAGGTTTGACCTTCTTGGTGATGTACATTGCAGTAGCTTCTCCGTCAAGACTGGAGTTTGTAGCAAGGATCAACTCTTTTACTTCTGGATTTTTAAGGCGTTCTTCAAGTTCTTTGAAGCGAATATCGTCGGGACCTTTTCCAAGACTTGGAGCAAGGGTTCCCTGAAGAACATGATAAACACCATGATACTGACCGGTTTTCTCGTAAGCAGCCAGGTCCTGTGTATGTTCTACGACCATGATCGTACTGTGATCTCTTTTCGTGCTCGCACAGATTGGACATACTTCAGAATCCGTCAGTGTACAGCAGTATTTGCAGTAGCGGATCTTTTCTCTTGCGGTGACAAGTGTCTGTGCAAGGTGATGTACATGCTCTTCCGGCATATTTATGATGTGAAAAGCAAGACGCTGTGCAGACTTACTGCCGATACCGGGAAGTCGTCTGAGTTCATCAATAAGATTAGTAATCTGGGTACTATAATAATTCATTAAAATCCGAATCCTCCGCCAAGGCCGCCAGTTAATTTAGAAAGCTGAGCCTGGGAATCTGATTCCATCGCACGAAATGCTTCATTTGTAGCAGCCATGATAAGATCTTCTAACATTTCGATGTCATCAGGATCTACCACTTCTTCAGCAATCTTAATAGCAGTCACTTCTTTTTTACCGGAAACAGTAACAGAAACAACACCGCCGCCTGCAGTTGCTTCGTAAGTCTTCTCTTCTAAAGCCTTTGTAGTCTCAGCCATCTGCTTCTGCATCTTCTGAGCCTGTTTCATTAAATTGTTCATGTTACCAGGCATGCCACCTGGGAATCCACCTCTTTTTGCCATAATAAAAACCTCCATAAAAAATAAATAATTAATAAATTCATATATCACACGCAGATATACATAAAGATGCGTAAATTCATTGCAGAATCTGCGATGGAATAACGGAATATTTTAGAGTATTTATTCAAAAATAACCGTCTGATGAATCTTGCTTAGATCAATATAGTTTGATTGTTCTGCCGGCTGATGGGAGTCAGACGTACATTCAAATGTTACGACCTTTCCAGTCTGTTCTGCAACAAGTTCGGATAAAAGGTCCAGATTTTTGTGATGTTCCCGCTCAAAGTATTCTTTAGCAAGGCTGTTGTTTGAGAAAACAAGCTGTAAAATAGTACTGTTGTCTGCAACAGCGACTCTTGCCGCACGAAGAAACTGCTGCATAGGCATGGATGACTGATTGACAATATCATTCCAGCGGTTCGCTATTTTCTTTAAATCCTCCGCTTTCGCAGGAGAAAAACGCTTCTCCAACGCTTCTTCTGGTGAAATCTGCGCTGCCTGACTTTGTGACGCGCTGTTACCGGCAGATACACCGCCGTTTGCAGCACCTCCAATGGCTGCGCCAGAAGACGGGTTAATACCACTGTTATTCCCTGCACCACCAGCAGGAATCACAGGAAGTCCCTGTGCAAGTATGGTCTCTAACTGCCGGACACGTTCGGAAAGACTTTCGGCATCCGATTCTGTTTCTGGACGGCAAAGCTTAATAAAGCCGACTTCTAAAAGAACTCGCTTCTGTGTGGCAGTTCGAATCTGGTTAGATAGCTCGGAAAGTAGTCGGATATAACGCAGGAGAGCAGTAGTATCTACCATGGCACATTCCTCTTTTAAGGCAGCAATCGTTTCTTTTGACATATCAAGGCTTTCTTCTGCACCTTCCTGATCCTTTAATATAAGAAGGTTGCGAAGGTACCAGAGAAAATCAGAAAGAAACTGTGAAAGCTCCCGTCCTTCAGTGATCATGGTATCAATAATATCAAGAGCGGACATGGAATCCTTCTTTAAAATACTCCGAAGCAATGTGCTGAAAACAGAAGTATCCGCAGTGCCAAGCACCTCTAAAACATTCTCATACGTAAGCGTCTGTCCAAGATAAAATGCGATGCACTGGTCAAGAAGACTCAACGCATCTCGCATAGAACCATCCGCAGCACGAGCAATGTAACGTAATGCTTTCTCTTCCGCATCAATCTGTTCCTTCTCCATCAACGATACAAGGTGACCTGTAATCGTATCAACAGAAATTCGTTTAAAATCATATTTTTGGCAACGGGAAAGAATCGTAACAGGAATCTTATGCTTTTCTGTTGTAGCCAGAATAAAAATAACATAAGAAGGAGGTTCTTCGAGCGTTTTCAGCAGAGCATTAAATGCTCCGGAAGAAAGCATATGAACCTCATCGATAATATATACTTTATAACGTCCCTCAACAGGGGAATATTGTACCTGTTCCCGGATATCCCGGATATTCTCCACACCGTTATTAGAAGCTGCATCGATTTCGAGTACATCAAGAGAACTTTGTGCGTTAATTGCCTGACAGGAAGGACAGGCATTACAGGGGTTTCCATTGACCGGATGCTCACAGTTTACCGCCTTTGCAAAAAGCTTTGCAATAGAAGTCTTACCAGTACCTCGTGTACCACAAAAAAGATAGGCATGCCCTATTCGGTTATAAATAATCTGATTTCTCAATGTCTGGACAATGGCATCCTGTCCTCTTACTTCATCAAAATCATTCGGACGCCACTTCCGGTATAAAGCCATATAGCCCATCGAATCACTCACTCTCCCAAAAAAATATGCAAAAATATGCTTAAAACATTTTAGCATATTTATAGGGATACAGGCAACTATAGCTTTTCACGAATAAATGAACTTTTATTATAAAAAATTTTTATCCAAAGTATTTAAAAATGCAGCAAATTGCTTTAGAAAAGTATGCCGTTCCTCATTCTGTGCAAGAACCTTCTGCAATTTCTCCAGCGTTTTTGGCGGAATCCAGCTTTTTCGGTGATTGTAGTACTGATTGGATATTTTCCAGAACTTTTCCGGATATAAAAAAAGTAAATATAAGAAAAGAAAATCTTTTTCGGCAAGGCGGCGGTAAATAGAATAGCCGGAAATCCCCGCCTCAAAAAAAGAATAGTCATAATGATTTTTCTCTAAAGTTTTCCGAAGAAAAAGATATAAGTCAAGTAAATAGGGCTGATAGCACATAGATTCAAAATTTACAGTTGCGACAGAATAATCCGGTAAGATTAGTACATTGTGATAATGATATGCGCCATGACATACGCCACAGCCGGTATCGGCAAGTTCTGGTTCGACTTTAAGAAGGCGGGAAAGCGCATAAGAAGCTTCCTCGTAGAAAGAATCAAAGCACTTCATATAAAGAAGTTCAAAATCATTTTTACCATGGACATGACCAATAAACTTTCGAATCGAACGAAGCTCCCGGTTTTTTCGTTCAAAGAGATGGCTAGTAGACTCTGTTTTCAGATTTTCAAAAGGAATCTCTTCAATAGAGGAAGAAACCTTATGTAAAAATGCAAGATTCCGGCAGGAGGCAGCAACATCTGAAAGATTCCGGCAGTCACACTCCCGTCCTTTAAAATAATGTTTTAAAATAAAAGCGGTCCGGTAGCGGTCATAGGTGACCAGGCTTTCTTCTTTTGTGAGAAAATACCGGTCAGTAGCGGCGTAGCCTGCTTCGGCAAGCTTTTCCTTCCATTCGTATTCCAGAGCAAGCTTCTGGAGGGAACCATGATATTCTTTTAATAAGGCAAGTCCCTGCTCTGTCTCGCACTGGAAAGTTCCGCGGCTTCGAAAAGTGGACAGAACTTTTATATCGTACTGCTCTAATAATTCCTTGTATTTTTCACTCAAAAAAATCCCTCCATTAACATAGGATGTATTCTCAGAGTCTTTCTTGCACTTGCTTCTCACAAAAGCAAGCACAAAAAGCTTCCGAAAGTACATGATAAGACAGACAATGGGTTACACAGTGGTAAATATGGTCTATCCTATGTATAAAGAAGGGATGTTATGTGTAAAATTATTGAACTTCCTGATAAATTTTCAAGGCAAGTTCTTTAAGCTTTTCATAATCATTCAGCTCAGGATTATTCAGCACCTGTGAAAGCAAAGCATTTAGAATCGCACCGATGATCTTTCCCTCAGAAATGCCAAGCGCCTTTAACTGATTTCCATTAATCTTTAGATCCTTTAAAGTAAGACAGTCATTTGCCGCAAGAATCTCATGATAAGCCTGACGGGTTTCCTTTAATGCAGTAAGCTTTTTAAGACGCATAAAATCACTCTGTGCAGAAATATCCGCTTCCATCACATCAAGAAGATATGGGAAGAGATTCTCACCTACAGAATGAATCACCCGGCGTACATGCTTCCGTCCTGTGCCTAAAGCATCATTAAAACGGATATCATGATGGGCGATAAGTGTTGTGACCATCTGGATGGTCTGGTTATCAAACTTAAGACGGCGAAGAATCGTCTTGCTAAGTACGGCACCGACTTCATTGTGATTATAAAAATGATCGATTCCATTCTCATCCGTAGAGCGGGTCTCTGGTTTTGCGATATCATGAAGCAGCATTGTAAGGCGGAGAATCGGATTTGGAGCAATCGTTTCTACCGCATGAATCGTATGGTCACCGACAGAATAAATATGATGAGGATTATTCTGCGGAGTTTCCATCATCCGGTCAAATTCCGGCAGAAAAACACTTGTAAGTCCGGTTTCATAAGCGGCACGAATCATTTCCGGATGTCCGGAAATCAATAACTTTAACAGCTCAATCTGAATACGTTCCGCACTGACATCTTTAAGAAATGCATGCTGTGCCTCGATGGCAGCTAAAGTTTCTTTTTCAATATTAAAATTCAACTGTCCCGCAAAACGAACCGCACGAAACATTCGCAGCGCATCCTCATCAAATCGCTCTGTTGGATTGCCGACACAGCGGATGATACGGTCATTCAGATCCTGAATGCCACCAAATAAATCCACAAGACCCTTCTCTTCATTATATGCCATTGCATTAATCGTAAAGTCACGACGCATCAGATCTTCTCTTAAGCTGGAAGTAAAAGTCACATCATTCGGACGGCGGTGATCCTCATATGTTCCGTCAATCCGGTAAGTTGTCACTTCATATCCGATCTTATCCATCATAATCGTAACTGTACCATGTTTTAAACCTGTATCGATTGTTCTTGGAAACAAAGCCTTCACCTGTTCCGGCAGAGCGGAAGTTGTAATATCCCAGTCTGCCGGCTCTTTGCCAAGAATAGAATCCCTTACACAGCCACCGACAACAAAGGCTTCATAACCATGGGAAGAAAGCGTCTTTATAATATCAGAGGCATGTTTTGGAATAGAAATATGCATGGGGCAATCCCCCTCCTCTCAAAAAAGTTTTATCCTCGCTATTGTTATGATTATAACATATAATTGGGCGGACGAAAATAAGGAAGTAAATTTCTATCAGCAGGTGCATATAAATAAAATAACATTGATGTTTGGAAGTATTGATATGGTTTACAATGCAAGAAATCAGACATATCGTATCGTACTTTTTTTCATATGGATAATGATATCAGGCATCTATATCACTGCTTGTACGCCCATTTTTCCTCAAAACAATTTTCACATCAGTAAGCTGGGAAATAAAAGTCAGGGGCAAGAAGTAAGCTACGAGATCTGTGCGGAAAAAAATATGCCGAACCGCCTGCAGAAAATAATAGAAGACCGAAAAAATCGTCCGGGAACATTTGCATATAAAAATTCAAAATATACCTATCTGGTAGTCTGTTATGGTGAAAAGCCGTACAGTGGTTACAGTATTCGCATTGAAGAATGTTGGAAAGATAAAGAACAGCTCTATCTTAAGACACAGCTGATCGGACCATCGGCGGGAGAAGAAATCATAGAAACACAAACCTGTCCTTTTTTAGTTGTCCGGTGTGAACGGACAGAACGGTTATGCCGTATAGAATCCTGAAAAATGAATTGGCCAGAGACGGAATCATAAATCAGCCGAAGAAAACATATATTAATAGCAAAGACAACAAGCAGGGCAAAGTATGTCCGCGCACAAAAATCGTTATGCAGGGTGGAGGATGTATTATGAAGGTAGAGAAAAAAGCAGTTCGTTCCGGTATTTTAAAATTAGAAAAAAATGTGCAGATTACACTGGACGAAGATATGAACGTGCCGGATACCCGGCCAGATGTGGAGAAAATTATCGAGAGCAGGGGAGAAGTACATATTGATGAAATTGAGGTGTTAACAGATCGTCTGCGCCTGCGAGGAAACTTCCTCGTGCAGATACTATATCTAAGCACAGATCCGGAGCAGCAGATTTCCTGCATGGAACATGACTTTGCCATTGAAGAATTTATGAATGTAGAAGGCGCAGAGAGCAGCGATATCGCCAAAGTAACAGCAGATCTTGAAGACCTGACGATCTCCATTATCAATTCCAGAAAATGCGGTGTCCGTTCCGTTATATATTTTCACATTGCCATATCCGAAATGAAATTTGTCGAATGTACAACAGGAATCGAAAAAAAGGAAAATGTCCAATGTCTGTATGAATCTCCTTCCATGACAGAAATTATCATGAATAAAAAAGACATTCAGCGGATTAAAGCAACAGTCAGCCTCCCGGCAGGCAAGCCAAATATCCGGGAAATTCTGTGGAATTCGACTCAGCTTCGAGATGTGGATATCCGAATGTTAGAAAACAAACTCGCGATTCGGGGAAGCGTTTTTCTCTTTGTTCTGTATCAGGCAGAAGAAGGAAAAGAACCAGTACAGTATTATGACTGGGAAATCCCATTTACTAACGAATTAGAATGTGCAGACAGCCAGGAAAATCTTATAGGAAATATTGCCGTTCTTCTTGGAAACCATCAGGTGACGATCAAGCCGGATATTGACGGAGAACCACGCGATATAGAAATGGAAGCCGTTTTAGATCTTGATTTGAAAGCATATCACGAATTTAAAATGCCACTTCTCAAAGATATGTATGCAAATAATCGGAAATTAAAATTAAAAACCAGCCCAATTCAGTTTGAAAACCTCATTTTCCAGAACAATGCAAAAACAAAAGTAAGCCAGCGGGTAGAAGCAGCAACAGGAGAAATTCATAAACTATTACAAGTCCTTAATGTAGAAGGAAATGTACGAATCGAAGACTTTCATTTCACGAAACAGGGCATTGCCACCGAAGGACTCATATTCTGCAACGTGCTTTACATAGCAGGAGACGATACCGCTCCGATACAGTCAAAAGAAGTTGTGATACCATTTGAATATTTAGTAGAAATCCCTGAAGTAATGGAATCCGACCGCTGCGAAATCCGGGGAGTATTAGAACAGATCGGCGGTTATGTCGTAGACAGCAACGAATTAGAAATCCGCGCAGTTGCCGGAATTTATGTCACCGGATTCTCACCACAGACAATGTACATGATCGATGAGGTAGAGGAAATTCCGTACACAGAAGAAGAAATCTCTAAAATCCCATCCATTACCGGCTATATCGTAAAAGAAGGCGATACCCTCTGGAATATTGCAAAACATTACGGAACAACAATCGAAAAAATGAAACAATATAATGAAAATCTGACAGAACCACTCGAAAGCGGGCAGAAAATATTTTTGCTGAAAGAAATGGAGAATTTGGTGATTTAATTCGAGGAAGGTAGACGAAAATAAAAAAAGAGCAGATGGCAGATGTAAAGGTAGTCGCTGTGGGGAGAATGCTCATTCGCATTCTCTCCTCACTCCGACATTACATCTGCCATCTGCTCTTTTTTTATTTTCTGTTCATTCAGCGAATGAAATCACATGAAGGATTTGGAGTGCAGGCTCAAAGGCGCATTTTTACATAATAACTTTTTTTGAGTTCTGCTTATTGGGGACATGAAATTAAATCGGGAAGAAGGCTTGGGTATCACTCTCCTCACTCCGACATTACAAAAACACCAATCTATGTTCCGGAAGGAGAGGGGGAGATAAATGTGTGTGAAACAGTAAAAGATATGATCAACGAAAGCCGGCAGGAAGGAAAAGTTGAGGGAAAAGCAGAAGGAAAAATCCAGATGCTCAAAGAATTAGTAAAGGATGGGACATTATCCGTTGTGAAAGCAGCAGCCAAGGCGGAGATGACAGTTGAGCAGTTTGAGAAAGAGCTGGATAAGGAAGTTCACAAAATTAAGTGAGGATTCTGGAAAGTGAATACAGACAAAAAAACAGTCCATCAGGCGATGCTATTTTAAGATAATAGCTGTCTGTTGTGGCTGTTTTTTTAGAGAGGAAAGTATGAAAAATTTATCAAAAAATAAGTTGGTCATAATTATAATACTCGTAGAAAAGCAATTATAATATTTTGTGCAAATTTCCTAATAAACTCGATGGTGACCGTATATTTTTGATACCTAATCTAAAAATATTCTATTTTTTTCTTTGGTTTTATAATTATAATAAACAAGATTCACTGTGCGGATGACTTATAAGATAAAATTAACGTGGAAGGTAAAGTATGAAAGGGAGATAACATGTTAGGTTTTTTCAGAGGGAAGGGAAAAAGAAAAGAAAATAAAAATGAAAAGAAAATCGGTAACAAATGATATGTCGGCATTTGAGGAAAAGCAATATGGAGATATTTGGACGAACGATGAATATTTGCAATTTATG
>OLPL01000999.1_pt1 | contig 19036 bp, 20 predicted proteins | sample 1673211 | NCBI WGS metagenome assembly OLPL01 (sample SAMEA3136766, study PRJEB25190) | human gut metagenome | reverse complement strand
CTGAAACAGGTTTCCAAAGAATGTGAAGTTGAATTCTATGTCAGCATCAGTGCAAGCAAAGAAGATCTTGCTGACGTAAATATGGAAGGATGCAAATATCTGAACTAATCCTTTCTGAATAGAAAGATCTGACAGTCCATTTTTACAATGGACTGTCGTTTTTGTTGTCTGAAATACTGATAGTATTTTAAAATACAGGAGAAAAAGTATGAGCGGAATCAAAGATGCAAAAAAGAAGAGAGCCCGAAGGAGACGTAAGCGACAGATACAACGTATCTTATTAATCATTGCCATGGTATTGATCCTGATTGGATTTATATTCCTGGTCCGAGCTGCCATCCGCACTGTTGTAAATAAATTCACCGTCCCTGCAGTTACAACTTCGGCAAATAAAACAGCCGGTACCAAAAGCACTGCCGGAAAACATAAAACCAAAAAGAAATCTGCTTCAAAAAAGAAGACTTCGACCAAAAACACTTCCCCAAAGGCAGATTCTTCAAAAAGAGCTGTTCAATTAGAAACCGTAACCATCAGTAAAAAAAATAAAAAAAATCCAGACAAGGTTTCTCTTACTATCAGTTCCACCGGAGACTGTACATTGGGAACCGATGAAAATTTCAGTTATTCTACCAGCCTGAATGCTTATTACGAATCATACGGTGCCGACTATTTCTTCCAGAACGTCAGATCCATTTTCCAAAAAGATGATCTGTCTATCGTCAATATGGAAGGAACCCTGACAGATGAAACTGCCCGGGAGGCCAAAACCTTTGCCTTCAAAGCACCTGCCAAATATGCTGCAATCCTTTCCGGAAGCTCCATCGAAGCGGCCAATCTCGCTAATAACCACAGTCATGACTATGGGAAGAAGAGCTACACCGATACAATCTCCGCACTGGACGATGCCGGAATTGCTTCCTTTGGTTATAACCGGGTGAAGATCTTCAAAGTAAAAGGAATCAAAGTCGGTGTTACCGGAATCTATGAGCTTGCGGATCACCAAAAACGTGCATCGCAGGTAAAAAAGAATATCAAAGCATTGAAAAAAGCCGGTGCTCAGATTATCATCGTAAATTTCCATTGGGGAATTGAAAAGCAATATACACCGGACGAGAACCAGAAGGCTCTTGCACATCTCGCCATTGATGAAGGTGCAGACCTTGTAATCGGACACCACCCACATGTGCTCGAGGGCATTGAAAAATACAACGGAAAATACATCTGCTACAGCCTTGGCAATTTCTGCTTTGGCGGCAATTCTACACCTGGCGATACGGATAGCATGATCGTACAGCAGACATTCACATTCCATAAAGGGAAATTAAAGAAAAGCAGCAAATTAAATATCATTCCCTGCTCCATCACTTCTTCCAGCGGTTACAACGATTACTGCCCGGTTCCACTTACCGGAGATGAGAAGCAACGGGTACTGGATAAAATTTCACAATACAGTGAAGAACTATAACTCTGCAAAAAAACTCTGCAATATGTTTCATACATATTGCAGAGCTTTTATCTGTCTTACTCTATTATAATGCAATCAGCATTTCATAACTCAGCACCATCACAGGCATCGTTATAATACAGAATATCACCGACATTACATTAATCACACTCGCATATCTGGAATCCTTTCCATAAATCTGTGCAAGCTGTGTGATCATTGCTGCCGCCGGAGCTGACGTTGCAATCAGAACAATCATCAGAATATATTCCGCATCCGGATGAATTCCACTCCGTTCCAATCCGGCAAAGGCAACAACCGCAATCAGCGGGAATACGATCAGCCTGAGCAGGCAGATCAGGTACGGACGCTTTTGACGGAATACCCATTTCAGATCCACATCTCCGATCACCATACCAATTACCATCATACTCGCCGGACTGATCATATCTCCAAAACCACTGACACAACTGTCAACAACCGTTGGAAGCCGGATCTCCAGCGCAAAAAGCGCAATTCCTATGATCATCGCGATCACATTCGGATTACACAGGATTTTCCTGATATTCAGCTCCTTTTCCTGTCCGATCAGTTTCACACCATGCGTCCACATCAGTACCGTCTGTACCAGGATAAATGCAGTCGTATAAAAAACCCATTCTTCTCCCAGAACAGCTCCCACCAGTGGAATCACAAGATACCCTGCATTTGTATAAATGATGGATGCTTTTTCAATACTGTTAAAGTGGAATATGAATGATAAAATTTCCGATCCGATGATCAGAACCATATGCACTACCACTGACAGTCCGATTGCGATCATCAGCCCCTTAATCTTATCATCTGTCAATTCAATCTGAAACGAATGAACAACGACACACGGATTACAGATATACACAACCATATTTGAAATGATCCGGCTGTCCTCTGTTTTAAAAAGACCAGCCCTGACCACTCCGAATCCCACTGCCATCGTAAGAAACATAGCCAAAATCTGCTCCGCAAGAAGTATACTAATTTCCATTATCCTCTCTCATTTCCTGCATCATTTCTATATGATGAATCTTGTTACTCCTGTGTACCTGTTTCCTTCTCTATCTTATCAGAAGAAGTTTTATCTTTTGCTTTTTCACCGATGTCAAGTTTGGTAACCGTATTGACATCTTTATCTTCTTTGTAAGTGACTGTCACCTGTTCTCCAAGTTCACACTTTATTACATCAATAATATCTGCTACTGACACATCATAAATCGCATCAGAATCTTCCAACATCAGATAATAATGTGAATTTCCATCCAGAACCGCCTGCGCAATCTTTGTAATTTTTCCGGATATTTCTTCTTCCTTACGCGTGTCCTTTTCTTTTTCCTTCACACCATTTTTCAGAAGAAGTTCGTTATAATTCTCCTGACACTGGCTGACACTGTCCCCGATTGCAACGATCTGATATTTCTGAACATTTACCATGGCATATTTTTTAACCAGACCGGCATCGTCTTTTAATGCAACAAAATATGTCGGCTCACCCGCAATGTTCAAAAGTAATGGAAATGTTGCCTGGTATTTCAGGTTCTGCACCTGTCCTTCTGCGGATGACATTGCAGAAGATTCTGTTGCACCTTCTACTTTATAATATTTCGTCTCCATTGTACGCTGATTTGCCAGAACAAATCCAACATTTGACTGATCTCCGTTTACAGAAGTAACTCCGGTATACATCCACACATCATCATTTAATGCCAGATAGTTATAACCGTCCGTTGTCTCCAGACAGTCTTTCTGACTCAGCACACTGTTAAAGAATCCGTGTTTTAATTTTCCATAATAATCAAATAAATTTACTAATAAGTCTGCGGAATATACACGGTCTACCCACTGTGGAACATTTCCGACATCATATGTCTTTGTTTTTCCCGTCACAGCATTACAGATTACTACTTTTCCTACTGTTTCACCACCAAATAATCCAATGTTGAATTTCTTTACCGGTGCGATCCAATATGGATCTCCATTTTCATCAATCTCAAAGCTCAGCTCTCCATAAATATATGTCGGATGTGCGAAACGTAAATGACGATAAATATTACGGTTAAAATGATCACTCGTTGTATATTTCATACCCTGTTTCAATTTGACAAGCTCCGTAGACTGATTCGCCATATTAATCCGGATATAAGACGGAATTCCTTCACTCTGGTTGGTAAACCATTTGATCAGGCTCGCGTATTTCAGCGGAGTCACACGGACCGGATTGCCCTTATAGTTGATCTGGCTGTAGATATCATCCGCCTCAAACTGTGATACCATGTCCACCATGCTTCCCATCTTACGGTCACCGAGAAGTGCTGCCGTATCCTTATCCAGAAGCGGGATCTTGTCAAATGACAGTTCATCTACATCCTTTGTAAATTCACCCTCTTTAACTGTCATAAGCTTCTGATACTTTTTGGCATTAATAACCGGAGAAGAAAACAGTGTTCCCAACAGATATACAACTCCTAGAAACACTATCACTCCAAGAAATCCTTTTACTACTTTACTTTCTCTGACTTCATATCTGTTCAATTTCTTTCTTCCCAGATACAGAACAGCCAGGATCACCAGAAAGATCATGATAAAAAACCATGTCTCCGATGAATGAATGTTGATCGCCGGTATTGCCGCATAGTAATAGATACCTGCAAGGATTACAACAAATACCGTGATTATTGCTTTCGTTTTACCTTTCATAATTCTCTCCTCTCATACAGTGATACTTTGGTATAGAAAATCAGGCGGCTTCCTAAGTGCCACCTGTTATTCTAAAATTTTCTGCGCCATGCCGGTGCCGTAAACAGCACCAGGAACGGGAATATCTCCAAACGTCCTGCCAGCATGTCAAAACATAATACTAATTTTGATAATATAGAAAAATCAGCAAAATTACCCATCGGTCCAACCTTTGCCATACCCGGTCCGACATTGCCAAGTGTTGTAAGGACCGCACTGAATGTCGTCTCAAAATCAAAATTATCCAGTGATACCAACATGACCGATACGATCAAAATTCCGACATATGCTATAAAATAAATGTAAATCGTACGCAGAATATCGGAACCGACTTTCTTACCGCCGATCCGGATGATTCCGACTGATTTCGGGTGTGCAAGCTGTACGATCTCTCTTTTTATACATTTGATTCCCACCAGAAGACGGGATACCTTAATACCACCTCCGGTTGAAGAAGCACACGCTCCCACGACCGTCAGCATCATAAGTATTGATTTTGAGAACATCGGCCATTTTGCAAAATCCGTTGTCGCATATCCGGTTGTTGTGATAACCGTCACGACCTGGAATATTGCATAGCGGAACGCCTTGATCATACTCGGGAACATCGAATGGATATTCAGTGTGATCAACGCTGTTGCTCCGACGATCAGCATAATATACGTACGCAGTTCCTCATTCTTTCTGACTGACTTAAAATCACCTAACAACATAAAATAAAATAACGAAAAATTCACTCCGAATAATGCACAGAATGTTGTGATCACTCCATCAATATAAGCACTGTGGAAATGTGCAACACTGTCTGCATAATTCGAGAATCCACCTGTTCCTGCGGATCCAAAAGAAAAGATCATACTGTCAAACAGATTCACTCCACCCAGCATCAGAAAAATGATCTCTACAACCGTCATGATCAGATACATACCATATAAGATACGCGCTGTAGACATTGCTTTCGGAACGAGTTTGTCCTTCTCCGGCCCCGGAACCTCTGCACGCATCAGGTACATTGAGTTCTTTTTATCTAATGATGTAAGCACCAGTACAAACACCAGCACTCCCATTCCTCCGATCCAGTGAGTCAGACTCCGCCAGAACAACAGACACTGCGGAAGCGCTTCTACATCTCTTAAAATACTGGAACCTGTCGTTGTGAATCCGGAAACCGTCTCAAAAAACGCATCCATGTAGTTTGGTATAAAGCCTGATATCGTAAAAGGCATTGCGCCAAACAAAGACCATAAAATCCATGCAAGTGCAACGATTACCATACCTTCTTTTCCGTAAATATGACTTTGCTCCGGCTTTTTTACACCTGCCAGAAAAAACAGTAACAATAATATCCCCGCAGGTATCAGAAATGCAATACCACTCATTTCCTGATATAATGCCGCTACGATTACCGGGATCATAAGAAGCACTGACTCAACTCCCAGCATTCTGCAAAGGATATATCTTATCATTTTTGTATTCATAACCTTTGTCTATCTCCTTATTCCAGTATGTCGCTGAATTTATCAATATGATCCATTGTTACGACCACTACACTGTCACCGACTTCCAGATGATCCTCACCATTTGGAATAATAATACGCCTTTTTCTTCCTATGCAGGCGATCAGATTATTCTTCTTTGTCCGCAGTTCACGAAGCGGTACATTCGTGAAACTGCATTCGCATTTGATAATGAATTCCAATGCTTCCACTTTTCCACCCAGGAGCTGATACAGAGATTCTACGTTCACATTGCTCGCAGATTCATTTCTCGCTCTGACATAACTCATAATTGCATCTGCCGTTGCACTTTTTGCCGACACGATCGAATCAATTCCAAGCCCTTCTACCATCTGCGCTCTGGAATCCTCATTGACCTTTGCGACAATCTTATTGACTCCCTGCAGTTTTGCAAAGAGTGCCATAATAATATTCTCTTCGTCCATACCGGTAAGTGCGATCAATGCGTCCGCTTCATGGATTCCTTCTTCCATAAGAAGATCATGATTGGCTGCATCTCCGTGAATAACCGTTGCCTTCGGCAAAAGTTCACATAATTCCTCGCATCTTTTCATATTCTGCTCAATGATCTTCACCTGCATGCCTACCTGCAAAAGCTGCATTGCAAGATAAAAACATACATGTCCTCCACCACAGATCAGTACCTTTTTCACTTTTGCATTTCTGTGTCCCAGTGCACGGAAAAATGACTTCAGATCCTGATGCGCTGCAACGATATGCATTTTATCGCCTTTTTCCAGAATAAACTCTCCATCCGGGATATAGATTTTCTGACCTCTTTTTACTGCACATACCAAAATTTTAATCTGGAATTTCCGATATACTTCTGCAAGAGAAAGTCCTGCAAGTGCACTGTCTTCTCTTACAATGAATTCTACCAGTTCCACACGTCCCTTCATGAACGTCTCTACTTTACTCGTCTCCGGGAAAAGCAATACCCTGGCAATCTCATTTGCCGCTGTTCTTTCCGGATTGACTGCCATACTCAGATGCAGATCTTCTTTCAACAGATCGATCTGTCGATAATAGATCGGATTTCGTACACGTGCAATCGTATGTCTGGCGCCTAATCTCTTGGCCAGCAGACAACTTAACATATTCAATTCATCTGTCGATGCACATGCGATCACCAGATCTGCATGCGGAACATCTGCCTGTCTCTGAACGTCTACATCTGCTCCATTTCCGGTAATGCAGAAAATATCAAGCTTATTCACGGCCTCCTTTAATTTTCCCTCATTTTGATCAATCAAAACCACATCATAATTTTCTTCGGACAGCTGGGTTGTCAATTTATGACCAACCTTTCCGTCCCCAATAATCACAATTTTCATTCCCTGACCTCACAATTATCCACTTTGTATCTTTATTATTATCCGGATACCTGTATTTTTAACACAAGAGATTATAGCATCTTTGTATTAAGAAAAAAAGCCCTTACGGGCTTTTCTTCTATTTATACATTTTCTTAGCAGTTTATTCTTCTTTTGCACGTTTACTGATCTCTGCTTCCTGCACATCTGACGGTGCCTGCTCGTAGCGGCTGAATTCGTAAGAATATACTCCTCTTCCACCTGTCATAGAGCGAAGCACTGTACAATAACCAAAGAGTCCTGTCATCGGAATATCTGCCACGATCTCCTGTTTTCCACCAGAAACAGGATTCATTCCAAGTACACGTCCTCTGCGTTTGTTCAGATCTCCCATAACATCACCTGTGTAATCATCCGGAACTGTTACTGTAAGAGATGCGATTGGTTCCAGAAGTACCGGGGAAGCTTCCATGAATCCTTTCTTGAATGCCTGGATCGTAGCCGTCTTGAATGCCATTTCGGAAGAATCTACCGGATGATAAGATCCATCATATAATACAGCTTTTACTCCAACTACCGGATATCCTGCAAGAGGTCCTTTTACAACTGCTTCCTGCAGACCTTTTTCTACTGCCGGGAAGTAATTCTTCGGAACTGCTCCACCTACCACTTCTTCTTCAAATACATAAGGTGTCTCAAGATCACCAGATGCTTCAAATCTCATCTTTACATGTCCGTACTGTCCATGTCCTCCTGATTGTTTCTTGTATTTGGAATCGACATCGGATTTCTTCTTGATCGTCTCACGGAAAGCCACCTTTGGTGTCTCCAGTTTGATCTCACATTTATAACGTGTTGCAAGTTTACTTGCTGTAATCTCCAGATGCTGGTCTCCCATACCATAAAGCAGTGTCTGACGGTTCTCACTGTCATTGACTGTTTTCAATGTCACATCTTCTGCCATCATCTTCTGCAATGCCTGAGATACTTTATCCTCATCACCTTTATTGTTGCAGATATATTTCATATATGTATATGGTTTGGAATATTCTGTCTTTCCATACATAACAGGCGTATTCTTCGTAGACAGTGTATCACCGGTCTTTGTATTCGCAAGCTTGGCAATTGCTCCGATATCTCCTGCAAATAATTCGCTGACTTCTGTCGGCTTATTACCTACCATTGTATATATCTTTCCAAGTTTTGCCTCTGCATCAGAATCTCCGTTATATAATGTATCATCCCCTTTTAATACACCGGAGCATACTTTGATAAATGAATACTTTCCGATAAATGGGTCTACCATCGTCTTAAATACATATGCTGATTTCGCTTTTGCGAAATCATAATTACCTTCAAAAATCTCATTGGTCTTGCGGTTGATTCCTGCACAGCTTCTATTATCAGGACTTGGGAAAAATCTTACGATATCGGAAAGTAAGTTTGCAACTCCCTGTGCCTGAATATTAGATCCCATAGCAACCGGTACGATATCTCCGTCCATAACTTCGGTACGCATTGCAGAACGGATCTCTTCTACTGAGAACTCATCTCCATCAAAGTATCTTTCCATAAATGCTTCACTTGTCTCTGCAACTGCTTCCAGTAACTTATCACGATAAATCTCCAGATTTGGTTTACAATATTCCGGAATCTCACATTCTTCTCTCTGTCCGACACCTGTGTAACGTCTTGCCGCATTCTTGATAACGTTCACATATCCTACCAGTTTCTCATTCTCACGGATCGGCTGGAAATGAGGTGCAATCACCTTTCCATAACGATCTGTAAGGTCCTGTACCACCTGACGGAAACTTGCGTCGTCTACATCCATCTCCGTCACATATATCATTCTTGGAAGTTTGTACTTGTCACAAAGTTCCCATGCTTTCTCTGTACCGACTTCAACTCCTGCTTTACCGGATACAACAATAACAGCTGCATCAGCGGCACTTACAGCTTCTTCGACTTCTCCGACAAAGTCGAAATATCCCGGTGTATCCAGAATATTGATCTTGGCTTTCTCCCATTCAATCGGGATTAAGCTTGTACTGATTGAAAATTCACGTTTCTGCTCTTCTTTATCAAAATCACTGATCGTGTTACCATCCGTAATCTTTCCCATACGGTTTGTCGCCCCTGACACATATGCCATGGCCTCTGCAAGACTGGTCTTTCCGCTTCCACCGTGTCCTAAGAGAACCACGTTCCTGATTTCGTCCGTTCTGTAAACTTTCATATAGCTGCCTCCTTATTTTGGTAAAATCTCATGTAGATATTGTACTAAACTTTCTGTTTTTTTACAACACTTTTATACACTTTAACCATATTATTTTTGTATTTATTTTCAAATAAATGTGAATTTTCACTTATTTCAGAATTTTCTTTGCAATTTTATACTGCAGATTGTCTATTTTCTCGTTTTACCCCATTCGCTTTTTCGCTTTAAAGCATTATAGTATTGACAAATCCTCTTACAACACGTTACAATATGAACTGAGTTTCTAGATCAAAGCACAAGGAGGAAACATCATGAAACACAAAATTGGTTTTATCGGGCTCGGACTGATCGGTGGTTCTATTGCAAAGGCCATCCGCCAGTATTATCCCGATTATGAGATTGTGGCTTTCGACAAAAACAAAGAATCCCTTGCACTTGCAACCCAGGAATCTATGATCGATGTTGCCGCAACTACCATTGACAATAATTTTCAAAATTGTAACTATATATTCTTATGCGCACCGGTCGCATATAATACCGCCTATCTGAAACAGCTGACGGAATATCTGAATGATGACTGCATCCTCACAGATGTCGGAAGTGTAAAGACGAACATCCACGAAGAAGTGCAGAATCTCGGTATTGGGAAGTATTTCATCGGGGGACATCCGATGGCCGGATCCGAGAAAAGCGGTTACAGTAATTCCAAAGCTATGCTGATTGAAAATGCATACTATATTCTTACTCCGACTCCTCAGGTAGCTGAAGAAAAAGTACAAACTTATGAAAAATTCGTGGAAAGCCTGAAGGCCCTTCCGGTTATTCTGGACTACCAGCTTCATGACCAGATTACAGGAACCATCAGCCATCTCCCACATATCATTGCTTCTTCACTCGTTAATTTTGTCAAAACACACGATACACATGATGAGATGATGAAAAATCTTGCTGCTGGAGGATTTAAAGATATCACACGTATTGCCTCTTCTTCTCCGATCATGTGGCAGAATATCTGCCTGAAGAACAAGGACAATATTGTAGATATATTAGATCAGTATATAGACTCTCTGGAAGATTTCAAAGAAGCTATCGAACGTGAAGATGATCTGGATCTTTATAACCGGTTTGAATCCTCCAGAAATTATCGTAATTCCATGCCATCTTCTTCGGCCGGACCGATCAAGAAAGCATTTGCCGTATACTGTGACATCATTGATGAAGCCGGTGGGATTGCTGCTATCGCAACCATTCTTGCTTCCAATAATATCAGTATCAAAAACATTGGAATCGTACACAACAGAGAATTTGAAGAAGGGGTTCTGCGTATTGAATTCTACGACGAAGATTCCAGCAAACGCGCCGTAGGATTACTGCAGAAATTCAGGTATATCGTTTATGAGCGTTAGAACAATTGCACCCACAAGGGGATTAAAAGGAGAAGTAACCATACCGGGAGACAAATCCATCTCCCATCGTTCCATTATGTTAGGTTCCATTGCGCTTGGAACCACAGAGATCACTCATTTTCTGGAAGGAGCCGACTGTCTTTCCACGATTGACTGTTTCCGTAAAATGGGTGTTGAGATTGAAAGGAAACCCTCCAGTATCCTGGTACACGGGAAAGGTCTGCGCGGCCTGACCGCCCCGGCTTCTACTTTAAATGTAGGAAACAGCGGAACTACAACCCGCCTGATCTCCGGAATTTTGTCCGGGCAAAATTTTGCGACTACATTATCCGGCGATGATTCTTTGAACTCCAGACCAATGAAGCGCATTATGACACCACTTAACACCATGGGAGCACATATCAGAAGTCTCAACGACAACGGATGCGCCCCGCTTCACATAAGACCTGGTGCTCTGCATGGTATTCATTACCAGTCACCGGTTGCCTCTGCCCAGGTAAAATCGGCAGTTCTGTTAGCCGGACTTTATGCAGACAGTCCTACTTCTGTTACAGAACCTGCTCTTTCCCGTAATCATACGGAACTTATGCTTCAGGGATTCGGCGCATACGTTGCCACAGATCTTCATACAGACGGAACTGCCACTGCACATGTAGAACCATGCAAAGAACTTTACGGACAACAGATCTGTGTTCCTGGCGATATCTCTTCTGCTGCTTACTTTATTGCGGCCGCACTGTTAGTTCCTGGTTCCGAGCTTCTTGTTAAAAATGTAGGAACCAACTTCACACGTGCCGGTTTCTTAAAAGTCTGCAAAGCCATGGGAGCCGATATCGAAACCGTCAGCCAGACAATCGAGGGCGGCGAAAGCCGTGCTGATCTTCTTGTCCGCTACAGCCACTTAAAAGGAACTGTAATCGAGGGTGATATCATCCCGACTCTGATCGACGAGATTCCGATGATCGCAATTATGGCAGCCTTTGCAGATGGTCAGACAGTCATCAGAGATGCAGCTGAGTTAAAGGTAAAAGAAACGAACCGAATCGATACTGTCACTGCAGGATTAAAAGCGATGGGAGCTGTTATTACACCAACCGATGACGGCATGATCATTGAAGGTACCGGACATTTAAATGGTGCTTCTATCCAAAGCTACCTTGATCACCGGATCGCAATGGCATTCTCGGTTGCGGGACTTGCATCTGACGGTGAAACGCAGATAGTGGATAGTCAGTGCGTGGATGTGTCTTATCCGGAGTTTTATGCGACGTTGAATTCGGTTTCTATTTAATTATTATGGCATGCGAAAACGTGACTGAATAAAAGTATGGGAGTGATTTCTGTGCATATGAGGTCATGGTTAGTAACTCTTGAGTAATAAAATTGGCCGTTAGCCTTGGAAAAATCATTGTCTGAGACGAATGTCGAGTTTTGATTTTTTCAAGGCTGCTTTTAGGACAATTTTGTTGCTCTAGAGTTACTCCATGATCGAATCAGCACAGAAATCACTCCCATACTTTTATTCGGGACTTGGGTAAGACGACATGATGAACTAAATAGAAATCTCTCCTAAAATAATTCTCAACAGTGCTTTATCCAACATAATCGTCCGGTTCCAAGGATTGATGATGATACCCTGAATGTTATCAGCTGTAATGGCAGAATTAAATAACTGTTTCATGTCAGTAAGAAATGTAGACATTACGCTTCCGGAACCTTTGAGTTCTTCATCGAAGCTGGTAAATGCCGCCCACCATTTGCGGCCGTCATCGGTCTGGATTGCCTGTACTTGGAGGCCGGAGGCAGCGGAAGAGGGATCTACTGCAATGATCAGTTCGCCATGTTCATTCATGCGTCTGCGGATGACCGTCAGAACGTGAGCTAGCATTTCCTGAGACGGCTCATGTTGAAGGGCTGCAATGGCCGATTCAATCTTATCATTTCCCTGTAAAGTTTTATCGGTATGTGTATGTTCAGTCATGATTGTAAAAAATCCTTTCTATATAAATAATGGCTACAGAGAACCTGTCAATGACAGCCTCGCTTGCATATTTTTGTATAAAAATATACGGACAGCAGGAGAGCCATCCGTATATTAATATAAAGTATTTCAGTTGGAAGAGCAAGCTAATTGAACTCCCATGGAGAAATATATTTATTTGGAGATGAAGCATATCCATTGTTATATTTCACTGTGACATATAAAGAGTCATCACCATCAACCAGTTTCACATAGCAGATATTATCTTTGTTGAATTTGTGTGTGATATCGATGGACTGATTTTTGTAATACAGGATGACGGAACCATCTTTTTCATATTCTATATCCGGAGCATTTAGTTCTTCCATAATTTCTTCTTGTGTAAGGCTGCGTTCGGAGCCATCCTGGTTAAATGCAATGCCGCCTCCGCCAAATTCTTTATTTTTTCCGTCTTTATCTGCATAAGTTCCGGTATAAGAACCGTCAGAATTGATTGTTAAAGTAGCAGTTGTCTGATCTCCGTGGATCCAGAGCTGGACTTTACGTTGAATTCCGCCAAGATCGGATGCGTAGGCTGTTCCGGTTCCGACTGTTACGATCAGGCATGCGGCAACTGCGGCTGCTAATGTTTTTAATTTGTGCTTCCTATTTAAGATACTCATTTTGTCTACCTCCAGGGAAAAATTGACGGAGGCGGAAAGTGTATCAAAAGTCTGCTTGTATTTTTCTTTATTCGTCATCGTTCCATTCCTCCTTTAAGGTTTCTTTGAGAAGAGCACGTCCGCGGGAAAGCCGGGTCTTTACATTGTTGACAGAAAGATGCAGGATATCACTGATCTCTTGTGTTGTATAATCCTCATAGTAAAAGAGATGCAGGACAATCCGGTATTTTTCGGGAAGTTTCATCACTGTGTCAAACAGAGTTTCTGATTCCGGTGTTTCGAAGGTTAATGTTTCCATATATTCTTCTAAGTTGCATTTATTTCTGTGCCAGAATGAGCGGGTGATATTCTTTGCTTTATTGATTGCAACCCGGATCAGCCAGGCACGGATATGTTCTTCTGTATCAAACTCTTTTTTATATGTGTGATACTGAATAAATGTATCCTGAACGACATCTTCTGCATCTTGTTGGTTTCTGCATATATTAAATGCAATCGCATACAGATGCTTTTGATATCGTTCGATTAAAACTTGTGTTGCTGGTTTCATGAGTACTCCTTTTTTGTGTTGTATCTACAGAACCTGTTGCCGTAAGACCTGCCATAAGCATCTCCTTACAAATGTTCTGGCGACTGAGTGGGGCATCAGACGTTCGTTTCTTAAGGCCTTTCACTTATAATACAAATGAAAACATAGAAAGGTTACAAATTAATGAAAGTTATTTTCCAAAGTTGTTTTTCAAAAGAAAACTTTAGGTATTGGAGGTAAGATATATATTCTAACTATATCTTACTATCGAGCATAGGCATTTTACATTTTAAAATATACGACGTAAACTATATTAAGAAAAAATAGCTTCAATAATAAGCTGAAAAAATTAATATCTATTATAAAATGAAGGTGAGTGGTTTTCATTATGTTTTCGAATAAAGATTTGAAGAATCTGATTGTACCGCTGTTTTTAGAACAGTTATTGATGGCACTGGTCGGAATCGCAGATGTATTTGTGATTGGTTTTGTAGGGGAGGCTGAGGTATCCGGAGTATCACTTGTAAACTCATTTAATACTATATTCATCAATTTGTTTACAGCACTTGCTTCCGGTGGTGCGGTAGTGATCAGCCAGTATATAGGAAGGAAAGAAGAGAGAATTGATTATGAAGAAAAATATTGGAGCACAGCTGGCATTATATCCGGCACCGGTAATTGTAGTAGGAGCAATAGTAAATGATAAACCGACATGGACACTGGTGGCACATGCAGGAACTATGGCGTATAGTCATCTGATGGTGTCGCTGGTACATGCACACTACATTAATCAGGAAATTATCGAGAGTAAGAAATTATCAGTAAATATCGTAGACGAAGCATGGCTAAAAGAAACTGACCGTATGGGAGTGATAAGCGGAAATAAAGAAGACAAATCAGAATCAGGTAAGATTGATTATCATACATTCAAACCGGTACTTTTTGAATTCCCGACATATGAATATTTTGTGACGGGAGAAAAAGTGGGAGACTGTGCAAAGATGAACTAGAGGTTTTCATCCCTGGCAGATTGTGCTATCATGACAGTATGTCAGAAAGCGAAAGGATGGAAGTTTCATGCCGGCGAGATCAGAAGAAAGAACGAATGCGAGAAAAGAAGAGATCATCAATGCATGCGAAATGCTGTATCAGACGATGAATTTTAAAGATATTACGATAAAGGAAATCGGAAATGTCACCTCTTTTTCCAGAACATCGATATATAATTATTTTGAGACGAAAGAGGAAATCTTTCTTGCATTGTTAAAAAGAGAATACGATGCGTGGATTTTGGATCTGCATAAGATTGTTGAAGAACATGAAAGCATGGACGATGAGCAGATTGCATCGGCGATTGCAAAATCTTTGGATCAGCGTCATCAACTTCTGAAGATACTTTCCATGAATCATTATGATCTGGAGGAAAACAGCCGTATTGAGATGTTGATAGAATTCAAAGTATCTTATGGAAATTCACTGAGAGCTGTAATGGGAATTCTTGCAAAATTCAGACCGGATATGGATATTGAAAAGAGACAGGAATTTGTCTATGCATTTTTTCCGTTTATGTTTGGAATTTATCCGTATACCGTGGTGACGGAGAAACAGAAGAAAGCGATGAAAGAAGCAGGAGTTGATTATACTTATAATTCGGTATATGAACTGACGTATACGGCAGTGAAAAAGATGTTGAAGTAATGAAAATATTTGAAAGGAGATAGAAATCATGAAAACATTAGTAGCATATTTTAGTGCAAGCGGAACAACAGAAGGTGTAGCAAAGAAGGTGGCAGAGGCAGCAGGAGCAGATCTGTTCGAGATCAAACCAGAAGTACCATATACAAATGCAGACCTGAACTGGATGGATAAAAAAGCAAGAAGTACGGTTGAGATGAACGATCCGTCTTCCAGACCTGCTACTACAGGAATGGTAGAGAATATGGAGCAGTATGATAACGTAATTATCGGGTTTCCTAAAATGGAGTACAGTTTATAGTAGTGTATAGCGTGTACCAAGTTATAATTATGGGGTTGAAAATAACAGTATACACAGATAATGTGGAAAAATGTGTATGACGTTTATATAGAAAATAACATGGAAAGGGAGTTGCTGAAATGAGAGAACGAAAGGTTTTGAGGTGTCTTTTGGAGATTGTCAGACATAATTTTTTATTAGATGTCCCCTTCACTGGTTTGAATCCAGAAAAGGGGCATAGAGAATGAATAGGAAAAGAAATCCTTTAGCTATGATTTATTTAGTCTGTAGGGCAACGGTATATCCAGAGCCGGGTAAAGCCCATTTCCCAATAGTTATTGTATTTACATCATCTTTACGATATTCAGATGTATGCTTTTCATAGGTGTGTACATTGAAGGAAGAAAATGTTCCTGTTTTTAGTTGATATTTGTTATTAGTATCTCCTTTAACTATTATTGTTGTTAAAAAGCTTCTACATGGAAATACTAATTGATACACATGAAAAAAATGTTTAAGTGCAATTATATGGGAAGTTTTATGTACAAGTATAACATTTGTATCGTATATTAAAGGCATCTGATTTTGTATTAAATATGGGAATTGCCTTTTTTCGTTGGTACATACAATGGAAGTATGTATTTGGGAAGAATAATCAAATCCATTGATAGTGTATTCTTCGTGCCGATAACTTTTGGCTTGTTCTAAAGTTTCAAATCTTGGATTGGTTGAATAATAGTTAATTCCTTCTTTTATATTTAAATATTCAATTCGGGTTGTAATTGAGACTTTTAACTGATCGTCAATGATTTCCAAAACTATTTCCCTGTTGAAATTATCAATATATGTCTGCTTTTTTATATTATGAATAATTTTATCAGAAATATTATCTATAAAATCATAAGCCAGTCTAATATCACCATTTCTTTTGATGAGTTCATAATTAATGCCTTGCTGTAATTGTAAAAGTTTTTGATCATCTACAAGAGATATTTCATTAAGGTTAAAATCATTACCACGAACCCAACCAGGACGTTTTCTCCTTTTAATTTCTTTATGAAGAGATTCAGAGACTTCTTTAGCTAATTCATCTGCAGAACTCCACCATTGAACAGTGCGACCATGTTTGGCTGTGTTTTTGAAATCTTCAAGTTTTTTACTTTTTGAGGGATCTGCTTCTATAAACTCTTTTTTTAAAGGGACATCGTCTCGGATAATAAAAACAAGAGTTGGAAGACCAATTTGTTGTGCATATCTAAATTCTTTTTCAGTGTAGCTTATACCAATGTCAGGCCCTTCTTCAAATACAGAGCCATAGCGCTGAGCCAAAATAAGAACATAAAAATCGGAACTATCAATGGTTTCCTTAATAATTTCCCACTGCTCTTCATCAGAAGCATTAAACATTTCCATTCCTACAGGGAAATTCATCATTGAAAGTATTGCATCACGAACTTTGGTACGAGGTTCAATAAGGTCATTATAAGTGGAAGATATAAAAATCTGATATTTTTTATCCAATGTAATCGCTCCTTTAACGAAAATGTTGAACAAACAATAAGATATAAAATATTGTCATGTTATATATTATAATATCATATTTGTAATAGTAATAAAAGTTTAACAAGCAGTTAGATAAGTTAAGGCAACCGCACTTTAGTTCATATTTAGCAAATATATATTTAAAGATGCTATTATATACACAGGGAGTCGGGGAATGTCGAACTATAGCAAGCCGGAAAAGAAAGCATTGATATCGGTATGAAAGAGTTTTGCAAGTGCAACTAATTCAGATGCCTTAATGTTCATGCGATTTGTTTCCAGTTTGGCATAGGTACTTTTGGTGATGGAGATACCCATAAGATTTAATTTTGCAACTACTTGGTCTTGAGTCATATTGTTTTTATATCGAATTGCTTGGATATTTTTACCAATATCCATATCTGGTCTAATCTTTTGCATAATGATGAACTCCCCTTATAAAATAAAAAGATTCGTAATACAGAAATATATATATTGATTCTAAAGAATTTAAATTTTATAATGTTTCGTAATAAGGAATTATTTTTAACAGGAAGAGGTAAAAGTATAATGGATGTGGAGATGGAAAAGAGAAAATTTTTAAATCTATGTGGCAAAAGAGATCGAGCATTATTGTCAGGTGAAAAAAGAATGACATTGGGGGATATGGAACGATTGACATATCTGACAGAATTTTTTGAACTGGAGAACTATGGAATCGCCTTATGGAAAGAATTTGGTGATGATGTAAAAGAGCCATTTGAAGCGATGATGAAAATGTTAGATGAGCCGGAGTGCATAGAAGATCGATGGCTTGATGACGAAGCAAAAGGGGAAAAGTGGTTGTTAGAATTTCAGGAACTGGCATTAACGGAAGAATACAGGGAATGGATTCGAAATTATATCGATAAAAAATATGAAGAAAGAGGATTACCATATCCGACAGGAGCAGACTTCGATTAAGAGGTCTGCTTTTTTCTGGTCTTTTGGGAGGTGATAAGAGGTGGAAGTAAGTATTTATGAACTCTTGGCGGCAGCAAGAGAATCGGCTAAATCTGATTATATAAAAGGGGACAGCATTTTGTGTGAGAAGAGATTTCATCCAGATACCCATTACATGGTAGAAATAGAACTGCTGAAAAATGATAACAAGCTGGGAAAAAAGGGCAATTATATACGGAAGTTTTTGACAGAACCGGAGTATCTTCCCATTTTACAAAAGCAGGAAAAACATCTCATAAAAATAAAAAGACAGGCAATTGTTCAAAAAGGAAACTTGCGATATATCCCTCCCCCGGACAGGCTGGACCGCCGCCGGGAGAGGGATCTTTTATAACCGGCTGGGAAGGAACAGTAGTGTTCCTCTGGCGATAGTGGTATAAAAAAACCAGATTTTCCGCAGGTTTTGGGACGCTGGAACATAGAAAAGTGTTCACGAATGGCACTTTTGCAACGATCCGTTGCAGCAGTGACAACATTTTTGACCTTACGTTAAACAGAAAAAATGAAAGGATGTGATTGCGATAATCATAGGAATTGATCATGGCTATTATGCCATTAAAACAAGACAAGTGTCTTTCCCAAGTGGAATTATTGGGTATGATTACGAGCCGTATACCATGCAGAATGTTCTGCAATATCAAGGAAAGTATTATGTCTGCGGTACGGGAAGACAGACGCTGGTAAAAAATAAAACGT
>OLPL01000995.1_pt1 | contig 19088 bp, 17 predicted proteins | sample 1673211 | NCBI WGS metagenome assembly OLPL01 (sample SAMEA3136766, study PRJEB25190) | human gut metagenome | reverse complement strand
CAAAACCTGCCATACAGGACTTACCGCCATTCACCAGATACTCATGAACAGCCTTGAAGCCTTCCTTGCCATAATAATCATCTGCATTGATCACAATAAAGGGAGTCTTGATGACCTTCTTTGCTGCAAGCACTGCCTGACCGGTTCCCCACGGCTTTGTACGACCATCCGGCAGAATTCCCGGAATATCCTTAATATCTTGGAAAGCATAGTCTACAGTTACATTATGAGCAGAGCAAATAGCTGCGATACGATCACCGATCACCTCTTTGAACTCTTTCTCGATATCCTTACGGATAATAAATACCACATGGTTAAAGCCTACCTCAATTGCATCATGAATCGAGTAATCCATGATGATATGATTTGAAGCATCAACCGGCTCCAACTGTTTGATTCCTGTTCCAAAACGGCTACCGATACCGGCCGCCATGATAAGTAATGTTGTATTCATAGTTTTTCGTACCTTTTTCTGACAATATTCTTATATCATAAGTTTCGTTCTTCACATCTCAGCCGATCCGAATAGATCGTTGCCTACTGCTCACCTCGTAGCGGTGTGTAAAGATTTGAGCAGCTGCCGTGTGTGAATTCACACGGCTTTATTTTGCTTAATACAGACGCTAATTCGACAGCATTTGACTTTTTAGTCATATTTTGTTCATTTTGCGTTTACATTTTAGTACCTGAGGTCTGGCACCCGATATCCCCTTATATTTATTTTACATTTGGATTTACGGTTTAATCCCAAGGTCTAACATAAAAAGATTATACGATTCTATATTTTGGAGTTCGTCTTTCACTTCTCGTCGTCTGGCAAATATCCGGATAATTTCCAATTCCTATAAACATAATTAACACTTCAGCTTCATTCAATGAAAGAAGCCTTCTTACGTGTTTCTCTTGTTGTTCCGTTAATGACGCACTCAAAGGAACAGCTGCAATATGATAAAAATGCAATGCATTTAGTACACTTTGTGCATACATGCCACCATCAATATATGGTTGGAATAACTCTCTATCATGATTAAAAAAACTCAGATCTGCAACTAATAAAAGTAGCTTATCGAATTCTTGCCCAAATCCCTCGTTGCCATTCTGATTTTTTAACACTTCTGCCAATATTTTCTTATCGTTAACAACCACAGCACTCCAGCCTTGTCTATTGCATGCAGAAGGTGTATACTGTGCTAATTTTAATGCTGCTTTCAATTTTTCCATATCAACTGGTTCAGAAGAAAAATGACGCATACTATGACGGTTACAGATAAAATCCTTATAATTAAGGCTTTGAAGCTCCTTTTCGTCTAATGGTTCAAATTTAATAATTCCACCATAATTATTGGCAACTCCGGGCAACCTTTTTATCCTATCTTCAATTGTCGGTACTTTCACACCAAATTCAGCATTTTTTCTAATGTACTTTTGGATAACGCTCAATGAAGTTTGAAAGAAAAAAGCATTTTCATCATACCCATCTTTTATATAATTATCCATTGTTTCAAGCAATGAATCCATATTATTTTTTCCAAATCCTGCTCTAAAATTCACATATGCTAGACCCTTTTCAATTGTATGATACCATCTAGTAATAACAGCTTCATATTGTTCAAAATTCGAACATTTATTCCCTTTAAAAGCGCACTCATCAAAACGATTCTCGTATTCTTTACTTTTATTGTTCAGTTGTTTTTTTACATCTAATTTACGTTTAATCTTTCCCAAAATTTTCATTTATGTCCAATCCTTTCACTAAAAAGACTTAAATTATCCTTTTATTATTCTTACAATAAAATTCAACCTTGAAGGAAGAACTTTTTCTGCTAATGTGCAAATATATTTGAACTCGGCTGTTTTTCTAAAAAGTATAATGTATATGATATTAGGCAAAATAATACAAATAATTATTTTTATAGCAAACAACCATATACCCTTATCTGGAATTATTGCACAAATAATAAATGCAGGAATGACACCCAAGAACAGTACTATTATATACAGCCCAATTTTTTTCAAATAGTCTTTCATTTTACTTTCATACATCGTAGTAAACAAATTATGAAGCAACCATGGTATACTTATTACAACTTGACTTATAACTGTAGACAAAACAACTCCATATAAACCAAGCCATTTAACCGTCATCAAATTTAACACCAGATTGATTAGGGAACTTATTAATGGACGAAATCTATCCTGATGCCAAATTCCTGCTGCATCTTTGAACATACAAAACATTTTGACAAGCTCATATACAAAGAAATATATACATATACAGATAACAATACTATAATCTAATACTAATTTATCTCCCACCCATATCTTCATAAATGGCTGAAATAAGCATAACAAGCAAACTGTGCACCATCCTGTAAGCCAAAAAATGACAAGTGAAATCGCACTAAAAATCTGATAATTCTTTTCTTTGCTTTCAATAACGAGACTATTTCCAATACCTGCTGCACACGAATCATATATCACTGCAACAAACGCCATCAATGAGGAAATAACAAAATAGTAATTTTGATAAATAGCCAACACTGTAAGACCCAAAAAGGCAGATATCACAACCGTATCTGCTGAAGATGTAATTGTTCCTCCTACTTTTGCTGTAAATAAATCTTTAACCTTTCTATTTATCTCCCTAATTTCTTTATAATCTAGTTTTCCCTCTGGTCTAAAATTAGGAAACATTTTTTGAGCACAAATCGCTGTTACAACATTATTTATAATTTGTGATGCAATAGCAATAATCAAAAAAACATAATAGTTTTTAAATATAACCAACATAGAAATTTGGAGAAAATACTTGAAACTCTCGGCAAATAACGTGATTTTACTTATCACATCATTCCTCTGATGTGCAACGATAATGCAGTTCTTATATGCAAACAACCAATATGTCAAAACTGTCGCTCCCAGATTCAATCCGTATAAAATATATAGATTTAATCCACCTGGAATATCTCCCTTAATCAGTCTTGGCAAAAATGGCACTATAATAATTCCAGCACATAAAATTATCAATCCAATAATACGATAATACAATCTATATAGCCGCATTAAGGCACATATTTTTTTCTCATCATCATCTGCAATAGGTTTATACATACTATAAACCATTGCATTTCCTACCCCTAATTCTGCCATATTAAGAATCTGCAATATAGATGCAAATAGACTATTTAATCCCAAATATCCAACGCCAAGTTGATATATCATAACCGTTCTTATAATAAACGGCATCACGATTTGGTAGATTTTAAGTATTGAACCAAATACTATATTTTTTGATGTATTTTTTGATCTTTCTATTTTCATAAAAAATCTTCCTATTATTCCTCCATAAGTATATCAAAACAATTTTGACCCTGTACTACCTTACGAATACTCGAGATCTTTTGTGATTCTAATAAGTATCTTTCTTCCATCTCTTTTATTGCAGATACAAGTTTTTCCTCTCCAACTCCTTTGCGAATATCTAGCATATAATTATTCTGTTCAAATAAGGCCAATAACTCCACATATTTCGTTGCCCATCCCAATACAATACAAGGAACATCATTTTTATAAGCGTGTACAATTGAATGATATCTCGATGCTATTGCAAAATTCATTTGAGTAACAAATGCACTGTATTCCAGACAATTCAATTCTTGTTCTACTAACTCAACTCTTTCACTGTCCTCAAAACATGATTTTATTTTTCTGCAAAGTTCTAAATCTTCATGCGCATGGCTTACTAAATAAATTTTATATCGTACGTTTATACCTTCAATTGCCTTAACAAAAAAAGAAATCACTTCTTTCTCCGTTTTATTTTCCAACAACTTGTAATTCGGCAAAACTGCTATATTAAACTTACCTGTTGCTTTAGGATAAATCAAAGATGGTCTATGGGAAAATACAAGAGAAAAATCCAAATTTTTATTTTCAAGAACTAAGTCTGTTGACACTCTGACATTACTTAATCCGTATTTATTTTGAAGCAAATCTGCACCTTCTTTTTCTCTTGCAAAAATTGTTTTACAATATGGCAGATACTCCTTAATATATTTTTCAATGGCAACCTTAGAGTTATTGTATTCAAACGGTCCAAATGATTGTGGAAACAAATACACTGTTGTATTATGCTTTTTTGCATACCGTATTAAGTTTATATAATTCATATTTGCGGCAATTGGCCAGTTGGATGCCAAACCATAGCCACTAATATCAACAATGGCAGTTTTCGATGTTAAAATTTGATTATAAATCTTCTCGATTTTTTTCAAATCGCCTGTAACCATATTTAATATACAATATTTCAAAAATGATTTTATTTTTTCCAAGCGAAAATCTCTAGCTAAATAACGACGTACTTCAACATTATCTTCTATAAATACAGTTCTTAAATTAGAGTGTTTTTTTTCCTCTAATTTAGCATTTCCAACTAATGTATAAATTTCCGCCTGTGGAAATCTTCTTCTAATTTCGCAAATCGCAATATACATCATTGCTTCTGCACCTTTATTGTTGAAATTACCTCCAACAATCAAAAAAGTATCAAAACTCATTTTGCGCCTCCTCATATGAGTCCATTACTTGCTCCAATAAGCACATAAACACTACAAGTATAAGAAAATTGCTCCAATACCAATGTGCTTCATTCATACATCCAATAATCCAATATAATGGCATTACAAAAAATAAATATACGCCATTTTTCAACAGTTTATACGCATATTTATAAATCTTTCCAAATATAGCAATTATCCACAGAAATCCTATTCCTCCGTAAAAGAACACTATACCAAATACCCCATTATCTACCCAAGATATCCCCTCTCCAGCTCGTGCTGCAACATATGCAGGATGCCACTGCGTATTTATATAGCCAGCTCCAAGAATAGGATGTTCATAAACTGTTTGAAGATAAAACTCTCGGCCAATATCTCTAATAGCTAATGTATCAATTTTCCCAGTTCTGTTAATTGCTGGCAGTATACTTTGTATTACCTCTGTATTGCTAATCATGACAGCAAAAACAACTCCTAATATCACAAAGAGCATTTTTACTGATCCTCCCTTTCTCCAAAGAAGAACGCCTATCATTATAGCTGCAGCGACAGAAATAAAATTCAATCTCATTTTTCCAACTGCAAGAATCACAAGCATAGCAGCGAGAATCACAAAAGAATTAAAAATAATCTTCTCTTTATGAAAAATTTTATCCAAACAAATAAAAATCAACAGACACAATAGTATCGTACTGATATAATATCTAGTTGATGAATACACATTATTCTTTTTCACTGCAAGAAATGTAACCATATTTCTTAGAATGAACTGTCCCAAGTACAAAATTATCTCAGCTATTCCAACTTTATAGATCAGTTTCTCGATTTTTTCATACGCTAATATCTCGTTACCCATCAACTTCCTTATTGGAAAATAGGACAACGCAAAAACTAAAAAGTAACGTTGTGGACGAATTCCCAAACCGATTCCCTGTCCATATAAACGGTAGCTTTGAATCGAACTAAGAAAAACCAAAAATACAGAGAATATCATAATCCACTTAAATCTGTATTTCACTTCATTAGTATTTTTATAATGTTGCGTTACTGCTATGATCCATATTACTGTAATAATAAGAACGCTATCAATTATTGGAACACCCATAATTCTTTGATCTGGTCCAATCAAACTCAAAAAATTTTCACTTAACAATACTGTAAGGATTAGTCCCCAGTATGCTAATGTACTTACTTTTACCAGCAAAAGCGCACCTCCATTTATCTTTTACAACCTCTTGATAAATTGTGCTGGATTTCCAGCCCAAACTTCATCGTGTGGAATAGACTTTGTTACAACAGATCCAGCTCCCACTATACTTCTTTCACCAATTGTGACACCTTTCAAAATAATAGAACGTGTTCCGATAAATGCTCCATCTTTAATCATAATAGGTGCAGCATTTATATTTTTGTCACCATGAATTCTATCTTCATAATTCACAGAGTGAAAATCATTATCATAAATTCTGCAATCAGACCCAATATTAACATCCTTGCCTATCGTTACCGATACCCTTGCCGTAATATGCGTATTGGATAATCCTGAATTTTCTCCTATGGTTATTGCCTCCCCACACAAGATTAAAGACAGTATATTCTCCGCCTATTGGATTTGCGCGCCAGTCTGATACAATACGAACATTTTTCTTGATTTTAAGCAAACCATCTCCGCCGCATAAACGCACTCGACCAAATATCTTTACATCTTTTGATATCTCTGCATGTTTTCTATAAAATTCAAGTTTATTCCATAAATTACAATAGCAATAATATATTTTTCTAAACATTTCTTTTCCTCGTTAGCAATGGTGTGTTGTATTAATTGTAATGTCCGGAGAAACAGTAATCTTAGTTTTGTTTCCAATTAAATATGCTCCCCACCATCCAAATGAACTATTTGTAATAATCGCATGTTTACAAAGACTAATTAATTGCATATCTCTATAACTCTCTTCGCCTTTATTCCAATCCACAAAATATACTTGATCTTTTTCAAAATTCAATCCAAAGATTTTTTCATTATCTTTACACCATTGTACACTTCCTGGATCACAGAAAAAAACAAAAACGGGATTATCTACATATTTTCTAATTAGATTTGTTGCCCTTTGAAAATAGCCATATTTATAACAGCTTCCATTAAAACTCAACATATCTCCACGCCTTGCGTGAATCGCTACCGAATTACAATTTCCCAAAAATCTAGCCATTTCATTATTTTTTTCATCTCGAAACTCAGGAAAAATAAATGTATTCCGAATTGCGGCATCAATTCTCTCAATATCATTATTTCGATACTTAAAAGATAACCATTGACCTGTAAATACATTATCTTGATTTGCATTCAAAAATATATTTTCTCTATTATCTACCTCTTGAAGTTTCTTTTTTTCTTGAATATGATACATTAATCTTTTCAATGTATCACCTAATTTCGTATCCACAATTTTCGAACGAAGTGTTTTCCTTCCTGAGTATCGCGCTAGAAAATTGGGTTCTTCAAAATCTCCTCTTATGTTCTTCACTGGAAATCCACAATCATTAAATGCCTTCGTAAACCAGACTGGATAGTTCCAATTCCTTTTCCAAAACTCACTCGATCGAATTTCTCCCATGAATTTTTCCCATTTTTTTTCGTCGAATCGTTCTCTAATATTAGGTGCATTTATCCCAAATATACGATTCAACTCATATCCATTCCATTGACAAATAATATCATTGCATTCCGGGATGTCATAAATAACAGTTTCAACATAGACATCATCCTCCGGATTCATCATTTTTAATGCTATATATTCGCAAAAGCTCAGCATCTGATTTCCCAAGCCTGATTCTATATGAACAATTTTCATGACGTTCCTCCTAATCCAATCTATCACAAATAAATATCTTAGAGCTATTTTCGCTTATTTTTTTTGCTGGATTTCCTGCAATTGTAATTCCTGGTTCCATAAACGACTTTACAACAACTGCACCTGCACCTATCGCTATATCATCAGCAATAACTATATCTCCTATAATTTTTGCACCGCTTCCAATAAATACATTGTTGCCAATTTGAGGTGCTTTTTCATTCCCAGATGCACCTATATTTACACCTTCTTGCATTCTACAATTTTTACCGATTTTGGCATTGGAATTCACAACGATTGTTCCATAATGTGCAATAGAAAGTCCAGGTCCAAATACATTAAGTGGAATACTAAAACCACATTTAACACTCCACCAATGAAACACTATTTTTCTCATTAATTTATATGGAAGATATAAAATTCCGTTTTTACAGTTAACCGCATACTCCGCTTTTCTTAAAGCTATTTGAAATTTCCACACCTCATCATAGAATGGTCGAGGCTTTTTTTCATTCTCATAAAGCATTAGTGCGATTTTATCTTGTTTTAGATAAAAAAGTAATTCTTCCTTATTTTTTATCATATTTCTCCTATCATTTCACTCTATATAAGAGTGCTACAGGAAATGCAAGGATACTTATACCTTTAGCTTCTGAATTCGCTAGCAATTCTTTTATACTTATTTTTCCATACATTCCATATCTATAGTAATTAATGCAAAAGAACAAACGTTCCTTAAATGGAATTTCTTTTATACCAGAACTTAGATTATCCGCACTAGCTCTTGATTTAGGGCTTTTTTTTGCCATCTCTTTTCCATTTCTGGTAAGACCATCTTCCAAATATTCAGTGATATAAATCACCGAATTAAACCACCTGAATTTATAATCATCTTTGCTCAGCTGATTCCATAAATATCTTTCTGGCATAAAACGCTCGTTAGTGTATGCTGGAAACTTATACTGTTTGAGAATATCTGTCCTTATAATTTCAGCTCTATCCCCAGCAATTTTCATTCCATAGCGATACTGAACTGATGTGGCATCAATAAAATCTCTTTTTTTATTTTCTTCTGTAATCTCAATATTTCCTTCTTGAATATTTCCTGTACTCCACACTTTACCTTTAGAGTCTCCTCGTAAACCAACTACGCCAGCAAACCCACTAAGAAAATCAATTTGATCGCAGTATCTTTTTGAAATTATAAGAGCATCCTCAGTTAGCATATCATCGCTATCAACAATAAAAAACCATTTTCCTCTGGCTTTTTCTGCCCCTATATTTATAGCTACATGCTTTCCTTCATTACACTTATATATATATCGAATATTTATTCTTTTCTCAGAAATAAACTCATTCACTAATTCTTTAGTGTCATCAGTCGATCCATCGTCGATAATCAGCCATTCGAAATCTCGAAAAGACTGTAATTTTAAAGAATTATATAAATCTCTCAACTTATAGGCTCTATTGTAAGTTGGAGTAAATATTGTAAAAAAAAATTCACTCATAATTTTCTCCTATTTTGTTCCTCAATTGCCTCTTCAACTGTTGCTGTCAATCTTTTTCCAACACTTCCCCAATTTAATGAGTCTTGATAAAATGCGAATGTATTCATCGCAAGCGATTTATACATTTCTTTGTCCGTTAAAACAGGAAGAATCTTTTTTACATATTCATTTGCAGTATCATCAGTTTCCAATAAAAAACCATTTCTTTCTGTGACTACACCACTTACTCCTCCTGTATTCGTTGCAATTACTGGAACACCAAATGCGCTTGCTTCAGTATATGCGATTCCTTGAGCCTCTTGTTTACTCGGCTGCAGATAAAAGTCCGATTTCAAAAATTCATTTTGAAGACGTTCATTTTCAGTTGGAATAGATTTATCTAAAAATCCTATCAGTTCAATATATTTTTTTTGAGAATCGTTAATAACCGGCTTGCATCCAACAACAATTAGACGAGAATGATACCCCATTTGATTCAACAAAGTTACAATCTCCAATGCCAACGGGCCACCTTTTCTTTCCCAATTTCTTCCGACAAATAAGAAACGATACTCACCCTTGGATGTCACGCAAGCTCTATTTTCTACCCACTTTCTTATATCATTCATTTTCAATCCATGATAGATATTAGCGCCCCTATTTATTACCACACATTTTTGAGGATCTATTCCATAACACTTTATTGCAGTATTAGTAGCCCATTGTGATGCATAAATTGCACGATTACAATTTTCCAATGCCATCTTCTCTACTAAATTACCATGTTTAAGACTAAATGAAGCCCAATCTTTAGGATTCCAATAGTAATCCAACATTCCACCAAACGATGCATCCGTATAAAATACAATAGGTTTTTTTCCTTTGTAAAATGCACAGAGTACACTTGTTTGAGAAAATACTGCATCAAAATCTAAATTTTTTGATCGTTTCTCAATTTCAGAAGCCATTTTTTTCAATACATAGGGTTCTCGCAGAATATCTGTCTGTTTAGACGAAAGCTTACTTACTATTTTCAAAAAAAATGAAAACCATTTTGGAATATGTAAATCATCAATTACTGTCACTTCATTTCCAGCATCAATCAATGCATTTTTAACAGATACTACTGTACCTGATGAAACTCCATTATCATTAATTTTGTAAGGAGTGATATATAATATTTTCATTTATTTCCCTTCTCTTTACATTTATTATCAATTCTTAGTAGTTCTTCTCTTTACAATTTTTCTAAGAAAACGATATGGTTTTCCTCCTAGTAAGCTAGCAAGAAATTTCTTTATGGCTAGTTGTAGCTTAAAACTACTTGTTCCCCAAGTTGCCATACAGTGATGAACCAAATATGTATTCTTCGTAATTTCAAAGCTTGAATTATCTGCGTCAAAAGCGCCAAATGTTTTATAATTAAACACATGAATATCTCCAATATTTTGTGCCTTTCCGTTTATTATAAGACCATATTTTTTCAGGCATTCAGTAACGTAGACCGTGTTCGCAGTCAGATCATTGCTTCCGTCTTGGTTAATAAAGCTCCTTGTTAAATACGCTTCCAATAATTCATTAATCACCTGACTATCTTTTTGGGCTGCCATAAACCCTGTCATTAATAATGTATCTGATTCAAAGGAAAAAATCTCACTCGCATCCAATTCAGATGTAAAATCTTTCAAAATCTCTACATCTGTATCCAAATAAACTCCACCGTATGTTTTCAAAGCATATAGTCTCGCAACATCTGAAACAAAGGCATATTTTCTCCGCTGATATGCTTCTTCCGTGTATCTACAATAATCTATTGAAAAATTTTTCTCATTCCATTCTATTATCTGATATCCCGGTAAAATATTTTTCCATCCATCAATGTATTTTTGTACTTTTTCCGGTTTATCTAATCCTCCAAACCAACAATAATGAATTATTTTGGGAATCATCACTTCACCTTGCTTTCATACAGTTTTTCTAGTTGTTTGATATGTGCTGCAAACGAATATTTTTCTTTTACAATTTTCTGGCTTTGCTTTCCTGCTTGTTTTCTATACTGATCATTACTAAGTAACAGTACTAAGTAATTCGTAAACCCCTGTATATCTCCTGGATCACAACAATATCCATTCTCTCCATTATGAACAATCTTAGGAATTCCACCAACATTCGTACTTACAACAGGTAAACCATACCCCATTGCATCTAACACAGACATGGGCATTCCTTCGTTATAAGATGGCAAGAAAAAAACATCTGCCTCTTTTAACGCTTTATCCTTTTTTGCTTCACGAATCCAACCAGGGAAAACAATATTATCCATAATATTTTTTTCCCTGATTAATTTTTTTATAGCCTCTTCGTCAGTCTCCGATCCTGCCCCTGCCATAATACACTTAACGTTTGGTATTTTTTCTTTTACACGTTTAATAACTTCCGGTATATCATAACACCCTTTTCGTCTACCAAGTTCGCCCAAAAAAAGAATCATTTCATTGCATTTTCTCTTTTGACGTTGCTCTAAAACGTCCTCATAAAGAGTGCTATAATTTTCTATGACAACTATCTTCTCATTTGAAACTATTTGGCATAGATTTTTTTTCCACTCTTCTGATAAAGCAATCAAGACAGTACACTTGTTATATATTTTTTTTATTCTCTTTTTCTTATTTTCTGAAGCATTCACATAAAAGTCATCAAAGTCTGCCCCATGAATATGATTAATAACCGGCACCTTGGCCCAAGTTGCCATATAAATAAAAGGCATTTTCCGGTAAAATGATGGTCCAAATGAAGAGTGGATATGTACTAAATCTGGTTTATGCAATAAAAGGACTCGAATAAAATGAAGATAGCCACAAATTCCTTTTAAGAGTTTTTCAAACTTACTCCCATCTTTATACGACTCAACATATGTAATATCATATTTTTTTTCTAATTCTGATCCTCTATATCCATTAACAACAGCTGCTATTCCACCTTTTACCATTGGATTTGGAACCACCATACAAATCCGTTTTTTCATAGAATTCACTCCAATATTTTTGTTATTACTTTTTTTGATTTTTTTCCAATAAAGTGCCAAGATAACCACGCCAATAAAAATGTAACACCCAAATATAGCAGCAATGGCATAATCCACGGCAGGTAATTCATCAGCTTGAAATGCACAATTATATTAAGTACAATCCAATGGTACAAAAACATTCCGTATGTGATGTCACATCTGAATCGAATCGCAGGCAACTTATACGCCCCCCTATAGTAATTAACGGACACAAAACTCCTACAACAATATCAGCATAATATCCAGGAATTGCGAAAGGTATTAACCGAATGAATATATAAAGAACTAACAGTGGGAAGAAAAACTTACTCAATTTAGTCAAAACATCTTCTCTTCGTACGTAACAAAACACTCCGATAAAAAACCATATCGCATATGGTAAAAACACTCTCTCAAGCAGTTTGGCTGGTAAGCCACCCATTTTTTCTGCAATATATCCAGCAAAAATATTAATAGCCACTAACACACCAAGAAAAATATACCATTCTTTATTCACTAATTTTTTCAATTTCGGATATATGACTCCCAGTACAACGTAAAGTTGAATTTCTACAAATATCGTCCATAATGCCCCATTCACGCTTCCTGTTGCAAATTTAACCAAACAAGACGGTGTGTTAGCTATTCCGAATATTTGTGTTCCCAACCACACTATAATAGATTTGTCCAGCTGTTTTCGAACCAGAAGAACAATAACTCCCAGATTAACTACCGTACACATCCACAACTCTGGATACATTCTAAAAACACGTTTAACAAAAAATTCCTTTCTATTTTTTGAACGTTCAAAGGAAGCAGCTATTAAATATCCACTCATTGAGAATAAAATTACCACTCCAGGAAAAAAAGCCGCAACATTTCGCAAGAAATGCATAATTTCAAGTCCTTCTGTTGATAATGTCAAAGCATATCTTGTATAATGAAGCATCATAACTGATAATGCTGCCCAATATCGGATGAGATCGAAGCAATTACTTGAAAATATATTTTTTTCATTTCCCATTTTTTACTTTCCCCTTATCATAGCATTCCAAATAAATTTTGTATTTGTATGCCAGTACCTTCCAAATAACCGCTTTGGATCTTGCAGAAGCCTATATACCCATTCCAAATTACTTTTCTGCATCCACTCTGGTGCCCGATCAATATTTCCTGCATGGTAGTCAAATCCGGCTCCCACACCTACCATTAATCCATTAATTTTTCCCTGATGGACAGCCATCCACTTTTCTTGCTTCGGTGCGCCAAGTCCAATCCACACAAAATCAGGATTGGTTTTATTGATTCTCTCGACAATTGCTTTATCCTCTTCTTCTGTCATTGGTCGAAAAGGCGGGCTATACATTCCTGCAATTTGAATTCCAGGATATGTCTCCATCAGCACTGAGTAAAGCTTTTCGAGTGTTTCATCAGTTGATCCATAAAAATAATGCCGGTAACCTTTTGATGCAGAAATTTTGAAAATTTCCCCCATCAAACTGGGTCCGGTAGTACGTTTCATATTTTTAAATCCACGCTTTTGACCAACTGAAGAAAGTGGCCCACCATCCGGAATCGCCATAATTCCACCATTCTGAACTTTCCGATATGCCTCTTCTTCATACGCAGTAACAGTGGTATGTACATTAGACACACAAATATAATCACCAGCCAAGGCTTTAATATTATTATCCAGATACGTCAACAGCCACTCCATATCAATGGCGGCAATATCCACTCCTAAAATATTACAAGTTGGGATTTCGGCCTTCTTCACAGTGCGATGAAACTCCTTGTTATACGTCGCTGTGTTCATTTTCCTCTACCCTCCTTCTTCTTTCGTTTTCTCTTAATCACGCTGGAAAATATCGCGTGTATAAACCTTATCCTTCACATCATCAAGGCACTTGTCATAGCGGTTTGCGATGATGGCGTGGCTCATTTCCTTGAACTTCGCCAAATCATTGACTACGACAGAGCCGAAGAAGGTCTCTCCGTCTTTCAGGGTTGGCTCGTAGATGATAACAGTTGCGCCCTTAGCCTTGATGCGCTTCATGACGCCCTGAATAGAACTCTGGCGGAAGTTGTCGCTGTTACTCTTCATGGTCAGACGGTACACGCCGATGGTCACAGATTTTTCCTGTTCCTTGTCGTACTCGTTATCTTCGTCATAACCATAATATCCAGCCAGCTTCAAAACACGATCAGCAATGAAATCTTTACGAGTTCTGTTACTTTCCACAATTGCTTCGATCAGATTTTCCGGCACATCGGCATAGTTAGCCAGCAGCTGTTTGGTGTCTTTCGGCAGGCAGTATCCGCCATAACCGAAGGACGGGTTGTTGTAGTGGCTGCCAATACGAGGATCGAGGCAGACACCATCAATGATCTGCTGAGTGTTCAAGCCCTTGCTCTCCGCATAGGTGTCCAGCTCGTTGAAATAAGCAACACGAAGAGCCAAATATGTATTGGCAAACAGCTTGACAGCCTCTGCCTCGGTGAAGCCCATAAACAGAGTGTCAATGTTCTCCTTGATAGCACCTTCCTGCAGCAGACCAGCGAACTCATGAGCAGCCTCAACCAGACGCTCATCACTTAAATCAGTGCCAACGATGATACGAGAAGGATACAGGTTATCATAGAGAGCCTTGGACTCACGCAGGAACTCCGGGCTGAAGATGATATTCTTGCTGTTGAACTTCTCACGCACGGATGCGGTGTAGCCCACAGGGATCGTGGACTTAATGACCATGATGGCGTTCGGGTTATATTCCATGACTAGCTTGATCACAGCTTCGACCGCAGATGTGTCGAAGTGCTGAGTGTGGCTGTCATAGTCCGTAGGAGCCGCAATTACAACAAAATCCGCATCAGCGTATGCAGCCTTTGCATCCAGAGTTGCGGTCAGATTCAGTTCTTTTTCTGCCAGATATTTTTCAATATATTCATCCTGAATCGGAGATTTCCGATTATTGAGCATCTCGACTTTCTCCGGGATAATATCCACAGCAGTCACATGATGGGTCTGGGAAAGCAAAGTCGCAATCGACAACCCTACATAGCCAGTTCCTGCTACCGCAATTTTATAGTCCTTTTTCATAATCCTATATCCCCCTAAAGTTAATTATGTAAGGCTCTCTTCGAGCCAGTTAATTCGTCTTGAAACAAATATGTCTTGCTATTTCTTTACATCGAACCGTCTTTTCTGAATACAACCAGTACTGTTTTTAACAAAATCTTTATATCCAGTCCGATATTCCAGTTTTCGATGTATTCTTTATCAAGTCGCACAACCTCTTCGAAATCTGTAATATCACTTCGTCCGCTTACCTGCCACATGCCAGTGATTCCTGGCTTAATTGCCAGCCTCGCACGATGGTGAAGCTCATACAAATTCGTTTCTGAAATAAGGGGTGGGCGAGTACCTATAATCGACATATCGCCTTTTAATACATTGAAGAACTGTGGAAATTCGTCCAGACTTGTCCTTCTGATAAAATCTCCGATACCCGTTTTGTGTGTACCGTCCGGGAGAACCTTATTTCCGATAACACGGGGATCAAAGTCAAGCTTAAACATTTTTCCATCGCCCAGCTTGTTATCTTTCATAAGCTCTGCCTTACGTTCTTCCGCATCCATATACATACTCCGGAACTTATACATTTTAAATTTCTTTCCGTTCTTTCCCACACGTTCCTGCGAAAAGAAGATCGGTCCCGGAGACGCAATATAAATGGCGGGTCCTACGAAGATGCAAATAATTCCTGTAAGGATGCATCCGATAAGACCGCCGGCAATATCCATCAAACGTTTCAGCATCAGCTGTCTGCTTGACGCATAGTTGATGCTTGTAGTCAGAACCGTGTAATTTCCAACCTTTTCTACAAACTGTTTTTTGCCCGGAACATTGGTGATCTTTGCCAGATTCAGATGAACGGTTACTCCGGTTTCTGTTAATTTGGAAATTAAATCAGCCGGATATGGGAGTTCTTCTGAAATGACGATCAGCACTTCATCGATCCATTCCTGACACACGTACATAGGAGCAACTTCTTCATCAGCGACTACCGGTACACCATGGATTTCTCTTCCTGTCCAGTCGGCATCAATTACAGCCGCACCCGCAATGGTAAATCTGGCATAATTATTTTCCTGCATGTTCAGGACAACCTTCTCGGCCATATCCTTTGAGGTAATAATGAGCAGCTTCCGTTCTCCGCCATCTTCCATCTGCTTTCTGAGAAGCTTCTTCCAAAGTTCCCTTGCCAGATAGGTAAGTCCAAGATAAATGACTATGGTGAGGATCAGGGTCAGTCGTGAAAACAGCTGTCCCTCCTGCAGCAAAAACAGGTATAAGATTGCCAGTGCGCCTACTATGATGCAGTGGTTCAAAGTAACGATAAAGTTACGGTAATATCCCCGTTTCAGTACACTTTTCATGGTGCCGCATCCAAAGATCACGACAAGATCTGCCAGTTCAAGGAATACTGCCATATTACGGTAAATAATAGTTGCATATGGATTAAATCCATATCCGCTGATCGCATATGCCAATACATAAGCCAACTGCAGGCAGAGCATATCCAGAATTATAAAGTCCGCGTGTTTTAGCCATCCCTCAGAATCTTTTCTATACATACGTTTTCCTTCCCCTTACATTTTTATAATATATTTGTCAACTTACGATTATCCCCACAACGGTGTAAGTAACATTCTAAGTAAAACAAAATAAAACCAGACACAATAAACATTCCAAAGAAAAGGAAGTTTATTCCAATTACATTTTTAATACATGGATTTAGTAAAATATGCCATCTTCCAAAGACCCATACAGAAAGCAGAATGAAACAACTCAAGGGAAGTGCATCAAGATTTTCAAGATATGTAACATAAGGGTTTCGATTTTCAATTTTCTTTTTCACATTTCTCCAATTACCAGAGGTTGGGGAATCTGTCCTGCGACTAAACCTGTACACTCGCAACATTCTATCTCAATCTTTCCTATACCCCCCCCCGTGAAATTTCGGGGCTGTTTGTTGTCCTTCCGCAATTGTGTTGCTTTTGAATTTAATGATTTTCCATACGCGAATGTATTATATCACATACTTTCATTTATGCAAACCCCAAAACGCAAAGCGAACATAAATAGCCATAGTTTTCGTAAGTTTTGACATAACTCTGTGTTATCGCGGATGGGAATTTAACTATATTTTCTGTTGGAATTATTGTGCGTTTCAGTCATGCATCCCAACAGCTTTTTTATGGTAACCCGATGAGGTTCGACATACAATATAATAAGTTCGACATTTTTCGACATTCTCAAACTCTTTCCTATGTAAAAAGCCGCCCGGATATCTTACGATAAGTGGGCGACTTTGGTGTAGGTGATGTTTATTTGATTGGTTCTTCTGTGCAGAAGTTTACTGTAGTTATATCTTGTTCATTGTTCTGTTTCTTGTAATCTTTTACGTAGCATCCTCTGTTCTTGTCTGAGGGTATCCAGAATTGATACCAGTAACACCACCCGTTCCTCATAGGATTTCCGTCCTGTAATTTCATCCAGCAAAATAGATGCTTCTTCTGTCTTCTGACTATATGTATTGTAGAGAACAAATTTAGTCTTTGCTATAGAATTTTTATTCTGTCGCCTGTATTCCCTGAAATCTTCCTCACTCATTTTCAGGCCTTTTCTCACTGAAAAATACGGAATCCTCCTGTCGATGATTATATAGTACAGGGCAAAAGCTCTGTCCTTAAGCTCCGAAAATGTATGTACCATCTCACTCCACAAAAACATATAAAATTCTTCTTCGCAGCTTTCAATCAAATATGCTTTTTTCAGGTTGCTTTCCAGAATCTGATTAACAAGTTCGCCATCATTTATTCTCAATTTTTCAAGTTCTTTATCTGAAATATAATCTTGCAGTTCTATAGATGCATCACTTTCTGTATCATCGAACAGTTCACATATTTGCTGTATAACTTCCGCCTGATTTTTCATTTCCGTTTTTTCGATTTGCTTTACAATCTCGTAACTAAAATTTATTGTTTTTCCAAAATAAGCCTGTAGCAATTCAACTGCTTTTGTTTTATCCATACTATTGATCCTCACCTTTCTTCAACCTTCTTCGCTATCTGTTGTCTTTTTATTTGGGGTAATTTCTATTGTACCGAGTTTATCATTATCCATAAAATATTCAGCATCATATGTGGAGTTTTTGATTTTATTTTTTATTGTCATTCCATAGTAAAGCGACATTGTTTTTAAAACTTCACTCGTATTTTTCCAAGCAGGCAGCGTTGTCAAAGCATTCAACTTCATATTTTCCTGCTCCAGTTCTTCACATTTTCCTTTCCAATCTTCTTTTTCGCGTTTCAGTTCTTTATTTTCATTTCGCAGTTCTTTATTTTCATTTCGCAGTTTTCGGTTTTCATCAAACGTTTCCTTTAGTAATTTCTCCCTCCACTGATCTCTGGTAATAATCTGCACTGCATATTCCATCTGGATCGGAAAATAATTATTTTCATCTGTGAAACATTCAAAATATTCACCCGGTAAATAAACAATCAGTCTTATCTCCGGCAGCCATTTTCCTTTCACAGTCCACATATCTGAGATTTTTTTCGCTGATCTTTCTCCATAACCGATTTTGTCTGACACCGGTTCTTCCAGTTTCTGTCCCTGTTCAATGTAACTACATATACTTTCAAATTTCGTATTTTCTGTTTCTACTGCATTCTCTATATAACTGAATATTTTACGCATAGCATCCATTACAGAAACACAATCTGTTATAATTCCCACTGCATCGCTGTTTTGGTCATGAAATTTTCTTGTGTAGCAATCGGTAATATTAATGATTCTCTCCGGATGATTTTTCTTAAGTAATTCTGTTAATTCTTCTTTTGAAATTTTTTCCGGCTGATTCGAACATAGTATTAATATATGCACCCCTGTCTCAACAATATTAAAAAATTCACTTAATATTTCTTCTAATTCTTTTCCATTCACAGAATCCGAAAGTTTCTGAAAATGATTCTTCTTATCCATTTTCAGGACTTCCGAATATCCTATATTCCACATATGCTCACCTCCTTCCTTTTTGTCTTTTTCTTTAGGCTTCCACTATATCTCTTCTGA
>OLPL01000986.1_pt1 | contig 19251 bp, 10 predicted proteins | sample 1673211 | NCBI WGS metagenome assembly OLPL01 (sample SAMEA3136766, study PRJEB25190) | human gut metagenome | reverse complement strand
GGAACGTATATTGTAGATGACTACTTAGATGGGTCAATTACAATATACCAGGAAGTGTAATGAAAAATGAAAACCTTTCATATGAAAAAAATGTATAAAAAAGTTACAGCATTTATTTTAGCTATTACTATGATTGTGGCTTATATTCAAATAAAGGCTTATGCTTTTGATAATAATGTTTCAGAAATCACACGTAATCAAGCAGTGTCTGATGCGACGATTCAATCTGGTTTAGGTGTTGCTAAAAACTATGGTTTATTTTCATTAGATGCGACGTCACATAATGATTTGGAATGTAGTGTTGCTGCTAAATATGCTGATTTAGGCGCTGATTATAACTTTTCAGGGAATAATACAAAAGTTTATAAAAATCAATTGACAGTCAGTAAATCATTTATGATCAATAATCAACCTCAAGCAAATAAAAATGTAACTTTGAGACTTTATCGAATGGATAGTAGTCAATCTGTTTTGATTGATGTAATGACACAAACAACAGATAGCAATGGAAATGCTAAATTTGTATTTGATGGGATGAAAGATAGTAGTTCAAATAAAAGATATTCTTTTATAGATGGTGACTATCAAGTGAAAGAAGTTGTAAATGAAGATGGTGTTGAAAAGGAAATTATTCCTGATGGTTCATCTTATATTGATGAAAATGGAAATAAGATAGAAGTTAATGCAGATCATAGTGGCTTGATTCATTTGGAATCTGGGTTCCAAAATGTGAGTCAATTTGGACAAGTTAAAAATCATAGTATTTTTAAACCTCGTAATGGCAGTATTGTTGTTCTTGAAAATCAAGATGATTGGAACGCAGTTGATAAAGAAGCTATCAATCAAGGTAAAAATAATTATCGAAATGTACCTGCTGGAGTGACTTATTATAATAACGGTGAAGTGAAGGTTATTAAAGCAGGAACAAATGGATTTCAACCAATTGCATGGGATCAAGAATTCAATAATTTAAAAACACTTTCAAAGAATTTAGTGCATGCACAAGATTCAAATGATGTGCAAGTTTATCATTATAATGCCGATTATTTAAAGAGTGTAGGTTCTTTAAATTTTGATACTTCAAAAAAATGGGCAGTTGTCAATGTTTGAAGTTCAAGATGGACAAAGTACCATTGATATTACAGGTGATTATACGAAAAATGGCAATAAATTAGATGCAGATTTTGATAACTTAGAAACAGGAGTTATTTGGAATTTTTATACAGTAAATAATGGTGATGTGCAACCTTATACAGGTAAAGTGACATTAGCTAATCAAAATGGTGGTATTTTCTTATTACCTGCGGGTGAGTTTTATCATAATGGAACTATTGGTGGAAAAGTAATTGCAGCAAAATATAATCATGATAATGAAATTCATCAAAAAGAAAAAGTTGTCAATGTGAATAATTCTTTATCTATGTCTAATAATGGTGCATCAGAAAAATTAGAGGCTAAACAAACTATTGGTGGGACAAAGAAATTAATAGGAAAAGAATTACAAGGCAATGATTTTAAATTTGAATTACAAAAATATACAGATAGTAGTTATAGTACACCAGATGGTGAAGCTGTTGTAACTACTAATAATGAAAAAGGTCAATTTGTTTTTAGCAATGTAGATATACTAACTTATACAGAACCAGGAGATTATTATTATACTGTTAAAGAAGTAAATGAAAACCAAAAATATATTAAATATGACGATCATACTTTTAAAGTAAGTGTTCATGTAGAAAAACAAGATAATGCTTTAATTGCAGATGATCCTGTTGTTGAAGGTGGAAAGATTGAGTTTAGTAATGAGTTTAAGTTTGAAGGAAATGCTTCTTTAAGTCTTGTTGGTAAAAAAGTATTAAATGGTAAGAAACTTGAAAATGATGAGTTTACTTATGGATTACAAGAATACAAAGATAGTGATTATTCAACAAAAGAAGGACATGAAAAAGAAGTAACAAATGATCAAAAGGGAAATATTCAAGTTGATCTTTCTTATGATGAAAACGATATTGGTAAACATTATTATCAATTAAAAGAAAAGAATACAAAGAAAAAAGGAATTGATTATGATCAAAGAATTTATAACATCATAGTTGATGTACAATATGATGAATCGAAAGATCAATTAGTTGTTAGTAAGACAATGACTATTAATGGACAAAATGTAGATTCTATTACGTTTGAAAATACGTATTCTTCAAATGCTGCTACGACATTTAAAGGTCATAAAATATTAGAAGGTAGAGATTTAAATGCAAATGAATTTAATTTTGTTCTTCAAGAAACAAAATCAGATTATCAAACAGCAATTGGTGAAAGCAAGACAGTTTCAAATGATAGTCAAGGTGATTTTAACTTTGGAAAGATTTCTTATAGAGATTTAACTTATGGCGAAAAACAAATACATTATTATATTATTAAAGAAGTTAATCCTGTTTTACAAGGAACTTATCAAGGTGTAAGTTATGATCAAAAAGTTTATAAAATAAAAGTGGTTGTGACTGATCAAAAAGATGGTACAGCCACAGTTGAAAGAACAGTTGAAAATAATGATATTCAATTTAAAAATACGTATCAAGCTGAAGGTTCTACATCGTTAATTATTCATAAACAATTAACAGGTGGTACTTTAAAAGCAAATATGTTTAAGTTTAAATTGCAACAAACGGATGAAAACTTTAAAAAGACCGTTGGTAATAGCCAAACAGTAACAAATAGTTCTTTAGGTCAAGGTCAATTTGTGATTCATTTTAATCAAGCAGGGACATATTATTATACGGTTTCTGAAGTAAATAATCATAAGTCAAATGTTACGTATGATTCGGTTGTCTATCAAATAAAGATCAAGACGGAAGATGATGGACAAGGAAATATCAAAGAAGTTTCTAGAAGTATTTCTTATGTAGATGAAATGACAAAACCTACAAGTGAGGAAAAAGAAAATTTAACTTTTAAAAATGCTGTAGGTATTCAAGTAGTAGGTCATAAAAAATTAATCAATAAAAAATTAGAAGAAGGTATGTTTACTTTTAGTATTTCTAAAATAGATTATGATAAAAATAACAATAAATATACTGTTGAAAAGCAATTGATGACAACAACAAATGATGAAAATGGAGACTTTTCATTTATAAATTTTGATGAGTATCATCAAACAGGTGATTATTATTATGTTGTAAAAGAAGTTAATAATAAATTATCTTATATTGATTATGACAAGCAAGAATATATCATTCATGTAAGTGTTGAAAATGGTGATGATGGTTTAGAAGTATCAAAAGAAATTCTTAAAGATAATACTTCTGTTGATGAAATGAATTTTAAAAATACTTATCGTGGTCAAGGAAAGGTAAGGATTGATGGTAAGAAAGTATTACTTGATCAAGGTGTAAGTCAAGTATTAAGCGGTGGAGAATTTAAGTTTAAAATTACAAGAGTAAATGATGAAAAAGGAAGTTTGTATAAAGGAGAAATCTTAGATTCGATTGAAAAAGAAACCGTTAAAAATGATCAAAACGGACAATTTAAATTTAATATTTCTTATAAAGATTTAGATTTTTCTAAAAAGGATAGTTATACGTTTTATTATCAAATTGATGAAGAAAATAGTGGATTGACGAAAGATGGTGTTACCTATAATAAAAATAATGATGCTTATATTATAGAAGTAACTGTAAGTGATCAACAAGATGGTAATTATGATGTTTCTTATCGAATTATTGATCATGATGAAATAATTTTTACAAATGAATATAATGCAAGTGGTGAAACACAAATTATTGGAACGAAGTCTTTAAAAGGAAAGAAATTGGTAGATGATGAGTTTACTTTTGAATTAGTTGAAGTTGATGGTATTCAAGGTAAAGAAAAGGAAAATGGTAGAAAGTTAGAAACAACAAATAAAGAAGGTCAATTTATTTTTGATATTCAAGATATTAGAAAAGCTGGTACAACTTATTATAAGGTTTATGAAAAAGCTAATAAAAAGAAAACAGGTATTCAATATGATGAAACTGTTTATTATGTTGAAGCGAAAGCTGTATTTGAAGATAATCAATTGAAAGTAACTAATACGTTATATGACCAAGATGGACATCAATTAGATAAAAATAAAGGTATTGAATTTGAAAATGAATTTAAAGCTACTGGAAAGATTGATTTAAGTGGACATAAGAATTTTATTGATCAAGATGGACAAGATGTAGCTTTTGATGCAGGTGATTTCAAGTTTAAAATTGAAGAATTAGATCAAGATGGAGCGACTTTGAAAAAAGATGGATATAGTGAAACAGTTGAAAATGATCAAGATGGTAATTATCATTTTAAAACAATTCATTATCAAAAAGCAGGAATATATTATTATCGTGTAAGTGAAGTACGTGATAATTTAGAGGTCACTTATGATACAACTCAATATATTGTAAAAGTTGATGTAAAAGCAAATGATAGTAAACAATTTGATATTTCAGTTGATATTGTGAATGGTCAAAATGAACATATTGATCAAGATAAACTTAACTTTACTAATAGACTTTTTGAATATAAAGTAGCTTTATTATCGATGGGTGGTATTAAAACTGTCAGTGCCGGACAATCCGTTATAATGGATGATGGTTTGTTTAGATTTGGTTTATACGAAGGAAATGATAATGAACAAAGTAATATGATTGATACTGCTAAAAATGATACAGTAGGAGCTTATAGCTTTGATGATGTAGAAATTGATCAACCGGGTACTTATCATTATACGATTGAAGAAATGAATGCTGGCAAGGAAGTTGCTGGTATTGCTTATACAAATCATCAATATCATGTAGAAGCTGTTGTAAATAAAGATGGTAAAGGTGGCTTGAATGTTGATTCGGTTAAAGTAACGAATGAAAATAATCAAGTTGTTAAAGATCAATCGGTAGTTGTAGAGACTTCACAAGATTTATCACTTACAAACCAAGCTGTTAAATCATTAAAAGTAAATAAGGTATGGAATGATCAAGGACATAGTGACACCATCCAACCTGTAACAGTGCATTTAGTTAAAAATGGTAAAGTTGTAGAAGGACAATCTATTGTATTATCAAATGATAATCAATGGAGTGGTTCGTTTGATAATTTACCAATAAAAGATAGTCAAGGAAATTTAAACGTTTATACTGTTAAAGAAGATAAAGTAGATTATTATAAAACACAATATATTCAAAATGAAGATGGTAGTATTACGATTACAAATACTTATATCAATCCAACGGCAGTAGATGTTCAATTGGTTGCTAAAAAGAATTTAGTTGGTGGCAAAGTCTTATCTGCTGGTATGTATCAATTTGATTTATTGGATGGTAATAATGAAGTTGTTGAAACACAAACAAATGATGATCAAGGTAATATTTATTTTAATACATTGAATTTTAATCAAGAAGGACATTATGTTTATTATATTCAAGAACATGTAAATGATAATGATCCATTTGTTGAATATGATCAATCTATTTATCAAGTCAATATTGATGTTTCAAGAAACGGTAATAATTTACAAGCTGAAGTAGAATATCTATTAGATGATAAACAAGTGGATGATGTTACATTTAATAATATTTATCATCCGTTATCATTAACTGTTCAAAAACGTTCTAAAGATTTATCGAAAGATCCTTTGGAAGGTGCTGTTTATGGATTATATAAAGTAAATGAAAAAGGAACAGATATTCTTATTGAAAAACAAACTTCTAATAGTGAAGGATATATGACATTTATGAAAGCTGTTCCTGAATATCAATATTATTTTAAAGAAATCTCTGCACCTAATGGACATACAGTTGATGAATATAAGACAAAGACATTTACAATTAAATGGATACGTCATAAAAATGGTAAAATTTCTTATCAATTAATTTATGATGGTCAAAAAGAAGATTTAGAAGAAGAAAAACAAGAGGATAGTTTAAACTTATATGCACAACAATCAATAGCGCTATTAGAAAATGAAGATACAAGTGTGAACTTAGAAGCTATTGGAGTAGCAGATGAAGTAACTAAATTAAACGTAACGAAAGTAGATAATCAAGGTAATTATTTAACAGGAGCACATTTACAAATTCTTGAAAAAGAAACTGGAAAAGTTATTTGTGATTGGGTTTCTACAGCGGATACCTTTAGCACTTTAAGAGAATTAAATGTAAATACTGTTTATATCTTAAGAGAAGTTGAAGCTCCAACAGGTTATGTAAAAGCAAGTGATACAGAATTTAAATTAGATGATTATGGTATTGTAACGAAGATTTCTGGAGATGCTCAACTTGTAGATGATCAAACATTTAATTTATATAATTCTAAACAAATTAAAGAAAAAGTTGTTTATAAAACAAATGTGACAACTGTAAAAACAGGAGATAATACAAATATTGTTATTTATGTAATTTTATTGTTTATTTCTTTAGTGTGTATCTTTATCTTCTTAAAGGAAAAAAGAAGGGAATAATTTGTTTCTTTTAAATTATCAGATGTGTGGGATGAATTTCATCCCACTTTTCTTTTATATAAAATTGACAAGCAAAGAATGAATCTATATAATATAAGTGAATGATACTCATAGTCTCAATAATAAAAAGGAACGAAAAAAGTTTGAAAAAGTAAAGATTTGTAACTATGACGGACACCCCTTATATATTTATGAACATATATTTTCTATAATAAATATGTCAATAGATAGAACGGAGAAAGGAATATTAGTGCAGTTTAGATTTAAAAAATGTCGTTTGGTTTTGTAGGGTTGTCAAAAATTGAATAAGGATATAGAATAATAAAATTAAATAAAAAATATGTGAAAAACTAGGAAAATTTGTTAAAAAAAATGGCTTTTGAAAAATTGAAAAAGCGTTGATTTTATGATAGGATTCTAGTGAAGGATAATAGCAAAATTAGTGAAAGCTAATGACGCAAAGTTACGGGTCTAAGTACAAAAGTATATGATTGCCGGGCCGCCCAATTCAAAAAAAGAATAGGCGGCTTTTTACCGTCTTATAGGAATATTTAATAAAATGGTGAATATATATATTAAAATGGGAGGTAAAAATTATGCTGAAACGTATGAGAAGAATTGGTTTATTTGTTCTAGCAATAGCAGTAGTTATTAGTAGTGCAATTATTGCCTCTGCTAATGAAAGAAGTGGTACTACTACAGGAAGTGCAACAGCACAAACAACTGCTTCTAGTTATGTAATAGAAAATAAAAGTAGCGATAAAAAAGATATTACAGTTACAATTCAACATTATAATGGAAGCAAAAAAATCTATTCAGATGATGTGAAAACTCTATCTTATGGATCAAAAATCAACGATTACGCTAAAGCAATAAATTGGGATGTAAGTAGTGTAACTGTTGATGGAAATGCCGTATCAAATAAAAATTATATTGAATTGACAGGAACTGGAAGTGCAACGGTTGTAGTGAATTACACTGCCAAAGAAACAGATGTATTAGGAGATACTTCTTTCTATGATTACACAGTAAAAGCTGGTGAATCAAATGGAATATATTATTCTTTTAATATGTTAGGAGATAATACTAATCAAAGATTGACATCTGGTACATCTAGAAATTCATGGAAAGGTGTTTATTGGAATGGATGGCAAAATATTGAATATCAAAGTAGAAGTGATTTAGGTACAGGAAACAATTATGAAACATATTCTTATGAATTGATGAAAGATGACTATGATGTTAATGCTTATACAGGAAGCAGCAAAGTAATTAAAGGATTGTTGAATGGTATAGATAGTGATGGAAATGTAAAATTTAATTATACTGAACCAGGATTCTTTGTTAAGAGTAATGAAACAGTAACAATCAATGGAAAAGAAACTTATCTTAGACGTTATATAGATAGTATGAATTTGAAATTTCATAAAACAGGTGATACTTATAAATTAACTTCAGTTATTGATACAGCACAAAATAATAAAGAAGTGACAACAAGTGGTTCAAATTTCTTCCCACTTAATGATTATTCTACAGAAGGAACACCAAATTACTTTTTTGGAATGAGATATGATGTTGAATTCGCAATAGGTGATTATGTCGGTGATTTGACTTATAAATTTACCGGTGATGATGATATGTGGGTGGTTTTAGATAATACCAATGTCATCATTGATTTAGGTGGAATTCATGCTGCAGCTACAGATAGTGTTGATTTGTGGAGTAAATTAGGATTAACTCCTGGAAGTTTAACAGAAGATCAAAAAAATCAAACGCATAAATTAACAATTCTTTATATGGAACGTGGCGCTGGAGAATCTAATTGTCAAATGGAATTTACTCTTCCAAATGCAAAAGTTGTTGATGTTATAGAAAAGCCAAAAGCTGATTTGAATCTTCAAAAGGTTGATGAAAACGGAAATGGATTAAGTGATGCAGTATTTAAGTTAGAAAATGATTCAACAAAAGAAGCAAGTAGAGTTAAATCAACTAGTGATGGAAATATTACTTTTAGTGGTTTAAAAGAAGGTACCTATACCTTAACAGAAGTAAGTGCTCCAGATGGCTATTTAGTTTCTGATGATACATGGAAAGTAAGAGTTACAGTTGATAGCAATAATAATGCAGTTGCAAAGCTCTACTTGGTTAAAGATGATCAAGAACAAGAAGTAGCACAAACAAATGGTAAATATAAAATTGAAAATAAAAAGGTTCAAGAAATTATTGAAAACTCTTTACAATATGACAAGACTGCAAAAGTAAAAGATTGGGATGAAAGAACATATGATATTAACATTACTGCTAAATCTTTATCTACAAGTTCAAGCGTAGTTCAAAAAGAAGCAGTAGCTGATATTATGATGGTTTTAGATATTTCAGGTAGTATGCTTTACAATGGGAATAGTAACAATCCTACAGATAATGGAGGATTTAGAACTGTTGGAAAATACTGTGATGTAAAAAATAGTTTAGATGTTAATAAGGTGTATTATTATGATAATACATTAACAGATGTTTCATATAAGCATACTAATGGTAATGCATATACTTATAAAAACGCTAAATATCCAATGATTTATATAAATGACACATGGAAATATTATAACGGAAGTAGTTGGAAAAATATACCAGATAAGGTTTCTAGTGGATGGAATCAACGTGATAATGACACTATAATTTATACATTAGATAGCGGATTGACAGGATTGAAAGAAGCATCTTCAGCGTTTATTTTAGCAACAGCTGAATCTTCTGAAAATAGTAGAATTGGTGTTGCAACATTCAATGCTTATGGAAATAATTTAAGCAATCTAGTAAATGCAAGAGATAATAAAGATAGTTTAAAACAAAAAATAGCTAGTATCTATGCAGCTGGTGGTACGTCTCCTCAAAAAGGGTTAAGTTTAGCACAAACAAATTTAGCTAATTCCAAACGTACAGATGTTCCTCAATATGTTATTTTATTTACAGATGGAGCACCATCTGAAGATAGTGATAGAACTTCTTCCGAAACAAAAGCAAGAGAGCTTAGAAAAGCAGGTATAACGATATATACAGTTGGATTAAAATTGAATGATGAAACATCTAATTGGTTATCTGAAAGTATTGCATCAACAAATTGTGCTTTTACAGCCGCAAATGTTGATGAATTAAAGGTAATCTTTGCTAAAATTCAACAAACAATATCACAAAATATTGATATTAAAAATGCTAATATTTTTGATGTAATTGATCCACGTTTCCAACTAGTAGGTAATGATGGAAATGTTATAACGGATGAAGCGTTAAAACAAGGTGAAATAGAAGTTACAGGAACTAATGGCAAAGTTGGTATGGCGTATTATGATGAAGTTAATAATACCCAAGCAATTAGATGGACTGATCAAACGATTCCAAATGTTAATACTGGCGAATGGAACACAACAATAACTGTTAAAGCACGTGACAAATATATAGGTGGTAATAACGTTCCAACTAACGTAAGTCCAGATTCAAAAATAACGACAGGTTTTGGTGAAGCTGTTTTACCTCAACCTAAAGTGAATGTAAAAGTTGATATTGCAACCAGTAATGATGATATTTGGATCAATAGTGGTGAGACAGTTCCAGTTGATGATACTAATATTGGAAATAGTAAAGTCTTTGATATAGGAAATGTTGTTAATAGTAAAGGTAATGTTGTATATAAGTACAATGAATCAACGAAAGAATTTGAAAAAAATACAAAAGGCGATTTAACTATACAATGGTATACTGATGATCAATGTACATCAGAAACTACGAAAGATAAGATTTCTAAAGTTAAACCAGATGGTAGAACGGATTTCTTCTTAAAAGTAGGATATGATGGTGGTAGTGCTACTGATGAAAGTAACACAAATACCAATGGAAATAAGGTTGGTAATAGTGAATCTAATATAGGATATGCTATTAACGATGGTAAAAATGGTAATGACAAAGAATGTGTTACTGATTTTGAAAATTGTAAAAAGAATAAATCTGAATATGGTATTTATAGAATACATGTGAAATATACTTTACCTGAAACAGGTGGAACAGGAATTTATTGGTATATGGTAGGTGGTATGTTGCTTATGATGGTAGCAGCAGTTGCTATATATAGAAAAAGGTATTATGAGTATATGAACAAATAGTTTTCCTATTTATTCATAACTCTTATATATATAAAAAAAGAAAGGGAGATAGAATATGAAATTATTTAAAAAAGTTTCAGCAATGGTGGTTTCATTATTGATGGCACTAGCAATGGTAGTACCAGTAGCTGCCGCTAATCCAACAATTACAGTAAAAAACATTGCTACAGACGAAAATGTAACATTATCTTATTTAAAAGTTGTTAAACAAGATAAAACTACAAAAACAGGATGGGCTTTTGTTAGCGATGAAGTAACTAAAATTTTTAAAGAAGAGTATAAAAAAAATGATGCTCAAGCTATTTTAGCTTCATTAGCTAATAGTGCTGCTCATTCTAAAGCGTTAGCTAGATTAGGAAATTTAAATGGATTTACTAAATTTACAGATAACGCTGGAAGAAAAACTGAAGTAGATGGTGCAGGGTTATATGTTGTTAAAGTTGTAGATAACTCAAATAAATATACTTATAACGTTATGGCTGCTCCAATTAATTTTGATTATGCTGGAAATCCAGCAACATTAAGAAATGCTGAATTAAATGTAAAAAGATCAGAAACTAGATTAACTAAAACAGTTAATGATGCAGATGGTGCTGTACACAATGGTCAAACAGTGACTTATACAGTTAATGTAAAAGTTCCTTCAATTGATCCAACTGCAACAAATAAGTTATTTAAAGTAACTGATGCATTAACAGGTGCAGAATACAAAAAAGATACAGTTGTTGTTAAATTAGGGGATAGTAAAATAAATATTGCTCCTACATTTGATGATGCAACTAATTCATTTGAATTAGATTTATCATCTTTCATTGATGATACAAACAGTAATGCTGGAAAAGATGTTACAATTACTTATGATGTATTAGTAACTTCTGAAAATGATAAAGTAACAAATACGGCTAACGTAAGTCGTACAGGTTCAGAAAATTATTCAAGTGATTCTGTAGATTTATATGAAGGTGCAATTACTTTAACAAAAACAAATGATTATGAAAAAGAAAGTGATAAAAAATTATTAGCTGGTGCAGGATTCAACGTATTAGATAAAGATGGAAATGTTCTTAAATTTGTTGATAAAGGTAATAACACTTATGTATTAGCTAAAGATCAAACAGTAACTACTGGTGTCGTAACTGAAGTTGTAACTGGTGCAAATGGTCAATTAGTAGTTAAAGGTTTAGATAAAGGTGAATATCAATTTAAAGAAGTTACTGCTCCTGATGGATATTCTATTAATGAAACTAATTCAAGTGCTACTTTAACAATTACTGGTGATAAAGCAACTGCAGAATTTACTGCTGATACAGATATGAGAGATACAGAAGTGGGTGCTTTACCTGAAACTGGTGGTATTGGTACTACAATCTTTACAGTAGGTGGATGTGCAATTATGGTTGCAGCTGCTGCATTATTCTTTATGAATAAAAAGAAACATGAAAAATAAAATAATTATCAGAGGCTTTTAGCCTCTGATTCTTAAAATGATATAAGAATAAGGAGAGTCCAGATGAAAAAGAAGTTAAGCAATATAGTTATAATCTTGATATTCGTTGCTGGTTTGTCCTTATTGGTATATCCATTTGTTGCCAATAAGTGGAATAGTTATAGACAAGATCGTTTAATCAGTAACTATGAAAAGATAGTAAGTCAAAAGAGTGATTCAATAGATTATGATGCAGAAATGAAAAAAGCAAAGGCATATAATGATGCTTTAGCACCACATATTTTGCCGGATTCATTTATTAAAGCAGAAAATCAAAAGTCAGAAGATAAGTCATATACTTCAGCTTTAAATCTTGCTGGTGATGGAATAATGGGTATTGTTGAAATTCCTAAAATAGGTGTGAAGTTACCTATTTATCATACAACGAGTGAAGAAGTATTAAGTAAGGCTGCTGGGCATTTGGAAGGAAGTTCTTTACCTGTAGGGGGTAAAGATACGCATGCAGTTATCTCTGCACATAGGGGGTTGCCAAGTGCAACATTGTTTACTGATTTGGATCAAGTTAAAAAGGGAGACCACTTTTTAGTCCATGTTTTGAATAAAACTTTATGTTATGAAGTAGATAGTATTGTTGAAACTGAACCTGATGATACATCAGCTTTGGCTGTGCAAGAGGGAAAAGATTTAGTTTCGTTGCTTACATGTACACCTTATGGTGTGAATACTCAACGTTTGATTGTAACAGGTCATCGTGTTTCTTATAACAAATCTGTTGTAAATAAGGAAAAGAAAAATGGTTTTACAAGTCTTCATACGAATTATTTGTTATGGGTTATTGTTGGTTTAGCTGTTACTGGTGGTTTTATCTTTATTTTATATAAAAAGGATAAAAAGATGAGATCTAAGGAGTAGTTATATGAAGAAGAGATTACCGAGTATTTTGATTGGATTGTTATTCTTAGTTGGGTTGGGTATTATGATTTATCCTACTGTTTCTAATCAATGGAATACTTATCGACAAAATAAATTGATTAGTAATTATGAAAAAATAGTTGATGATATGTCTGATGAAGACTTTAGTCAAGAATGGCAAAATGCACAAGCATTTAATGAAACAATAAGTGGGAATAATGTTTTTGCTGATGTGTTTGGTGAAAAGTCCAAGGATAGTGAAAATAGTGAATATAATCGAGTTTTAAATATGAATAATGATGGAATCATGGGATATATTTCTATTCCTGAAATCAATATTAAATTAGCCATTTATCATGGGACAAGTGATGATGTTTTACAAACGGGTGTTGGTCATATTAATGGGTCTAAACTTCCTATTGGAGGTGAAAGTACACATTGTGTTTTAGCAGCGCATAGAGGTCTTCCTAGCGCAGAATTGTTTACTGATATTGATCAACTACAAACAGGTGATAAATTTTATTTGCATATTTTAGATAAGGTTTTAGCTTATGAAGTAGATCAAATTTTACCAATGGTTGATAAAGATGATCATCAAACTTTACAAAATGCTTTGTCTATTACTGAGGGTCAAGATTATGTTTCATTATTTACTTGTACACCTTATGGAGTGAATAGTCATCGTTTAATTGTAAGAGGACATCGTGTTGAATATAATGGTGAAGAAGATGTTAAACAATCTGTTGGAGATAGAATGCTAGAGTCTATTAAAAACTATTATATGTTGATTTTAGTTTTAGGTTTATCAATTACGATACTTGTTATTATTATAATGAGATATGTTTTTAATAAAAAGAAATAAGGGAGGATATGAGGATGAAAAAGAAATTTTGTAAGTTATCGGCTATCTTTATAGCGTTGATAATGATGTTTACGGTTGTTGTTTTACCAAATGTTGAAGCAGCATTACCTGTAGATGTTAATAAAAAATGTAGTTTAGAAATTTCAATTAGCTCTCATAGTTATGCTGAGGATTTATCGAAAAATGATGTTCAGGCGGATCTTTATAGGGTTGCTTCTATTAGCCAAGGTGGCAATTATACCGGTTTAGATGCCTTTAAAGACATTGATTGGTCAACTGTTAAATATGATGCAACTCAATCAGCGAAGACTTGGAAACAAAGAGCAAGTGAAGCTTCTAAAGTCATTAAAGATGCGACTCCAGCTTATACAGCAACTCTAAAAGGCGGATATGTTAAGCTAACAAATTTACAAACAGGACTTTATTTAGTTGTTGTTAATGATATGAATAGTCAATATTATTCTTATAAGTTTACACCTTATTTAGTTTCTCTTCCAAATAATTATTATTATACAACTAAAAAGGATGATACATGGTATTATGATTTAGTTGGTTCGAAAGCTATTGGTATTAAAGCTGATCGAGAACTAAGAATGAGTTCTATTCAAATTACTAAAAAATTAACAAGTCAAAATACAACTTTAACAACAAATGCAACATTTGTTTATCAAGTTGATATTGAAACAATTGAAAATCAAAAAGAAACAAGATTTATTACATTAAATTTTGATGAAGTAAAAGAGAAAACAATTAGAATTGCCGATATTCCAGCAGGTTCAAAAGTAACTGTTACGGAAGTTTATACAGGAGCTGGTTATGAAATTGTTGGTGATTCTAAAAAAGTTTTGGAATCATTAGTGGCAGATGAAGATAGTCAAGAGATTGCAACGGCAAGTTTTGAAAATAAAGCTTCTAATGAAATTCATGGTGGTTATGGAATTGTTAATAATTATAAATATTCAAAAGAAGTTCAAGATTATACAGTTAAACAAAGTAAAGAAAATAAGACAGTTCAAGAGTAGGAGGATAGAGATATGAGAAAATTAAACAAAAAATTAGTATTATCTATTGTTGCTCTTGTGATGATTTCTACTTTAGGTATTGGTAAGGCTTTGGGATATTTTACGACTCATACGAATGCAACTGGTGGATATAAAATGGATTTAGGTTTTACAGATACAAAGATTGAGGAAGATGTTGATAAAGATGGGAAACATGTTGTGATTACTAATGTTGGTGATTATGATTGTTTTGTGAGAATTAAAGTTTTTGCAGCGGATAACCTTAAAATTAAATATAATTTAGGTAAAGATTGGCAAGAAAGTGATGATGGGTATATTTATTATAATAAAGTGCTTTCTTCTAAAGATAAAACAAGTGAATTAAATATTAAATATACACTACCTGAAGTAAATGATGATAATAAGGATAAAGATTATAATATCGTTGTTATTCAAGAATTTACACCGGTTGTTTATGATGATCAAGGAAACTTAATTGCTAATTGGCAACAAGTTTATGAAACAGAGTAGGAGGTTATGGTAATGAAAAAAGTGAAATCGATTTTTATGAAACCTACAATCCTTCTTGGTATAGCTGCTGTTTTATTACTTGGAAGTGGTGTAGGAAGTGCACGTGCAGCACTCACATATTATAGTGATCAATATTCAGCTTCTATGGATATGTCTACAATTGGAGTTTCTTTAAAGGAGAATGGAAAGGTTGTTAGTTCAAAGACGTATGATGATCAAGGAGATGCAACAACTAATGGTGAAGGTAAACTTCTTCAAAATTTATTAAAAGAGGATGAAAAGTTTGTTTTAGGAAAAACTTATGATGAAAAGTTAGCTGTAGAAAACAGTGGTAATATTGATACTTTTGTAAGAGTTGTTTTAACAAAGAGTTGGCAAGATAAAGAAGGGAAAAATGTTGATTTATCACCAGCATTGATTGAATTAGGATTTAATCAAGATGGATGGGTCATTAATGAGGCTCAATCAACAGATGAACGTGTTGTTTTATATTATACAAAGGTAGTTGAAAGTAAGAAAACAACACCGGATTTTATGAAAACTATTCGTATTAGTAATCAATTGTCAACAATGTATACGAAAGTAGAAGATGAAAAAACAATTAAATATCAGTATACTTATAATGGATATACATTTACATTAGATGCAGAAGTTGATGCAGTACAAACTCATAATGCGAAAGATGCTATTAAGAGTGCTTGGGGGATTGATGTGAGTGTTAATGACGATGAAACTGAATTGAGTTTAGGATAGGAGGGTACAGATGATGAAAAAAAGAATTTTGTGCCTTGCTATGGCACTTATGATGATGGTTGGTACTTTTTCAACAGTTCAAGCTAAAGAATTAGTAGGAAAAGATCATTGGAAAGTTTCATTTGATGGTAGCCAAATGACAACTAATTTTGGTAAAGATCAAATGAATGATGAATTAAGTAATATTCAGCCTGGAGATTCAATGACTTTAAAAGTTAAAATCGAAAATAAAAATAGTCAATATACTGATTGGTATATGACAAATGAAATTATTAAAACATTGGAAGATGGATCAAAGGCAACTAATGGCGCTTATGAATATCGTCTAGCTTATGTAGATAGTCAAAATAATGAAACTTTAATTTATGACAGTTCTACTGTTGGAGGAGATAGTTCACAAGGGTTAAAAGAAATTAAAGGTCTTGATGATTATTTCTATTTAGGAAGATTGGCTAAAAATGATGTTGGGTATGTCACACTTACACTAAGTGTTGATGGAGAAACACAAGGGAATAGTTATCAAGCGACAATGGCACAATTGGAAATGAATTTCGCTGTAGAAAACGTCTCTAATCCAGCAGTAACTGTTAATAAAATAGAACATAAAAATGTTTATTCTACTGTTAAAACGGGAGATAGTACAAATATTTTATGGTATTGTGCATTAGGTTTAGTAAGTGGTTTGTTACTCATTATCCTTGCAATTTTCTTTAAGAAAAAATCAAAAGATGAAAAGAAAGGAGAATAAATGATGAAGCGATTAAAAAAATTATTTATCATGATGATGTCTTTGACAGTTTTCCTTTCTCTTGCTTATACACAAGTCTGTGCATATGGATATAAAGTTACTTTATATACTGGTAATCAAGGAACAATTAATAGTCAAAATGAAATGAGTATAAATGTTTCTAAAGGACAAATGGTTTCTTTAGATCTATCACAAATAGAATTACCTCAAGATAGTAAATATTATGTTAAAGGTATTCGTTTGAGTGGACATGATAGTGTTGATAATTTGGATCCTGCAACTTTTGTAGTTAATGGTGATTTAGATTATGTTGTTGTTTATGGAGTAAAAGGTAATCAGGTTTCTTATACGATACGTTATGTAGATGAAAATGGTAAGCAATTATCTGAAGATACCGTTTTATATGGAAATGTAGGAGATAAACCGGTTGTAGCTTATAAATATATTGATAGTTATATACCTCAATCCTATGCTCTTACAAAAACACTTGTTGAAAATGAGAAAGAAAATGTCTTCACATTTACTTATAAACCAGGTGAAACGGGTGAAATAATAGAAAATACAAATATTGTTACAACAGTTATTTCAACAACACCTTCAACAAATGCAAATCAAGGTAATAATGGAACAGGAAATGCAACAGGCGTAACACAAAATAATGATGGGGATACGACATCAGCTGGAGATGAAGATGTTCCACAAGGTTTAGTTGATTTAGATGATGAAGATACACCAAAATCTAATATTTCAGTTAATAATGAAAAAAATAGTTCAACACCAATTTATGCAGGTATAGCAATCTCGCTTGCAGCAATTGTAGGAATTATTGTAGCATTTATGACAATTAGAAAGAAAAGAGTTTAATGTCACAAAAGAAAAAGAACCCAGTAGCTACAGTATGTAGCTTGCTGGGTACTATTTTATTAATTGTTTTAATATTAGGGTGTATACCATTAACTGTTCCTAAAGCATTTGGATATAATATTTATACTGTCATTAGTGGTAGTATGGAACCTACAATTCCTGTAGGTAGTCTTGTTTATGTAAAGTATCAAGAACCTGAAACAATTCAAAAAAAAGATGTTATTGCATTTTATGGTGCTAAAGATGCTTCTTCTATAGTGACACATAGAGTTGTTACGAATAAAAAACTTTCTGGTGAATTTATTACAAAAGGAGATGCAAATCAAACAAAAGATATGAACCCTGTAAATTATAATAATTATATGGGTAAAGTTGTTTTATCAATTCCTGTCATTGGTGGTATTGCACAATCTTTGACAACAGGTAGTGGTAAAATTGCTTTATTTTGTTTAATAGCATTTATTCTATTATTAGAAATTTTAGGAAGTTTGTTACATAAAGTAGAATTTAAAAAATAGATGTTAGTTTCAGAAGTCCATTATCATGGGCTTTTTTTTGGACTATTCGTCCATTGAAAGGAGGAAAATAGAAAGATAAAATAATAAAAAAGAAATATTTGTGAATTAAATTTGAGACAAATGTGAAACAAATATGAGACGAATTATATTTAAACATATGATACAATTAAATCAAGAAAACTCCTTACATCAATATTAAAAAAAGATTTAAATAGCGATGATTACTAACTATAAAACACTCATGTAAGGAGGTAAAAAAATGAGCCAAATAAGAAATGCAAGTGATAGTACTTGTAAAAAGCTGTTTAGAGATGATGGATGTTTTGCTGATATCTGTAATTATGCATTTTTTCAAGGAAAACAGATCATTAAACCTGAAGAACTTGTTTCAAGAGAAAATGATGTTTCAACATTGATGGGTAAGGAACTCTTACCAATGGAAACAAAAAGATATCGAGATATCGTCAGAAAAGCAAGTATCAATGGAGACTATATGATCATTGGTGTAGAGCATCAAAGTACTTTGGATAAGAATGTGATTATTCGTATACTCAACTATGATGCACAGCTTTATATCAATCAGGTAGAAAGTGGAAAAGAAGTACGACCAGTAGGAAGCTTTGTCTTTTATACGGGAGATAAGGAATGGACCTATCCAAAATCTTTAAAAGAAAGCTTGAAAGTATCACCTGAGATGGAAGACTATATCAATGATTGGAAACTACCAGTGTTAGAGCTTCAAAAAATGGATCCTCAAATCCTTAAAAGTAAACGTCTAAAAGAAGTGGTAGAGATCAGTCAAAGCATGCTTGAAGGAGACTATGAAAAGTTAAGGACAAACCGTATGATCAGTGTAGAAAATTATAAGATAGCAGCCATCTTGACACATACGGACATTAAAGAAGAAGATTTACCAGAAGGAGATGAAATCAATATGTGTAAGGCAATGGATCAATTATTTCAAAGATTTGAAAATCAAGGAATTGAAA
>OLPL01000980.1_pt1 | contig 19325 bp, 11 predicted proteins | sample 1673211 | NCBI WGS metagenome assembly OLPL01 (sample SAMEA3136766, study PRJEB25190) | human gut metagenome | reverse complement strand
CTTCGCATCTGTCATATTCCATAAATCCTGTTGGTTTTCCCATTATCTGCGTCCTCCTTAGCCTCTTGTGCTGGCATAAAATGCCTCAATCTGTGCCTGCTCTGCGTTAAGACCCTTTTCTTCCATCTGTACAATAGCCATCTGCATACGGTTGTAATCGTAAGGAATAACCTTCTTGAACTTAGGAAGATACTCACTGAAATGATCAAGGATTTCCTTACCCTTTTCTGAGTTTGTAAGTGTTACATGCTCTTTTATCATTTCCTTAAGTTCTAATACATCGTACTTGTTTGAGACCTCCTCAGTAAATACCATCTGCTTGTTGGTTCTCATGTAAAGGTCATTGTCCTCATCAAGCACATATGCTATTCCACCGCTCATACCTGCTGCAAAGTTTTTTCCGGTCTTTCCAAGGATAACTACGCGGCCACCTGTCATGTACTCACAGCCATGATCACCGACACCCTCAACTACTGCTGTTGCACCGGAATTTCTTACGCAGAAACGCTCACCGGCAACACCGTTTATGAAGGCCTTACCGCTTGTAGCTCCGTAAAGTGCTACGTTTCCGATGATGATATTATCATCCTTCTCAAACTTGACTCCTGCAGGTGGATATACGATGAGCTTTCCACCTGAAAGACCCTTTCCGAAGTAATCATTTGAATCTCCGACAAGCTCAAGTGTAAGTCCCTTAGGGATAAATGCTCCAAAGCTCTGTCCGCCTGCACCGTTACACTTGATAACAAATGTGTCTTCATCCAGCGTATCGTCATATTTCTTTGTAATCTCAGAACCAAATATTGTTCCGAGAGATCTGTTTGTATTTGTTACCTCAATCTCAATCGCGCGCTTTTGTCCGCTCTCAAGTGCGCTCTTAAGCTGTGTCATGATCTCAGTCATATCCTTTGTCTTTGAAAGCTCAAAGTCATATACCTGCTTAGGATCGAAAATAACACTCTGCTTTTTGCCGTCAAACGGATTATTAAGTATGCAGTCAAGGTCAATCTTTGACTGTTTCTCGCTTAGATTATCACGCTTCTTTAAGAGATCTCCACGTCCAACGAGCTCATCCACTGTCTTTACGCCAAGCTTTGCCATATACTCACGAAGCTCTTCAGCGATGAAACGCATGAAGTTCTCAACGTACTCCGGCTTTCCTGCAAAGCGCTTACGAAGCTCAGGGTTTTGTGTGGCAATTCCTGCCGGACATGTATCCAAGTTACATACTCTCATCATTACACAGCCCATTGTTACAAGCGGAGCTGTCGCAAAACCGAATTCCTCGGCTCCAAGACACGCTGCTATTGCCACATCACGGCCACTCATCAGCTTACCGTCTGTCTCAATTCTTACTTTATTTCTAAGACCATTCATAAGAAGAGTCTGGTGTGTCTCTGCAAGTCCAAGCTCCCATGGAAGTCCCGCATTGTGGATTGAGCTGCTAGGTGCGGCTCCTGTTCCTCCGTCGTAGCCTGAGATAAGCACTACCTGTGCTCCGGCCTTTGCAACCCCTGCCGCAACAGTTCCTACACCGGCCTCAGAAACGAGCTTGACTGATATTCTTGCATCTCTGTTTGCATTCTTTAAGTCGAATATAAGCTGCTCCAAATCCTCGATAGAATAAATATCGTGGTGTGGTGGTGGAGAGATGAGTGCAACACCCGGTGTTGAAAGTCTTGTCTTTGCAATCCAAGGATAAACCTTCTTTCCAGGTAAGTGTCCACCCTCGCCCGGCTTAGCGCCCTGTGCCATCTTAATCTGAATCTCCTGTGCGCTTGTTAAGTATCTGCTTGTGACACCAAAACGTCCTGAAGCAACCTGCTTGATTGCTGAACAGCGGTTCTTTCCGTCTTTTCCGATTGTGAGACGATCCTTGTCCTCTCCACCCTCGCCGGTATTTGATTTTCCGTGCAGATGGTTCATGGCAATTGCAAGTGTCTCATGTGCTTCCTTGGAAATAGATCCGTATGACATAGCACCTGTCTTGAAACGTGTCACAATTGAGTCAACGCTCTCAACTTCCTCGAGCTTGACACCCTTCTTAGGATAGTTGAAATCCATGAGTCCACGGATGTTTGTATTTTTCTCTTCCTCGTCCACAAGTGCTGTGTACTGCTTGAACAGATTGTAGTCACCGCGCTGTGTCGACTGCTGGAGAAGATGGATTGTAGCCGGATTGTACAGATGGTCATCAGCTCCGCTTCTCATCTTGTGTCTGCCCTTGCTGTCAAGTGTAACATCTGTCTCAAGTCCGAGCGGATCGTAGGCTGCAGAGTGAAGCTCATCCACATCGTTCTCGATATCCTGTAATGTAATTCCACCGATACGGCTTACTGTATTTGTGAAATACTTGTCAATAACACTCTTGTCAATACCGATTGCCTCAAAAATCTTTGAGCCCTGATATGACTGGATGGTTGAAATACCCATCTTTGCTGCAATTTTTACGATACCTGTGATGATTGCATGGTTATAATCATCGATTGCTGCATAATAATCCTTGTCAAGCATATGCTCGTCAACAAGCTGCTTAACTGTATCCTGCGCCAGATAAGGGTTGATTGCACTTGCACCAAAGCCAAGCAGTGTAGCTAAATGATGAACCTCTCTCGGCTCTCCTGACTCAAGAATGAGAGAAAGAGATGTTCTCTTTTTTGTCTTTACAAGATACTGCTGCAATGCAGCAACTGCAAGCAGTGAAGGAATTGCAACGTGGTTCTCATCAACACCCCTGTCTGAAAGGATAATAATGTTGGCTCCGTCCCTGTATGCACGGTCAGCCTCTATATAAAGTCTGTCTACTGCTTTCTCAAGACTTGTGTTCTTGTAATATATAATAGGTAAAACCTCTACCTTAAAGCCATCGGCCTTTAAATTCTTAATCTTCATAAGGTCAGTGTTTGTAAGGATTGGGTTGTTAATCTTAAGTACACGGCAGTTTTCCGGCTTCTCCTCAAGCACATTTCCGGCCTCACCGATATAGAGTGTGGTTGATGTGACAACCTCCTCACGGATTGAATCGATAGGCGGGTTTGTTACCTGTGCGAAGCGCTGCTTAAAGTAGTTGAATAACGGCTCCCTGTTACCGGATAAAGCTGCAAGCGGTGTATCAGTACCCATTGCTGCTGTGCCCTCAACACCATTTTTAGCCATCGGAAGAATTGAATCCTTGAGTGACTCATAAGTGTAACCGAAAGCTCTCTGCATTCTCTGGCGCTCTTCCTTTGTATACTCAGGTACTCTCTGGTTAGGAATCTTTAAATCCTTAAGATTTACCATGTATCTGTCAATCCACTCACCATAAGGCTGCTTGTCTGCATATCTCTCCTTGAGCTCATCATCATCTATGATTTTTCCTGCAACAGTATCCACAAGGAGCATCTTTCCCGGACGGAGACGATCCTTTTTCACAATCTTTGTAGGGTCAATCTCAAGTACTCCGACCTCAGATGAAAGAATAAGATAATCATCATCTGTCACATAGTAACGTGATGGACGAAGTCCGTTTCTGTCAAGCACTGCTCCGACTAAATCACCATCTGAGAATACGATTGAAGCCGGACCATCCCATGGCTCCATCATTGTAGCGTAATACTGGTAGAAATCCTTCTTCTTCTGAGTCATTATTGAATTGTTTGCCCATGGCTCAGGAATCATTATCATAACGGCAAGTGGAAGCTCCATACCACTCATTACCAGGAATTCAAGCGCATTATCAAGCATTGCTGAGTCAGATCCTGCCGCATTGATAACCGGCAAAACCTTCTGGAACTCTTTTTTAAGCTTAGGAGACTCCATGTTCTCCTCACGTGCTGACATCTTGTCAGAGTTTCCAAGAATAGTGTTAATCTCACCATTGTGCACGATAAATCTGTTTGGATGAGATCTCTCCCAGCTTGGGTTTGTATTTGTAGAGAATCTTGAATGTACTGTGGCGATTGCTGACTCATAATCCGGATCCTGTAAATCCATGAAGAACTGTCTGAGCTGCTCTACAAGGAACATTCCCTTATATACTATTGTTCTGCTTGAGAAGGAAACCACATATGTATTGTCGTTTGACTGCTCGAAAACACGTCTTGCAACATAAAGCTTTCTGTCAAACTCAAGTCCTCTCTCAACATCCTCAGGTCTCTTTACAAAGCACTGCATGATGCAAGGCATACAGTCTCTGGCTTTTTTAGAAAGCTTATCAGGCTCTGTAGGCACTTCTCTCCATCCGAGAAATTCAAGACCTTCCTTCTCCACGATAACCTCAAGCATCTTCTTCGCCTGAATAGTCTTGAACTCATCATTAGGGAAGAAAAACATTCCCACACCGTAATCTCTCTCATCTCCAAGCTCTATTCCAAGTGGCTTTGTAACCTTCTTAAAAAACTTATGAGAAATCTGAAGCAGGATGCCGACACCGTCTCCCGTCTTACCGTCAGCGTCTTTTCCGGCTCTGTGCTTTAAGTTCTCAACAATCTTTAAAGCATTCTCGACTGTCTCATGTGTTTTGATACCTTTGATATTTACTACTGCACCAATTCCACAGTTATCATGCTCGTAGCGAGGATCATATAATCCCTTAGCTGTGGCTGTGCTTTCATTCCATTGTTTACTCATAGGTTCTTCCTTTCCTAGTGTAAATTTGTTAACGGATAACTTATTAAGAAGTGAATCATTTCCTGTTTATGATTTTACAACTATGAAAGCTCAATGTAAATAGTTTTTTTCTCGCTATTGTCTGATTATTTGATAACTTAATATTATAAAGTTATTTTTCTGACTATAATTGTATTTTTATCTTATTTATAAGGTTATACGCACAATTTACTATTTTAAATTTCAAAACTTTTTTCAATAACTCATGTAAAAAAAAGTTCTTATAACAAATTGTGTCTGAATTGTGTATGCGTTACAGTAGCTTTTCATGTCTTATATCATAAAAAAATCAGCTATACTTTTTATTGTATAGCTGATTTTTATAAACATCCGGTAACTATCCTAAATCGCATTGCTCATATTCATAAAGCTGCACGATACTTGTACTTTGTCTGCGCTCCGTTTCGCTTCATGCTAAACAACTCACTCTGAGTGTTTTACATAATAATAAAATATCACAGCACCAATACCAAGGCACATGACAGATACCACCCATGCCATTACACTGCCATCAACAGTACACTTCAAAATACCGGTCTCTGTCCTTATAACAGCAAACGCATTTGCGGTGATATGCCCAATCATGGCCGCATACACATGACCTGACTTATACATAAAAGTAGCAAGCACAAGGCCAAGTAAAAAAGCATAAACAAACTGCACTATATTAAAATGAATAAGTCCAAACAAAAGCGCCGACAAAAATACAGCCTGTGGCACATTCATTATTTTGCGCATATTTCCAAATACAATGCCTCTGAAAACGAGCTCCTCCATAATCGGAGAAAGAATTGCCGAGCCAATCAGCTCAATTACAAGAGTGCTTGCATAAAAGCTCTCATTCGCCCTGGCATATCCTTCTGAGAGCCCGATAAGCGGTGACATGGTGATGATATTATTGAGCGCAAATGAAATGAACAGTGTAATCACAATCACCCATAGCACATTTATAAAAAGTGCTCTGTCTATCTTTGGTTTTTTAACAAACATCTGCTGTGTCGGCTTATAGCTTGCAAAATACATAAATGGTATTGTAATTGCTGCAGATATTATCTGCGCTATCATGTATGTCGAAGCTGTGTGTCCGATAAACGCAAAAATAAAGTACATTGCGCTCAGAAAAACAATGTAGTAAAGCACAATCGGGACAATTATCTCCCACACTATCGCTCTTAATTTTAAATTCTTATTCATGAAATCCCATTCCTATCTACTGTTTATAACCTCAGGTCTCAATGCATTGCATTTTCATAAAAGCTAATCGAAAAGCCTGGAAAGTACATCAGGAAGCTGCCTTATATCATCTATCACAGCTTTTGCTCCGGCACTCACCATCTCGTTAACATCGCCGAAGCCAAAGCTTACCGCTATGCTTGGCACATTGACACGATTTGCTCCCTCGATATCAAACATAGTATCTCCGATTAAACACATCTCATCCCTTGGAATGTCTGACCACCGGCGCATCACCTCGTTAAGCACCTCTTCCTTTGTATCTATCCTGCCGTCAAACGTAGCTCCGACCACCTCATCAAACATATCCAGTATTCCAAAATGCTCCAAAATACGCTCACACGATTTTTCCGGCTTTGATGATGCAAGTCCTATCCTATAGCCGGCTGCTTTAAGCGCCTCTATGCATTCCTTTACTCCCGGAAAAAGCGAACATTCAAATATACCTATTTTGTTATAGCGTTCTCTGTACTTTTCGACCGCTTCAAGTGCTCTCTCCTTAGTAAATCCGTAATGCTCCATAAATGTGTTTATGAGCGGCGGTCCTATAAAGAAAAACAGACTGTTTCTGTCCGGCTCATCTATGCCAAAGTGTGAAAGTGCATATTGTGCCGACTTTGTGATGCCCTCGGATGAGTCAATCAGCGTTCCGTCCAAATCAAATAATATTGCTTTCATTTGTTATCTCCATTGCTTTAAATTTATTGTACTTTTAATTAAAATGCTAGGTCAGTATCTCATTTAACACTCGTCCGACAGCATCGGCAAACTCGTTAATACTCTTTATCTTCACTAGACTTCTGCCGAATATCTTTGTTGCAAGCTCACTGTCATGTGCACTTCCCATGAAGATGCCAATTACATCTATTCCATGGTTTTTAAGCCTCTGCACCTCATTTACGGTGTCCTTAACAGCAAGAGCATCAGTGTACTCCCTGTCCTTATAAAAGGCACCCTCCCCTGCTATCTGATCATCCTGGGGACTTGCATCCGAAAACATGAAAAGCAACTTCTTTGGCTTTGGACTTAGCTCCATCAGATGTGATGCCGCGCGCAGAGCAAGGCCATCCCTGTTATTTCCTGCCGCAACAAAATGAAATAATTCATCCTCCACACCATAATCGTCATATTCCTTAAAGATGTGCATCACCGTGTAGCCTCTTATGCTGCAATATGAGTAAATCTGCACCGGTATGCCACAATTTGTCAGGCTCTTTGACAGTACATATGCCTGTGCTGCTATCTTCTGCTGCATCTGTTTTCTGGAAGAAGACGCATCCATCAGTATGTCGACAGAAAAGCCAGGCGTCTCCACCTCATCTTTTCGCTCAAAAACACGCGGATTGTCCAGATACAGCGCCTTCCATACTCTCGCAGGCTTTATACGGCCGTGTGTTGAAGCATCCATAAATGTCTCATCTGCTGTCTCCAGGTGCATTCTAAGGCTTTCTGTAAGTCTCCTTATACTGTTTTGATACACTGCCATGTTTTTTTCAAAATGCTCTTTATTCTTGTCGTATTGCATGGCTGTCTCTTTTTTAAATGCAAGAATTTCCCTGCGCTCTCTTTTGTTGTCAATCTCATCAGGTACAGACTGCTTTTTCTCCGATGAAATACCTCTGGTAAAAAGCAAGTGACAGTTTTTGTGATTTCCTACACAGAGCTTTTTCTCCAGCTCGGCCTGCTGCCTGTCAGAATACATGCTTTTTCCAAAACAGGCTGTCACATACCGCTTCGCTTCTATTGGATCTTTCTGCAGTGCAAACTGCAACAGATATCTCTTTGAATGCTCCATAGACAAAGCTGCTGTATCCGAGACCATATTTTTATCATAAAAGCTATTCGCTCTGACATACTGTGTGCTGACTTTTCCTATTGAGTGAAATGCTCCTGCTACCTTCTGTAAAAAATATATGCCCTGCGGCTTTGCCACCTTTATCGGCTTATACGAGAAATACTTCCACAGATTTTCTCTCGTTTTTTCTATAATCTCATCCGTTGTCATATCAGGTGTAAAACAAAAAGCATGCAGTATCTCTTCATCCTCTTTGCAAAGATCTGAGGGTTTTCCAAGTATCCTTCTGCAATGTGCATTTCTGATTATATCAATCCTCGAATACTCCCTGTTTTTATTGACTCCTGCAAGGCTCTTTTTCGCGTACTCAAGCCTTAAATCATATAAGGCAGGTCTCGTTTGTCTCTCCTTTTCATACAGGGCATTTTCCAAACCTATCCATAAAAGCCCCTCATAAAGCATGGCGTTTTTCCCTGTCAGCTGATTGAATAAGGCATCTATCTTGTCATGCTCATACCACTTGTATTCAAGCCCAATAATCAAATTCAGATAAATATCAGCGGATCCATCAGGTGCAAATGCCAGAAAAAGCGGCTCTATGTCATAATCACAGGCCGCCATCCATATGAAGTTTCTTGCTCTTTTTGCTTCCTTTATATCCTGTTCTTCCATATGTTCCATTCCTTCATATGTCACAAGCTCATATCAACAAAACAGCTGCTCTCCGCTCATCTTCCTTGAGATTCTTGCACGGATTGTATCACGGATAAGCGTCTGCTCATATTCATCAAAGCTCTTGTTTGTTATTCCCATATCCAGAGCTGTATATATATTTAAGCCCTTTTCCATCATACCAATTGAACCGATGAGACCACGCAGATCAAGTGCCTTTGACGATATTTCGCCATTTTTGCACTTGGTATGCAGTTCAAGAAATACCTCCGCAAGCTCATTTGCTCCCGCTTCACGTATTGCAGGATAATGCTCCTTTATGAGCTTCACAAGGCTCTCTTTTGAAATCATAGGCATCCGGATTACCGCAAAACGTGATACAAGGGCCTCATTCAGCTCCTTTGTGCCTGCATAGCCGTAATTCATCGTGGCAATAAATCTTGTTGCCGGATGAAGCGACAACCTATCATAGCCCGGCACATCTATTGTACGTCTGAAATCAAGTGTGGCATGAAGCACTGCCATAGCCTCACTTTTTGCCATATTTATCTCGTCAAGCACCGCAAAGCCGCCGGTTTTTGCCGCTGTATACACAGGTCCCGGTCTGAAGGATACCTCTCCGGCGCGAAAAGTATCGGTTCCGATAAGTGATGCTGCATCCATATTTACGTGAAATGACACATCCCAGCGTGGTCTGTTAAATACACCTGCCAGATTCTCTGCGAAAAGATTCTTTCCTGTGGCCTTTTCTCCGACTAAAAGCAGATTTTCTCCACACAAAACAGCTGTTATAGCCTGTTCCCACACATCGCTTCCGTAATAAAACTGTGTAGGCACGGGGATTCTTGACTCATACTCCTTGTCCACCGGATACTGCGAGCGAAACTTTTCAATTTCCTTAATCAGATTTTCTGAAATGCCAAGCTCTCTTAATTTGTCCAACAAGCTCATCGCTTCCTTTCATGTCAGATATTTTAACTGTTATAGGCCATACATACTCAAAACCTTACACAGTTTATGCTTTACGTTATATTGTCATGCGATATATTATTTCTTCACGCCCTTGGTGTCACGGTTTGCAATGTGCAGCCTGTGAAGCGCCACCTGCTTACCCTTTACCTCGACCTCTTTTTCCTCCTGGTCATTAAGCAGATAAATGTCAGTAAGCTCATCCTCTCTGTCAAGCCTCATTCCCCTGACACCTACTGCTGCCTTTTTCTTTTCAGGAATAGTGCCACAGTCGATTCGAAGGAACATCTCCTTCTTTGAACGCATTACCATTGTAGCATTCTCTGAAAGCATGTCAACAAATAACAGCTCATCATCATCCATGAGCTTTGTGGCCTGCGAAGTCTTTCGTGTCACCACAAACTCAGTACCATCCACGAGCTTTATCATGGCTGACTTCGTTCCAAATATAAGCTTGTGCTTTTCAACATCCATAAGAGGTGCAATAAATACTATATCCTCCTTACTGCTGTCATAGTTGCTTACATTGTCAATAGGTGTGCCCTTGTCACGGAATTTGCCGTAAGGCAGGTCTAATACCTTGACAAGATGCATGTTTCCGTTGTTTGTGAAAATGCACAGCTTATCTATATTTTTGACCTTTAATATCAGCTTGTTCTCTGCGTCAGCTGTATCTTTGTTTCTATCATAGGTTGAAGTATCTACTGTCTTCACATAGCCGAAGCGGTCCATAAGCAGCACTACATCCGATACCTCAAGCTCTTTTTTGACCACAACAGCTTCCTCGAGATTGTCAAGCTCCGTGCGTCTGTCCCTTGCATACTCCTTGCGGAACGCTTTAAGCTCCTTCATAATGACCTTTGCCATGGACGAGCGATGCTCTAAAATATCGCTGTACTCTGCAATCTTTGCCCTGGTCTCCTCGTGCTCCTTAATCAGAGCCTCAATTTCGAGTCCAATCAGCTTGTACAGACGCATTTCAAGGATAGCAGCTGCCTGACGCTCAGTAAAGCAAAGCTGGGCTGCCATGGCTTCTGAAGCCTTTGACTTGAATTTAATCCCCTCTGTCTCTCCGTTTATGAGACATGCCTTTGCCATTTTCTGGTCACGGCTTCCTCTTAATATTTCAATAATCAGATCTATCACGTTGCAGGCCTTTATAAGTCCCTGCTGTATTTCTTCTTTCTCCTGCTCCTTTGCAAGAAGTGTCTCATACTTTCTTTTTGCAATCTCATACTGGAAATTGACATGATGCCTTATGATGGGTACAAGACCAAGCGTCTCAGGTCTTCCATTTGCGACGGCCAGCATATTTACACCGAAAGTGTCCTCCAGCTTTGTCTTTTTATACAAAAGGTTCTTAAGTGCCTCAACATCAGCACCTTTTTTAAGCTCTAAGACAATTCTTATTCCCTCTTTCGATGACTGGTTGGTTATATCCACAATATCCGTTGTCGCTTTTGACTCGACAAGTGAATAGACATCATTTAAGAATTTTCCTATATTGGCACCAATCATTGTATATGGGATTTCCGTAATGACAAGCTTGTCCTTTCCTGCCTTGCCCTTCTCTATTTCGATTCTTCCACGGATTTTTATCTTTCCCTGTCCGGTCTCATATATTGCTGCAAGATCATCCCGATTTGCAACAATGCCTCCTGTCGGAAAATCAGGCCCCTTTATATACTGCATCATCTCGGCTGTGGTGATATCAGGATTTTTCATATAAGCAATCACACCGTCCACCACCTCGCCAAAATTGTGTGGCGGAATGCTTGTCGCCATGCCGACTGCTATACCCTCAGCTCCATTTATCAAAAGGTTCGGCACCTTGACCGGAAGCACCTCTGGCTCTTTTTCTGTCTCGTCGTAGTTTGGAATGAAATCAACCACATTTTTGTCAAGATCAGCAAGATATGCTTCCTGTGTGATTTTTTGAAGTCTTGCCTCAGTATAACGCATGGCAGCGGCTCCGTCTCCCTCGATTGAGCCAAAATTACCGTGTCCATCGATAAGCGGCATGCCCTTTTTGAAGTCCTGTGCCAAAACAACCATCGCATCATAGATTGATGAATCGCCGTGTGGATGATATTTACCCATTGTATCACCGACTATACGCGCACTCTTTCTATATGGCTTGTCGTACCTGATGCCCAGCTCATGCATATCATAAAGTGTACGCCTTTGTACAGGCTTAAGCCCATCGCGCACATCCGGCAGGGCTCTTGCTATAATGACACTCATCGCATAGTCAATATATGATTTCTGCATCAGCTCCGAATATTCGGTCTGAATTATATTGTTGTCTACATTGTTATCTATATTTCTATCCATGTCTTTCTCCGATTATAAATACTGCTTAACTATTCAGAACCACTGAGAACCAAAAGCAAAATCGTCATGCTTACACATCCAGCTCCGCGTCATGCGCATGCTCGTATATGAACTCTTTTCTCGGTGGCACATCACTACCCATAAGCAGTGATGTCACATCATTTGCCAGGCGCCCATCCTCTATTTCAATACGCTTTAGCATCCTTGTTGCGGGATTTAGTGTGGTATCCCAGAGCTGATCCGCATCCATCTCTCCAAGACCCTTATATCTTTGCAACGTAAACTTGCCTGTATGTGTCTTTCTGTACTTGTCAAGCTCCGCATCGTCATACAAATATTTTTCCTCGCCCTTTGACGGAATAGCCTTGTAAAGCGGAGGCATGGCAACATATACATGTCCCTCTAAAATAAGCTCAGGCATAAACCTGAAGAACAGAGTCAAAAGCAGTGTGGAGATATGAGCTCCGTCCACATCGGCATCGGCCATAATGATGATTTTGTCATAGCGAAGCTTTGTTATATCAAAATCATTTCCATACCCTTCCGAAAATCCGCAGCCAAACGCATTTATCATTGTCTTTATTTCAGCGTTTGCCAGTACCTTATCAATACTTGCCTTTTCAACATTCAAAATCTTGCCTCGAATCGGCATGATTGCCTGAAACATACGGTTTCTTGCCATCTTTGCCGAGCCTCCGGCCGAATCTCCCTCGACTATGAAAATCTCGCACTTAGAAGCATCCCTGCTCTCACAGTTTGCAAGCTTTCCGTTTGAATCAAAGGAAAACTTCTGCTTTGTGAGCAGATTGGTCTTTGCCTTCTCCTCAGCTTTTCTAATCTTTGCGGCCTTCTCAGCACATGATATTACCGTCTTTAAGACCTCAAGATTCTTGTCAAAATAAAGCGGTACCTCGTCATTTGTCACTTTGGCAGTAGCACGGTTTGCATCCTGATTGTCAAGCTTTGTCTTTGTCTGACCCTCGAATCTAGGGTCAGGATGCTTTACTGACACTACAGCAGTCATGCCGTTTCTGACATCTGCTCCGTTAAAATTCGCATCCTTGTCCTTTAATATACCAAGCTCTCTGGCATATGAATTGATAATACCTGTAAACGCAGTCTTAAAGCCTGTGATATGCGCTCCACCCTCAGAATTGTATATATTGTTGCAAAAACCTAGAATATTCTCATGGAACTCGCTTGTATACTGAAAAGCCACCTCAACCTTTATATTCTCACTCTCTCCTGTAAAGTAAATGACATCATGCAGCTTTTCTATATTTTTATTTAAATCCTTTACAAAACCGATAATACCCTCAGGCTCATGATACTCAATATGCTCTGTCGCATCGCCTCGTTTGTCCTCGTATATGATGGTAAGCTTCGGATTGAGATATGCAGTCTCCTTCAGTCTGTTCTTTACATCCTCTTCCTTGAATCTTGTCTTCTCAAAAATCTCCGGATCCGGCAGGAAATTAATCTTTGTTCCTGTTTTTTTGGTTTTGCCTAAAGTAGGAAGCAGGCCATTTTCAAGCTCCACAACAGGAACACCCTTTTCATATCTGTCATGGTGGATATAGCCATCTCTGCTTATCTCCACATCCATATATGTGGATAATGCATTTACAACCGACGAACCAACTCCGTGCAGGCCTCCACTGGTCTTATATACAGAATTGTCGAATTTACCTCCTGCGTGCAGTGTCGAGAATACAACACGCGCTGCAGATACCCCCTTAGCATGCATACCTACAGGTATTCCACGTCCGTTATCCTCCACCGTACACGAACCGTTTTTCTCAAGAGTTACCCTTATGGTATCACAGGCACCTGCCAGATGCTCATCTACGGAGTTGTCCACAATCTCATATATCAGATGGTTTAGTCCCTTGGTTGTGACACTTCCTATATACATACCCGGTCTTTTTCTGACTGCCTCAAGTCCTTCTAAAATTGCTATGCTCTTCTCATCGTATGTTTGCTTCTTGGCCATACTTGTCTCCTACTTCTTTAAATTGCGTAATAATTATATTATCTTCCCTGCCTGCTATCCTTGATATGCGCTAACACCATCGTAGCTATTTTGAATATCATAGCATCATCAAAGGTTCTGATATCAAGACCTATCGACTTCTCAATACGCTCTAGCCTGTACACAAGCGTATTTCTATGCACATAAAGCTGTCTTGCTGTCTCTGAAATGTTCAGATTGTTCTCGAAGAACTTGGAGATTGTAGACATTGCCTCCTCGTCATCAAGTATCTGTGGCACTTCATCACCAAAAACCTCACGGATAAACATCTCACACAGACTCATTGGAAGCTGATAAATAAGTCTTCCTATGCCCAGCCTGTCATATGCCATAATTTCCTTTTCCACGTAAAACAGCCTGCCGACCTCAAGCGCCATTTTTGCCTCCTGATAAGACTCTGCAATCTTTGGAAGAACATCCGTCGGATTGCCATAGCCCACCCGTACCTTAATCATAGCCTCTGCAAGCAGATTGTCAACCAGACTTCCTGCAATAGATGAAAGCTTTTCCTGAAGCTTTGTTGAATCTATATCCTCAACATCTTTTACCAGCACTACATTATGCTCATCCATCGCCACCACAAAATCACCGCTTCTGATATCTGCCAGATTCTTTACAAGCTCAACTGCTATCTCATTGCTGTTCTTTCCGGTATCTATAACATATACTACTCGTTTTCTGTTTTCTATATGTAATTTCTTGGCACGGTTTATTATATCAGAACCAAGCATATTGCCAAGAAGAATATTCTGAATAAAATTATTTCTGTCATATCGCTCTGACTCACCGAGCACAAGTGTACGAAGCTGACAAACTGCCATCCTGCCTATTACAAGATTCTCACTCGTATACGGGCAGAACATTACGAGCACATACTCAAGCTCTGAATCAATTTCAACCGCAAATGCGATTGCATCGTTTTTTTCCCTAACATCCTCTTCGGATACTATAAACTCCTTCACAAAAATGTCGCTATGTTCCGGCTCTTCCACCGTACCTGTCAGATGCTTTCCCTTGGCTGAGTATAAAATCGCATCAAACGAAGTAATATTTTTTATTTCCTCAAGTGATTTTTTCAGTTTCTGATTCGTAATCATATTCTTATCCTCTCATTACTGTTCTGACGCAGGCAAGTAAAAAGCTTCCACAAGTCATAAGCTGTAACCCTGCTATAATTTAACACCGTAACTTAACTTTTCAGAACCTCACACACATTCGCAAAAGAAAACCGGGTGTAAATTATACACCCGGTCTGTCAATTTACAACTATTTAATTTTAACGAACTAGTTGGTAATTGTCAATTCAGTTTCTTTATCAAATACATGAATCTTGTGTGGATCAAATGCAAGCTCAATGTGATCACCGTAACGAGCCGGTGTATCTGAATCAACTCTTGCTGACATATTTGCGCCTGCAACTGTGAAGTATAATAATACCTCTGCACCAAGTAACTCATATCCTGTAACATCTGAATCAATCTTGCATGTAGCAAATTTATCAAGATGCTCTGCTGAATCGTAGATATCCTCAGGTCTGATACCGAATACTACGTTCTTTCCAGCATAACCGCCATCGATAAGCTTCTTAGCCTTTGCCTCTGGAAGTTCAACCTGGTATTTATCGAATTTAAGGAATGCCTTTGCTCCCTCAACAACACACTGAGCATCTATAAAGTTCATCTGTGGTGATCCGATGAATCCTGCAACGAACAGGTTGTTTGGCTGATTGTAAAGCTTCTGTGGGCTGTCTACCTGCATGATAACACCATCTTTAAGAACAACGATTCTTGTTCCAAGTGTCATAGCCTCTGTCTGATCATGTGTAACGTAGATGATTGTTGCACCTAATCTGTTATGTAATGAAGAAATCTCAGATCTCATCTGTACACGAAGCTTTGCATCAAGGTTTGATAAAGGCTCATCCATAAGGAATACCTTAGGATTACGAACGATTGCACGACCCATGGCAACTCGCTGTCTCTGTCCACCTGAAAGAGCCTTTGGCTTACGGTCTAATAATTTCTCAAGGTCAAGGATTCTTGCTGCCTCCTCAACTTTTGCCTTAATCTCATCCTTTGGAACTTTTCTAAGCTTAAGTCCAAATGCCATGTTGTCAAATACTGTCATATGTGGGTAAAGAGCGTAGTTCTGGAATACCATTGCGATATCACGATCCTTTGGCTCTACGTCATTCATAACCTTTCCGTCGATGATAAGCTCTCCTGAAGAAATCTCCTCAAGACCTGCGATCATACGAAGTGTTGTTGATTTTCCACATCCTGAAGGTCCTACGAAGATGATGAACTCTTTATCTTCTACTTCAAGGTTGAAATCCTTAACTGCCTCAAATCCGTTTGGATAAACTTTGCAAACGTTCTTTAATGATAAACTTGCCATTTTAAAAATACCTCCTAAGTATTATGTACATATATGTAACTGTTCAGTGCCTTGACTGTCTGTTACCTTGTTTCTTTGTATCTTTATAATACAAAACATATCGTCAATTGGCTATAGTCAATCCGCCAAATAATTTAACGTGTTGTTGTCATTATGACGAAACACAGTCTGATATCGAAACAATTACAAGGTAATTACTGCAATAAACGTACTAATTACAGCTTAGAATATCCAAAGCCATTGACCATAGCCTCAATCGGCAGCCCCTTCTTGCAGAATGGACACTCTGTAACAGGATATGTCTGGTAGTTTACCACATCATCGTCATCAAACAGCTTATCAATCTTTACTCCATTGACCTCATCGATGGTTGAGAATATGGACGCAATACATGTGACCATACCGCCATAATAGTTGATACACTCCATCGCTCTTCTGATTGTCTCACCTGTCGTGGTAGTTGCCAGAAGAAGTACAACATGCTTGCCATCTATAGCGCCCTTATTGTTATCCCTGAAAAGCATCTGTCCGTTGTTAATCTCAGGCGATACAACGTAAATTGTCTCGTGCTTATTCACAGACATAAGTCCGTTTCGCTCAATCTCCTGGCTTAAGAATGCACCAATCATTTCTGTTCCATCCATACTGCTGTTCCAGCTGCTCAAAGGTGCGCACACGCATATCACGCACGACATGGAAGGTAATACGGTTGTTGACCACGTTCATCAACCACTGCGAGACAGCCGTGCAGGCTACTGTGCCCGCCATGGCAATGGCCAGCTTGCCCACGCCGCCAAAGTCTACCTGTCCGGGGCCGATAATAAGGTCTACCGCCTTGCCGGAGATGACCGGGGCCAGCAGGGTAGTGACCACAGTAACCACGGCCAGCACCAGCGTCAGCACCACCAGCCCGGCATAGGGGCGGATCAGCTCCAACACGCGGCGGAGCGTGCCCTTATTCACTTTCTGTTTCTGCTTGCTCATAAGGTCTTCTCCACCTCCTCTTTGCTCAGCTGGCTCAGGCAGATTTCTTTGTAGACCTCGCAAGTCTTCAGCAACTGGCTGTGCGTGGCGTCGCCAGTCAGCACGCCGTCATCCAGCACCAGGATGTGGTCGGCGCGCTGCACGCTGGCTGCACGTTGGGAGACGATGAATACCGTCATGCCTTCGGTCTTTTCTTTAATAGCCTTGCGCAGGGCAGCGTCGGTGGCAAAGTCCAGTGCCGAGGCACTGTCGTCCAGAATCAAAACCTTCGGCTTCGGCACCAGCGCGCGGGCAATCGTCAAACGCTGGCGCTGGCCGCCGGAAAAGTTGCGGCCTGCAGTCTCCACAGGCGCATCCAGCATACCGGGCTTGGTGTGCACAAAGTCTGCTGCCTGGGCAATTTCCAGCGCCTGCCAAATTTCTTCGTCGGTGGCATCGGGGGCAGCCCAGCGCATGTTATCGCGGATGGTACCGGTAAACAGCACGGCCTGCTGGGGCACAATGCCCACCATGCGGCGCAGCTGGGTAAAGCCGTACTCTTTCACATTGTGGCCAAACAGCGACACCGTGCCGGTCGTTGCATCATAGAAGCGGCACACCAGGTCGATCAAGGTCGATTTACCGCTGCCGGTACCGCCGATAACGCCAATGGTTTCGCCAGGCTTAGCCGTAAAGCTTACATTGGTCAGGCTGGGCGCACCGGCGCCGTTGTAGGTGAAAGTCACGTCGTCAAACGCCACAGCCGGGGCAGTGGGTTCTGCATCCAGCTCTGCGGCGGCAGGATCAGGCATCGTGGTGTGCGTGTTCAAGATCTCGTTCACGCGCATACCGCTGGCCAGGGCGCGGGTCACCGAGATGACAAGATCAGCCAGGCGCAGCAGGCTGACCAGAATTTGGTTCATATAATTGATGAGCGCGATGATCTCGCCCTGGGTCAGCGCGCCATTATTGACCTCGTGGCTGCCGCGCATCAGCAGGGCAATGATGGCCAGGTTGATGACCAGGTAGGTCAGCGGGTTCATCAGGGCCGAGATGCGGCCTGCCATCGTCTGGATGCTGCGCAGGTGGTCGTTGGTCTCTACAAAGGCGGCCAATTCGTCCGCCTGGCGTGAGAAGGCACGCACCACACGGGCGCCCACGTAGTTTTCACGGGTCAGCAGGGTGACCTTGTCCAAGCCGTTCTGGGCCTCATGATAGATGGGCACCGTGGCGCGCATAATGAGATAAATAATCAGCGAAATAACAACCGTTGCCGCAATAAACAGCAGGGTCAGCCGCGAGCTGATGGTGTAGGCCATGATCAGCGCGCCAATGACAATGAACGGGCTGCGCAGCAGCAGGCGCAGCGTCAGGTTTACGCCGTTCTGCACCTGGTTGATGTCGCTGGTCATGCGGGTGACCAATGTCGGGGTTCCGATGCCGTCCAGCTCGCTGTAGCTCAGCGTGCCAATATGGCGGAACAGGTCCTTGCGCAATGCCGTGCCAAAGCCCAGCGCCGCCTTTGCGGAGAACCACTGTGCCGTCAGGCTGCTGGCCAAGCCGATAGCAGCCAGCAGGACCAGCAGGCCGCAGCGCGTCCAGATGAAGGCTGCATCCTCATTTTTGATGCCCGTGTCGATGATGCTGGCAATGACCAGCGGCACAAGCAATTCAAAACAGGCTTCCAGCATCTTGAAAAGCGGCGCTAACAGGGCTTGCTTCTCATAGCCCTTGATGTAGCGCATCAATTTGTGCATTGAAAACCACCTCATACGTAAAAATAAAAATAATCAGTTTATTATACCACGGTTTTCTCAATTTGTCTTGCAGAATCCCCCAGATTTCGATGATTATTTATTGGCCCGGCGTCTATACTTTCAATGGGTACTTTTCAGAGGAGGATTTGCAGATGTTCTGGGTCTACAGATATAAAGGTTTTTCCTTCACGGCGGCACGCACCGTGCACACGGCGCTGGTGCTGGCGGGGCAGCAGGGGTGCAGCCAGGCGGATACCGGCCATTTGCTGCTGGCGCTGGTGCAGACAGCACAGGGGACAGCGGCGGATTTTCTGCGCCGCAAGCGGGTGACATCCACCGCCCTGGCCGAGCATACCGCCGTTCACGCGGCGGGCCGTCCGCGCCGCCTGCACAGCCGGGACCTTGCCCCCGAGCTGAGCAAGGCCATGGAGTTTGCCGTGCTGGGTGCGCACGCGGCCAGTGCCGCCAGGGCGGAGAACGAGCACCTGCTCTGCGCCATCCTCGAGGACTCGTCCTGCACGGC
>OLPL01000975.1_pt1 | contig 19396 bp, 20 predicted proteins | sample 1673211 | NCBI WGS metagenome assembly OLPL01 (sample SAMEA3136766, study PRJEB25190) | human gut metagenome | reverse complement strand
CCCAAACAAAATTATTGAGGAGGTTCAAGAACATGTCAGAATTAAGTTTTGAACAAATGCTGGAAGATTCCGTAAAGACTATCAGAAATGGAGAGATTGTACAGGGTACTGTCATCGATGTAAAAGAAGATGAGATTATTCTGAATATCGGTTATAAAGCAGACGGTATTATCACAAAGAACGAATACTCTAACGATGCAAGCCTTGTACTCACAGATGCTGTTCACGTTGGAGACACAATGGAAGCAAAAGTTCTCAAAGTAAACGATGGAGAAGGTCAGGTTACTCTTACTTACAAGAGACTGGCAGCAGAGAAAGGCAACAAACGTCTTGAAGAAGCATTTGAGAATCAGGAAGTATTAAAAGCTCCTGTAACTCAGGTACTTGACGGCGGACTTTGTGTAAACGTAGACGAAGCAAGAGTATTCATTCCTGCAAGCCTGGTTTCCGACACATACGAGAAAGACCTTTCCAAATATGCAGATCAGGAGATCGAATTCGTTATCACAGAATTCAACCCGAGAAGACGCCGCATCATCGGTAACCGTAAGCAGCTTCTTCTTGCTGAGAAAGCAGAGAAACAGAAAGAATTAATGGAGAGAATCCATGTTGGCGATACAGTTGAAGGAACTGTTAAGAACGTTACAGATTTCGGTGCATTCATCGATCTGGGCGGAGCTGACGGACTTCTTCACATTTCCGAAATGTCCTGGGGCAGAGTAGAGAACCCGAAGAAAGTATTCACTGTTGGCGATAAAGTTAAAGTTCTTATCAAAGAGATCAACGGAGAGAAGATCGCACTTTCCCTTAAATTCCCGGAAGCAAATCCATGGCTCACAGCAGCTGAGGACTTCGCTGTAGGAAACGTAGTTAAAGGTAAAGTTGCACGTATGACAGACTTCGGCGCATTCGTAGAGCTTGCACCTGGTGTAGATGCACTTCTTCACGTATCCCAGATTTCCAGAGAGCACGTTGCTAAACCTGCAGACGTACTGTCAATCGGACAGGAGATCGAAGCTAAGGTTGTTGACTTCAACGGCGAAGACAAAAAGATCAGCCTGAGCATGAAAGCTCTTGAGGCACCGGCTGAGGAAGCTACAGAAGAATAATTTATCATAATCATGATGTTCAGACACCGTCCCTGTATAAGTTTATATAGGGACGGTGTTTTTGCAGTTATTTGCAATAAAGGGAGATGAAAGGGAAATATGACAGACCACGGTTTATTTGATATCCACTGCCACCTGATTCCGGGAGTGGACGACGGAGCACAGGACCTGGAGGAAACCTGCAGACTGCTCCGCATGGAATATGAACAGGGAGTTAGAAACATTATCGCAACCCCTCATTACAGAGATCAGATGTTTGATACACCCATCCGCACCGTCCGCAGCCAGTTCGCTCTGGTGGAGAAATGCGTACAGGAATTCAATCAGGAGCTTGCTAAGGAAGACAGAATGAGAATATACCTGGGCTGTGAATTCCATGCAAATATGCAGATGAGCAGAATGCTGGATGAGGGAAGAGTCAGTACAATGGCAGATTCCGGTTATGTTCTGGTAGAATTCTCAGGAAATGCAGAATACAGCTACATAGAAGACCGCCTCCGCAGCCTTATCATCGTAGGCTACCGCCCCATCATCGCACATGTAGAACGCTGCGACAACATCTGGGGTGACCTGGAACTGATCAGGGACCTGGCACAGATGGGCGCCTATATACAGGTAAATGCAGACAGCATTCTGGGAAAAAGCGGATTTTATACAAAAAGATTCTGCAGGAAGCTGATGAAAGGAGACCTCCTTCACTTTGTAGGCTCTGACTGCCACGACAGTCGGTACAGAATCTGCCGCACAGGAGAAGCATACAGAAAAGTCGCCAGCAAAATGGGACAGGAATATGCTGACAAAATTTTTATTGAAAATCCTTCCGCAATTGTAAAAAATGGGGAAAACAGAAGGAAATTTGTCAAATACACTTGAAGAATGTCAGAAATCATATTACAATCTATAAAGTACGGACCGGCCTGTAACTCCGGTTTGATCATATAAGGAAGGAGAACCAAGAATTTGATAAAAGAGGCAAAGAATACCCGGGAAAATCCTGCGCAGCCTGTGGTCACTGAGACGATCATACAGCAGGAAGACACCATAGACCTTGTGGAACTTTTCTGGGTACTGGTCAATCATTGGAAAATTATCCTGCTGACCATGCTGATCACAGCAATGCTGGCAGGTGTCTATTATCTGGTGGGGGTGAAACCATCTTATCAGGCGGACGCATCCATTTTTATCACAAACAATGAATCCGTGATCACAGTTTCTGACCTGCAGCTGAGTTCAGAGCTTACAGAGGACTATGCGAAGATCATCAAGAGCCGTAATGTTCTCAAACAAGTCATCAAAGAACTGGATCTGGATCTGGATTACAGAGGACTCAGTAAACTGGTCAGTGTAACGAATCCGGACAATTCCCATATTATTACCATCACAGTTACCTGCGGTGACGTGGAACTGTGCAGAGATATTGCAAACAGTCTGATGAATATCGGACTGGACCGTATTTACCAGGTGGTAGGAAGCAGCGAACCTACAGTTATCGATTACTCAGAGGCAGAGGCAGTGGATGAGATCACTCCTGCACTGACAAAATATCTGGCGATCGGACTTCTGCTGGGACTTATCGCAGCCTGCGGACTGATCTGCGTACGTTACATGACAGACACTACATTAAAGACAGAGGATGACCTGAAGAGATATCTGGATATCCCGGTGCTCAGTGTGGTTCCTTATTACGAAGAGAAGAAAGAGTAGAAGATGGACAGAGAAGATAACAATATTGAATCCCTGTTTCAGGATCTTGTAAAAGAATCCGGATATACGGGAAGACAGACAGAGGTAATACATCCACATGTATCAGATGTATCTTTCCGCGTAAATGAGGCCATCAATGTTCTGCGTGGAAACATCCAGTTAAGTGGAAGCAATATTAAAACAATAGCTGTAACAAGTTCCGTTGCAAATGAAGGTAAATCATCTATAGCCTTCCGCCTGGCAAAGAGCATGGCAGGGCTTGAGAAGAGGATCCTCTTTATAGACTGCGATATCCGTAATTCTACCATACAGAACAGATATGATATTGTAGGTGAGAAGAAGGGATTAAGCGAATACCTGTGCGGAAATATCAGCAAAGAGAAGAGATTTCGTACTTTCTAGCCAATTTGATGACATCAGAAATTATATCAGATATGGCACGTGGTCGAACGATTTATGGTTTAGGTATTCTCAAGGCCCGGTATCATCGGTCAGTGTTCCTAATGATTCTGCTCATGTTGTGGGATACATGTGGTATCCTGAAAATGAAAACTGGGTGCTGTGTGGATGTGTAACTTGGTTTGGAGAAACAACTTATATATTTAAACTGGGTGCGACAGAACAAAAAGTTTCAAAATATAACTTCCTTTCAGAAACTAAGATGGCATGTTTTGATAATGTTTCAAGAAACATTACGGTAGACGAGGCTGTCCATATTTTTGCAAAGAAGTGACCACATTGGGGTCAGACCCCAATGTGGTAACCTTTTTAGTGGCTTCTCAGGCAAATGTTGCAGTGGATAAAAAGATTTTGGGGTCAGACCCCATAAAGAAAAAATAAACATTTCTAAAGAAATTATAAACAAAACAAGGGGAGCGGTAGCTCCCTACGCTGCTCAAATCTTCACACACCTCTCCGTGGTGAGCAGCAGGCAACGATCTTATGATCGGCTGAGATGTGAAGCAGTAACTCTGGGAAGAGGAAAAGGTTGATTTTCAAGCGTAGAGGCTTGGAAAAGATTCCTCTGAAGAACTGTTTATGCGAAAAAGGATGTAAAAAACGAGGCGAGGAGGAAAAGAAAAAAATGTATGATCTGTCATCAAAGTTCAATGCTTTTTATACATCATATGTTGTTCTGTCACAGGATGAACAGAATAATTTACATAACAAAAAGGATCTTAATGTTCAGCGCCTCAAGGATGGTTTAAAAGAATATAACATCGAAAATAATACATCATATACTATTGCCGAGACTTGCGTACAAGGGAGCGTGGCAATGTCAACTGTCGTTCAAAATGAGGATGGAGATTATGACATTGATGTTGCTGTGGTCTTTGACAAAAGTGTGTTGGGAGATAAGGGAGCACAAGCCACAAGAAATTTAGTGGCAAATGCACTAAAACGAAAAACAAAACAATTTAACGCTGAGCCAGAAGTAAAAACAAGCTGTGTTAGAATTAAATACGCAGATGGATATCATATTGATTTTGCCGTTTACAGACGGCATTATGATTCTGAAAATGAGTGCTGGATTTATGAACACGCAGGTTCGGATTGGTCTGAGAGAGAACTCAAGGGGTTAACCGATTGGTTTAAGTCACAAAATGATGATTCAAATGGTAAGTTGAGGAAGATAATTCGGCTATCAAAAATGTTTTGCAAATCGAGAAAATCGTGGAAAAATATGCCGAGTGGATTGCTTCAAACAGTGCTATGCGATGAAAAATTACAGCAATCATACGAATGGACAGACAAACTGTTTTATTATACGATGCAAGAAATTATAAATCGCCTTGAAACAAGTACATCGGTTACAGCACCTATAGATGACGGTCGTGATTTGACACCAAGAAATATCGATCATCAAAGAATGACAAACTGGAAAAACCGCCTAAAAAGCAAACTGGAGGATTTGGAAGTCTTATTTAGTGAGGAATGCACAAAGGATGATGCAATTCAAGCATGGTATGGCTTCTTTAACCATGATTACTGGGGCGAGCAGGTGACGGTAGCAGAAAGCTACGCCGTCGCTTCTGTGTCTAAATCTGTAAGTAGTTTTTTCGATGGAGAACAGTATATCGAAGAAATGTATCCGACGCGATTGGCGTATCAATGTGATGTATCTTGCAAGGTTTCGGGTGATGGATGGAGACCAAAGCCGATAGGGGAGTTCCTATCGATGTGGCGACATTATTTGCCGCATAATTTTGAAATTCGATGTGAAATGGAGTATACCAATTGCCCATGGCCATATAAAATACTGTGGAAGGTTAAAAACGTAGGGCCTGAAGCGGAAAGAAAAAATCAAATCAGAGGCCAAATTGAGGAGCGCGGACGCACTATAGTAGAACATACTTCTTTCTTTGGCAATCACTATATTGAATGCTATATCGTAAAAGACGGTGCGTGCGTTGCAAGAAATAGAATTGAGATTCCAATAGCCAGGAGGTGATTTTGTGAAGATTCTTAAAGCGGTTGAACTTGGGGGATTATCGTTGATTTTGACAGGCGTAATTATATTGTTTGAGTACAATAATTGGCCTGCCGGAAGTAGTTTATCTGGAATAGCACTTGGCTTTTCATTGCCTGCTTTTTGGAAATCTCTACAAGATATCACAGACACTACAAATTGGAAAACCTCTCAGAGAAAGTTGAAACGCGGGGACTTTATTAAAAATGATACGCTCGTCCGCATTTCATTTGCCTATCTTTATAGAATTAAAGTTGGCAACAAGTATTTACTGGTAAAAAACGAACGAGGTACGGAAAAGTATCAGCCAGTCGGAGGTGTATACAAACTTGCGGGAAATGAGAAAATTGAGCTAAAGAACCGTTATCAAGTTAAGGATGATGACAAGATTTCAATTGATGAGTCGTCACGAGATGATTATCGTCTCAGAATTGAAAATAAGTATTTGCGAAAGTTTATGAAACGGTTTGATCGTAGAGCAAATCGTGAGCGTATCGATAATCTGAGTCGAGAATTCAAAGAAGAACTGATTGACAAAAATATTGTGAATTGGAACCGTATATCGTATCGCTATTGTGGTAGACATATAACAGAACTTCATTGGGGAGAACATTTTCAATGTTATGAACTTCTCCTTGCTGATATCATAGAATTGCTTCCGACACCGGAGCAAGAAAACGATTTGAGAAATTTGATGGGATTGCCTTCGGAAAGCTATCGCTTTGCAACAGCGGAAGAAATAATTTCTTTGGGTATTGATACTAATAGCGGGGACTTAAGAGAAACAATCGCTGATCATACCACAAAGATTATACAAGAAAACGAGGGTAAGCTAATCAAAAATAAGGGTGTTGGAAAAATATATAGCGTCACAATCTAGTCGATTTGCAGGTATCTAAAGTGACAGGGAAAGGAGCAACTTATGGACCAAGAATTATTCAACCCACAATCGTCGTCCGTGACCTCCTCCCGAATTTTGTACACACCATCCCCGTTTGCGCGGACGTCATTACTGCATCTGCAGGAGGTCGGATCGTTGCAGGCCATCCATCCGCACACCTCGACCAGAACGAACCTGACCTCGTTTCTGTGCTTTGTGGTCCTGTCTGGAAACGGAATCCTCACCTATGAAAGAACGACCTATGAGCTGTCAGCTGGAGACTGTGTGTTCATCGACTGCCGGAAAGCGTATAGTCATTCGACCGGGTACAGCACCGATGAGAATAATACCAGTGTGAACAACACCAGTATCAGCACGTCCGCCTGTGTGAATGAGACTGCCTGTGAGAAAGACGCAGACGCTTCCCAAAGCACCGATACTCCCTCCGCTTCCCTCTGGTCCCTCCAATGGTGTCATTTCTACGCCCCGTCCCTGCCGGCCATCTATGAGAAATACAAGGAGCGTGGAGGTCGGCCTGTCTTCCACCCGACGGATATTGAACCCTTCACTACGCTTCTTGCGGATATCTACGATTTGGCATCATCTTCCGATTACATACGGGATATGCGAATCAATGAGAAGCTAGGGACTTTACTCACCTTACTGATGGAGTAGGAGAATGCCAGGGTCTGACCTTATAAAGTACAACTAGGCACATTGGGTCGAGTAGACGCACCCCTTGCGGTCGTACGCCCCTCACAGAATCCGGACTTGCGGCTTTCCCGCATCCGGCTCTTTGCGAAACGAATCGTTCACATTTATCAATTATATACACTGACATATATTCGGGGTCTTACCAGTGGATAGCTGTTATCTATCATATTCAGAAATTCTACCCAGTTGTAGCTTTTCTTTTGACTCCTCCGATTTAGACAGTAGAATAAACTTTTCATTACGTGGTATCGAAATGCTGTTATTCTTTCTGTATTGTCTGTGATTCCATAGTAATGGTAATAACCAGTCAGTATCTGATTGAGTTTAGCAGTAATCTCTTTCAGTTTCCATGTTTTCATGTGTCCCATCAGTTGATTTATTTCTCTACATTTCTTCGCAAACTTCTTCTTACTGGTTTTCCTCTTCACTCTGAATCTACCATTCTTGCTTTTGGAACAGTAGTGTGTAAAACCTAGGAAAGTAAAGGTACCTGGCTTCGTTCCACTTTTACTGCATCTTTCCTTTGCGTATCGTCCGAACTCTATCAGCCTGCTCTTTTCTTCTTCAAGGCTTAATCCAAAGTGTCCCATTCTATGTTTTAAGTGTTCATAGAACCATACTGCATCTGATTTGTATTGGAATGTCACCACAAAGTAGGTAGACCCAAGGAACCTCCCCTTGAGTCCCCATCAGAACCGTACGTGAGCCTCTCGACTCATACGGCTCCCTCTCCAACAGATGGTAATATTCCAAATTTCCAGTGTGCAAACAAGTTTCTGTCTCTTCTGGCTACTGCACCAAGCCAGTGCTCGGCTCTGCTTCTCGTGTTTTTCTTTTTATAACTTCGTCGTACCCATTTAATCAGACATTGATTGATATAACGCAACACCTCATAAAATTCTGACTTATAATAGTGTGTGTAGTAGTTAATCCATCCTTGCACTACTTTGTTTATCATGTTCCCAATATCTTTTAATGAGAGATCCGCCTTTAACTGTATCTTCCATTCTCTGATCTTCTGTTTCATAGCAGTTTTGGCTTTTTCACTGACCGCAGGCGTAAAGCCTACAAAGAACTTTCCTTCTTTATTCTTATTTAGCCTTGGTCTGAACGTATATCCCAGAAAAGTGAATTGGGTACAACTATAGTTTTGTGACCTTCGGTTATCCTTGCAGTAGACAATACGTGTCTTTTCTTTATTCAGTTCCAATCCAAACTGCTGAAAACGTTCTTCCAGTTTCTGCTTTATAAATGCAGCCTGCTTGTACGATTGGCAGTGCAGTACTCCATCATCAGCATATCTTTCCCACCAGATGTTCGGATATGCTTTTGTCATAAAGTCATCAAATACATAGTGAAGAAATAGATTTGCAAGCACAGGACTGATAACTCCACCCTGAGGTGTTCCTGACCTGCGTTCAGCAACCGAGCCATCACTCATGATGAACGGCACTGTAAGCCAACGTTTTATATAAAGTATCAGCCATTTTATTTGCGTATGTTTCTCAACCATGTACATCAGATATCCATGTTTGATGTTATCAAAGAGCCCTTTGATATCTAATTCCAATACCCAGTCTCTTTTAAAACATCTTTCCCTTGCTTGTCCTACTGCCTGAATTGCAGATTTGTTCGGACGGTATCCATATGAGTCATTGTAAAACATTGGTTCAACCAGCGGTTCAAAGTACATCTTCGCAACCATTTGTGCGATTCTGTCTTCTACTGTTGGAATTCCCAAAATTCTGATTCCACCATTTTTCTTGGGTATTGCTACTGCCCTTACAGGCTTCGGGAAATAACTTCCTGATGCCATCCGGTTCCATAGTTTATACAGGTTGTTATTAAGATGCTCCTCAAACTCTTTTATGGTTTGTTCATCTGCCCCGTAACTTCCTGCGTTTTCCTTTACCGCCTGAAAAGCTGCAATTACAGCCTTCTTTGAAATATCAAACTGTTTTGCTTCGCTCATAAGCTCCTCCTTATTCCTAAGTTGACTTATTTACTCTGCTTGGATACTGTGGCTTCTTCGCTCTGTTTTCTTTTCAGAAACCCTCTTCACTACTACAAGCCACTCTGCCCCTATGACTGTATCAGTACTCTGTACCTTGCGGTTCGTCCACTTGGCACTCTCCCTTAACACCAGCCCGTAGGTTCCCACGTTCCATATGAATGCCTGAACAGTGTTCATGCCACCTTTACGCCGTCCACCGCATAACCAGTAAATAGGCTCCCGTTATGCTTATCCCAGGTTAACGACTGACCCCCTGGTTTTGATGGAGTCTCTACGCTTTCGACGTTTTCGTAAGTGGTTCACAGCTTCGTTCATCTCCACTGTCCACACCTGACTGTTTTGTACAGCCTTTTCTCTGACGCTCAGTACCATAGCTTTTGACTACAGCACCTCAGAGTGATTTGAAACCTCCACCTATATAGCGGTTCCGATGGGCCTGCCATCATCATTCACACAGCATGGCTATACTTGTTTGACATCATGTCACAAGTTTCCGCCTTCGTGGCGCACAATCATCAGCATAGACCACCAGACCTGCATATCCCTTTAACATCGGCGTTACCACCTCTCTGAACCACCATATCAGCACATAGTGCATATAGATACAGGAAATTATCGGAGAGCAGACGGAACCTTGTCCACTTCCTTCCTCTGTTGCTTCAAATTCATAGTTATTCATAATTCCTGCTTTCAGCATTCGTCTGACAAGGCGGATGATATTCGGGTCTTTGATCCTTGATTCTATAAAACGCACAATCCATTCATGGTCAAGATGCTGGAAGAATCCTTTTATATCCGCATCCAGAACATAATTCGTCGGTTTCCTTTCCAGCATTATGTTTAGTTTGCGGATTGCTTTATGGCAGCCCCTGTTGGGTCTGAATCCCATCATCTCATCATAAAACATTGGCTCGAATACTGCTTCCAGTATCCTGCGCAGTGCTTCCTGTACCAGCTTGTCTTCATAACAGTAGATACTAAGTGGCCGCATCTTCCCATTGTCCTTTGGTATTTCTACCAGTCTTGCTGGTTTAGGCTTATAGGATTTCTTCTTCAGACTTTCTATAAGGGCTTCTAGATTTTCTTCCAGATTTCTTCCGTATTCTTCTTTGGTAACTCCATCTATTCCTACGGCTTTCGTTCCATCCATCTGGACATGACAGTTCTCAAGCATCTCCTTATTGATAAGATGCCCCAGTGATGTAAAGACCATATCTGGGTTTTCTTTTGATAATTGTGATATTCTCGCCAATTTCGTTTCCATTAGTTCCCCTATCTCTGTGTATAGCTAATGTTTCCTCTTTGATATAGTTTCGCAGGCCAGAACTGCGAGGCACAGTTCTCTCTCGACTTCCCTCCAGTATTTATTTTGTTCATACCTTCACCGGTACTGTTCGGGCCTCCGACTACCTGCACTTCGTTTGTCTTTCTTCTTTTGGTTGGCGGACATACTTTTCATTTACACACTCTGAAAAGAAAATGCAGGTCCTCTCCAGTTGACATATAGTCCCTGTCTGACATGAATAGTTTCAACAACACCGCAGAGGCATGCAAAATCTCACCATAACGATAAGTGCATATATTGTCTTCCACCCAGACCACGGTGTCGACCCTCTGATACTTTGGGATTTCGGTGCTCCATAGCTATCCCTGCTATCTTGCTGTCTACGCTTAGCCTGCACGTTACCGTAACAGACTCAAGACTCGCTTCAAATGCTGTGGTTAACAGCTTATTTGATGGGGCTTCCACCCACCGGACTATATACCCTTTGCTGGACGCACGGTCAGACCCCATAAAGAAACAACTTTCACAGATAAAGAAGTGGAAGCTATGGTCAACTATTATAAAGGGCGACACTTCTTAGATGTTCGTAACAAACTTATCATGGTAATGTTATTTGATACCGGAATGAGATGTTCAAAACTATGTGAACTGAAAGTAACAGATGTTCAATCAAATGTAATTAACATACAAGAAGGTAAGGGTAAGAAACAAAGGCATGTTCCTATCACTTCTGCTGTTGCTAAATATCTTATGAAGTACCAGCTTGTACGTCAGAATTATATCAGAGACAAAAGAGGCTATGCAGAAGAATATCTCTTCTTATCACAAAAAGGTAAGCCATTAACAAAAGCGACTATCGAACGTATCGTAGGAGTCTGTAAAGAGCCTTGTGGCGTAAGAGAAGAGATTAGATGCAGTCCACATATACCTGTCGTCACTATTATGCTCAGAAACAGTTTAGAAACGGTTGTGATATGTATACAGTATCACGACTCTTAGGGTATAAAACAATCACAGTTACAAAAAGATATTTACAGTCAATAACAGATGAAGATATCGTTGAGTTAGGCACTAAAACATCTCCATTGATGAACATGAAAGTTAAGTAAAAAATAAAGGACAGAAGAGTAAACACTTGACTGTCCTTTTATAATACAAAAATTTTTTACTATTTATCTAAATTTTTTCTTGAAATACTATAATATTCAGAATATACTATATATTATAAATCACATGAAGGAGGCGTTTTTATGATCTCGAAAAAGAAAATTTCAATTGTAACTATTCTACTTGCAGCTTTTCTATTATTGGCTTCTTCTACGGTTGTACAAGCTGCAGTCAATCCATTGGCAAAGATGCCAAGAAAAGATAGTGGGGTTGCTAATACTGCAATTACTGGAAAAGGCTGGAATTTTATGACACCAGAATATTCTTCAAAAGTAAAGATTCAAGTAAAAAGTTACAACCCTAAAGTTGCAACCATAAAAGGACATACGGCACAGAATTCATCAAATAAAAAATATTATGCTGGATATGAAATATTTTGTGTGTCTCCTGGAACGGCTAAACTTAAAGTTATTGTTACTGTTAATTCTAAATCTTATACTAAGATTTGCAATTACACAGTTTACAAATGGGAAAATCCATTTAAGACATTAAAGATTGGTTCTAAAAATTATTTGCCGAAGTTTAATAAAAGTGGTTATTATGTAAGTCAAAAAGATATATCTGGTCAAGTATTTTCATTTAAAATTAATCCTAATTATACATTTGTGGGTGCATCTTGTTTGAAAAATAATCCTTTTTCAAGTGTACAGCTTAAGCCTGGAAATAATGTTTTACCTAAAAACGCTTATAGTGTTTCTGTGCGAGTGGAATCAAAAAAGAATGGTCACTTTTACACCATAAATATTCATATTCCACAGAATTCTCCATATTAAATCTTATAAGGGGCTGTTGCAAAATAGATGAGTAATCATCTATGGAGCAATAGCTTCATTTTTATGTCCAAAAGCAGAAAACGGACTCCGAAGAGCCCGCAATCCATGATATAATTACGGTAAGCGCTTAATTGGTTCTTTCCGCACTTAGTTGAAATTGATGTATTAAAGTTATATAATACATTCAAAATATATTTACCAAGGACTGGCCATATCGGATATAGCATTATTGTTACATTTATCACCTAAAACAATCCAAAAATATCTTGCGATTCCAGAAGACCAGATTCCAGAAAGCAAGGAAATTGCCAGGGAACGGCAACACCAGCTGGCAATAAAACAAAAAGAACAGGAAATAAAAGAAGCAAGAGAAATGGCTTTGGCAGGATATCCGATTGAGCAGATTGCATCTCAGATGCACCGTGCCCATAAGACTATACAAAAATTATTTAAATCCTGATTTTTCAGTTACAAATGGTCACTATAATGTTCGAATTCCAGGAAAATTAGCTCCATATGAGAACGAGGTAATAAAACCCAGGAGTCAGGGATTAACGTATCCCCAAATACATGATATTATTTGTAAAAAGGGATATACTGGCAGTGTAGCTTCGTTACGAATGTTTATGCAAAAAGAAAGAACACGAATATGCATGTTTTATTACCAGCAGATAGAAAGTGCTTCCACGGGCGGCCACCTCAAACTCATTTCTGTTTATGTTTAATGGACGGATATGACCGATCCAGTTTGTCTGGCATACATCAGGCTCTTTTCGCAGATGCGGTTGATACGCCGTGGGATCCCGGTAGATTCTTTATAGATATTGTCCAATGCCCTGTCTGTGAAGATATCCTGCCTTCCCCCGGCATAGACCAGATGTGATAAGATATATTTTTCGGTTTCTGCCCTGTCAAAGTGTGACAGGACACAGTTGATATCAATACGCTGAACAATCCGTTGCCCGTGTCCCTGCTGCCTTACTGCCGCATACCGCTGTAGCCGGAGTTTGTCCCACAGTTCTGTCTGTCCTGCCAGTATGAGCGCCATGGGACTCATGGAATCGAACCTGTAATTCAGGAGAAAACGGAACTCCTCGATCGTTTTCTTTTCCAGGAGATGTGCTTCGTCCAGGATGCAGACAACTTTCTTTTTCTGTACACCCCGGATGATCTCCACTTCTTTCTGGAGCTGGCGTTTTGCATCCCCTCTGTAAAACTTCGATTCGATCCCCAGCTGGTCCAGCATACTTTTATAAAACCAGCGTGGCGTCAGTTTGGAATCAGAGAGGTACAGAAAGAGGTACTCATCCTTTGACAGGCTCCCGGAAAAGCGTCTCAGGAGTGTGGATTTTCCACATCCGGCCTCTGCTGTGATAACTGCAAAGAGCTGGCGGTCAGCTGCATAGGCCAGCCTTCCCAGGGCTTCCGACATGGCAGGGGATTCATACAGTTCCTGCATCGGGACATCACGGACAAATGGCATACGTTCCATTTCAAAAAAAGATCTATACATGATCCCCACCATCCTTTCTGTAGCTGCCAAACGAGATTGCATCTGCCCGGCGCTGCATGGACTGTGCCTGTTTCTTTTCTAGGGCATCCAGCAGGCGGGAAGATTCCGCTTCTTTTGGCTGCATGAATACAGGGAGGGACGGGTTCTTATCACGGAAAGTGCCTATCTTAAGAGGATGCGCCGTAAAAGATTCCATACCGTGGTAAGAGTCCATCAGGATTTCCGGCACCATGGGATCATATGCGATCCCGACGGTGCAGCCGATCAGGGCAGGGCGGGTCTCAAACTTCTTTCCCCTGAAACTGATGCATGCACCTTTGTCCACCAGACGTTCCTCATGGTGCAGGAAGGCTTCCGCAAAATATAGAAAAACCATTGCGGTTCAAGATGAAGATTGTTATAATAAAAAACAGACGGAATGTAGAAAACAGAAATTAAGAAGATAAATAAATAAAATCCATTAAGGTACACGAAGGTTATGAATAACATATGTGAGAAGCTGTTAAATAATGGTTTTTCATATGTATTATTCATTTTCTTTGGTTTAAGTGAAGGATTTTAAAGCGTGTTTGAAAAATATTTTAAGTTGTTTATTTTAATCAAATTAATATTGAAACGGTGCGTAAGAAACCTAAGTAAACGAGTGTAGATATGAAAAGTATAGAATTACTATTAGAGGAATATAAAATTATTTCTGATATTGCAGAGAAATATTTTGATCGGATGTATTCAACGATTAATTTTGTGCTTATTTATTATGGTGCTATTTTGACGATAGTATTTAATATAGATAACAAAGATGAATTTAATGTTATTTTGTTTACATATTTTCTTCCTATCGGAACTTACATTTTAGGACTTTTATATATGTATAATTCATTGGTACTTGCAAGAGCTGGTTTGCATTGTGTGGAATTGGAAAAGTTAATCAATGCTTATGGAACTCTTGAAAATAATAGAAAATGTTTTGGGGGATGGAATATCAGAGCTAAATCGAAAAAGTATAATGGTCATTTCATTTTAAGCTACGGAACAGTATTAATGTTTTTTATTTTGGCACCAATCTGTGATTTTTTTGTTGCCTATGAAATAAATGATGGAAGATGGTTTATAACTTATACTGACATAAAGCTGTTAAATGCAGGTATCAATATAGGGCAGTTTATATTTTATATGATTTATATAACATTTATGTTAATTGTTATTTGGGATTGTAAGAAAATCAGTAAAGAAACTAATGAAAAAATACAGGGATATTTTTTATAATTATATAACAGATTAAGTCGTATTAATCTATTTTTTTAGTCATATGAGACAAAGAAAATTTAGAAGTTATTGAAAAAAGAATGAGGCATATTTGATGACAGCAAATAAGATATATAAAGATATTTCGGCTAAATGCAAAACTTGTGGTAAGGATTTTACAATTATGGTAAAAGAATAAAAATATTTTAAATCGAGAGGTCTTAATATTTTGAAACTAAGATTATGGTATTATAAATTGAGATTCAGTGTGTTAAGGTGAAAAGAGTATGTATAGTTATTATAAAGATGTAGAGAAGATGGTGAAGTCAATTTGTGAACAAGATAAGACAATAAAAGAAAAGAGCAGAGCTTTTTATATAAGGCATGCATTAAAATTTTTTAAAGAATATATGTCATTGCCTGAAAATGAAAACAAACCAATAAATGCGATTACATATTATGATGTTAATTGCTATTTGGATACTTTGCCGTATAGTGATAATCATAAAGCAAATGTCTATAATTCACTGAAGAAAATATTTAAATATACTTATAAGAAGGGAATTACAGGCGATATTATGAATGGAGTTGCTAAACCAGGGATAAAAAAAAGAATGCAAAAATAATTCCAGAGAGTGATTATCAATTGTTAAAAAATTTTGTTTTAGATGAACAATATGACCTAAGGGAACGTCTGGTTTTGGGGCTATTCATGTTTACTGGATTACAAAGACAATATATTGCAAAAATGAAAATTTCTCAGTTTATTTTTGAAAATGGAGTATATAAGCTATCGATTATAAAAAATCCAGAAAATGAAATGAGAAAAAAGTATTATAAATTGCCTTTGAAAGTAGAATTGCAATTAATAATAAGTCAATATCTTAGATTATTCGAAAATAGCGAAGAAAAAATTGTTTCTGTAGATGAAAACTCATTAAGTTCATATATATCTAATATAACAAAAAAGATAACATCAAAGTCATATTCTCCCAAAGTCTTTGCGCGTACATTTGTGGTGAAGGCATTAGAAGAAGGAAATCGTATATGGGAAGTTAGTAATTTGGTTTTAGAGTCTGTTGGGCATATTGCCAAATTAATTGATGAAGATCCAGAAAAACTGTTTCTTCAACAATCAATAATTTTAAGCAAACTTTGAGATATAGGAATATATGGACGAGATTCTATGAGGTAAATGATTCTTTCAGATTATGATTTTTTAAACATACTTTAGCGATAGGAGATGAAATATATATAATATGCATCATGATTTAGATATCCACCCAATTCCAGAGAAAGTTCTTTATATCAATGAACTTGGAATTGCGGACACGGCTTTTTACTATAATACGGAAGAGCAGCATCAAAAAGCACTTACCGGAAGAACACGTACTAATGGTGGGATTTTACCTGATGATAATGTTCGGGTTTATGTACCGCTGGACTTAAATGCTGCTCAGATATTGAACAGACTACAGCAAATCTACCAGATTATGGAAAGTCCGGATGATACGAACGAATTAGAGTTTTCTTACCAGGTGGGTAAAATCATCTCACAACTTGAAATATATGATCAGGTGTGGGTAGCAAGAGATTTAGGAAATGCAGTAAGAATTGAAGAACGTCTCCACAGTAAGAATGGTATAGAACTGGCTGGTAAGATTGTTGGTGTTTTACTGGAAGATGAAGGCTGTGCCGAACGTTTTCCATATGATGTTGTGGATGAGTTAAAAAAAGAGTTTGGAATATGATATATGAATTGCTGAGCGAATTGCAGCCGGATGGTTATCTTGTATTGGGAGATACTAATTTCTGTTTATCTGCAATCTCAGCAAAGAGATTACATATCCCTCTTTTCCAAACATTGGGGTCAGATCCCATGAAGAAGTTAGACGTGCAGGATCAGGTTATTCCTGATAATGTTGTTCTCCATGGGCTGAAGCAGAGAAACGGAAAATTTATTGTTCGTATTTTTGGCGTAAATGATAATCCTAAGGAGAACCGGCTGTTTGGCAGGGATCTGGATGAACTGGAAGATACACTTGGAGTGAGATTCTGGGAGGAGAACGGACAGGCACATACCTTGTGGTCTGCTGCGCTGTATCAGGAGGCAGATACGATCCGGGAGGCAACAGATGCGACACTGGAACTTTATGAGATTGTCACAGGAGGGAAAGATTTTGACAGATCTTTATGGACTGCAGCTTCCCACAAGTCTCTCTGCGCCGGATTTAATGAGGCGGATCCGGATGCTATCATAGTATGGAATAAGCGCATGGCAGATCTGGTAACTATGGACGGGATTGCAAAGGCAATTAGGGATCGGGTTCCTGCAGGAAATATAAGAAAGCTGCAGTCTCTGACAAAGATTCAAAAGAAATGGCTGAGGAAGCGTCTGAGAAAAGCAGATTTCGGTGAAAAAATGCGTCTGCATTATTATCTGGGAGTGATCCTTGAGGATGAGAATGAGGTGCAGGAATGTTTCCGTATTATTCAGTCAGAGGTTCTGGAAGCGACGATCAAAAGTCTTGCTTATAATGAGCAGGCAAGGATTGTTACAGATCATCATACAGTCAGGCTGCCGCTCCGTGTGAACTGGGGAGGTGGCTGGAGTGATACGCCGCCCTATTGTAATGAAAAGGGCGGGACTGTATTAAATGCAGCTATTCTTCTGAACGGGGAGAAGCCGGTGGAGGTGACATTGGAGAGGATTCCTGAGCAGAAGGTGGTTTTTGACAGTGCATAATTGAAAAAGTTGATAAACTGAGTGCTTATCTTATCAAATAGAATAGATTGCTGCACAATCATACTTATTCCTGTATCTCTCAAATGCGGAGATACAGGAGTAATTTACAGGCTCTCTTTCTTGTCCATCCGGCAGCGTTTATCCAGGTGGCGGTTGATCAGAAGCAGGAATACAATTGTTGAGAGGACAGAAGAGATTCCGTCAGCAACAGGTTCTGCGAAAAAAGCCGCTTTTGCACCAAAGAAAGAAGGCAGGACAGCTGCACTGATCACAAAAAGAGATTTTCTGGTAACGGAGAGCGCAAGTCCTGTCTTTGGACATTCCAGGGCAGTCAGCCCGTCTACAAAGACATACTGGAAGCTTAGCGGAATGATCATCAGTGTATAGGTACGGATGACCCAGACAGAGAATCTGATATACTGTGGATCAGTGGTAAACAGAAGAACAAAGTACCGGGGAATAAACCGGGAGAGAAGGAACATGATGGTGGTAAAGATAAGCATTACTCCCAGAATGTTCCTTTCTGCGTCCTTGACCCTGTTTACGCATCTGGCACCGTAATTGTAGCTCAGGATTGCCTGTGTACCTCCGCTGATCCCGATCATAGGTGAGGTGATCAGAAGCAGATAGCTTTGAGCAATGGTGGCACAGGTGATCAGCATATCGCCCTGGGAAGCACCACCATATTTCTGGAGCACTGTATTCATAAAGATCAGGATCAGGCTGTCTGTGGCCAGGATCAGAAAAGGAGAAAATCCCAGGGAAAGGATTTTCCTTATGACTTTTAAGTTGTACTGTCCGAAGGTAATCTTTACAGGAACCTTTTTTCCCAATAAGAAGGTCATTGCAAAGATGCAGGAGAGTATCTGCGAAATAACGGTTGCAATGGCAGCACCGGAAATTCCCATATGAAAACCAAAAATAAAAATCGGGTCTGACAGGATGTTACATCCTGCGCCGATCAGTACGGTAAACATTCCCACAAGGGGGAATCCCTGACAGTTGATAAAGTAATTAAGCCCTGTAGCCATCAGTGCGAAAAAGGTACCTGTTGTATAAATAGTCAGGTAGGTATTGGCAAAGGGGAAAGTAGCCCCACTTGCGCCAAACAACATAAGCAGCTTATCTTTTAGCAGAAGAAAGCTGACAGTCAGCAGAACAGAAAAAACACTGAGCATCAGAAAAGAATTTGCCAGAACCTGTTCTGCTTTTTTGTGATTCTTTTCGCCCATTCGGATTCCCATGGTAATGGAACCTCCGATTCCTACCAGGGTGCCAAAAGAAGTGAGAAGTGTAACGATAGGACCGCATATGCCTGCACCTGCAAGAGCCAGTGCGCCATTTTCGGAAATATGTCCGATATACATCCTGTCAATAATACTGTAAAGTACATTGACAAATTGCGCGGTCATAGAAGGGATGGCAAGCTGGAGCACCAGAGTGCGTACGGGTGCCTTGCCAAGATTTGCTGTTGTGTTCATTTTAATTTTCCTCATCCATTCGACAGGGACTGCCGCACTTGCATGTGCAGCAGCCCCTGTATATTAATCATTGTCAATTTTAACAGATATGGACAGAAAAAGCTATGATTTTGAGATATTGTCCTTGTAAAAGATATTGAGAATAGCCTCTCGGGGTCAGACCCCAATGTGGTCAACTTAAGCCCGGAATGCTGAAAATTCAACGATTCTGGGCTTATATTCTGGATTTTTTTATATAAATATTTGGTTCTACTGTTTTTACGAGGACTCCGGGGATCAGGCAGTATCAGCCGGA
>OLPL01000967.1_pt1 | contig 19540 bp, 11 predicted proteins | sample 1673211 | NCBI WGS metagenome assembly OLPL01 (sample SAMEA3136766, study PRJEB25190) | human gut metagenome | reverse complement strand
TGCCGCAGCCGCCGGAGCGGTGCTTAAGCCGTTAGGCGGGAATTGTGCGGTATTGTCTTAAGCATCCATAGAAAATGCCGCCCGGCCTGAAGAGAATTTCAGGCCGGGCGGCTTTGTTTATTATTGAATAATGGGGGGGTAAAATCAGGTCTGTGTCGAGGTGCGCAGGCCCACCTGGTAGCCAAGCAGGGCGCCGGTCTCGACGGGCTGGCGGCGGGTGACGGCCAACAATTGCTGTGCGGCGCGTTTGCCCAGCAGTTCGGGGTCGAAAGACACCGCCGTGATCTGCGGCGTGCAATCCAGCAGGGCCTCGCCGTCATACAGCGAAGCAATACGGATGTCATCGGGCACTTTCAGGCCCATCTGGCGCACGGTGTTCAGTGCCAGCATGGCCACGTGGTCGTCCATGCACAGCAGGCAGTCCGCCTTGCGTGCCACAGCCTGTTGGATGGCGTCGATGCGCAGATCGTCGGTCTCCAACTCCAAAAAAAGCAGGGTTTCATCGATTTTACAACGGCTGTGCTCGTGCGCCTGGCGGAAGCCCTCGAGACGGGTCTGATTGACGGTGTACAGCATGGAACCGCCCAACAGGGCGATGCGGTGCAGACCTTTCATCAGCAGCAGGTTGGTCATCTCACGGCAGCCGCCCACCTGGTCGTGGTCGACGTAAAGCACCGTGGGATCGGCCGGGCGGCCGATGGCGATAAAGGGCAGTTTGCTTTGCTGCAGCAATGGGATCAGGGGGTCACGCTCCAGCGAGCGGGCCAGGATGACGCCATCGATCTTGTGGTTGACCAGCAGGCGCTGCATAGGCTGGGCCTCCTGCTCACCCACCATGGCCAGCAGCACATCGTAATCGTTGCGGGCCATCACATCGCAGACGGCGGTGATAGTTTTGCGCAGGAATTGACCTTCGAAGTTAGAAAACTGGCGCGAAAACACCAGCGCAACATTATACGACTTTTTGGTGACGAGGCTTTTCGCCATCATGTTCGGGACATAATTTTTCTCACGGGCATAGTCCACCACACGCTGGCGGGTTGCTTCGCTTACACGGCCATTGCCGGACAAAGCACGGGATACCGTCGTTTTTGATACGCCCAGATCCTCTGCCATGCGGGTGATATCCATAATGCCTTCATCCGATTTTTTGCGACGCGGCATCTCAGAATCGACTCCTTGTTCAATGGTGTTTAGGTTAGTATAACATACGCAGTGCGTAGGTTTCAACGGTTTTGGGGTGTTTTGGGAAAAAATTTCGCAATTTTTTCGCAATTTTTTCGCAATTTTTATGTGGAATTATGTCTTTTTGTTGTTTTTGATGCGGTTGTACCAGCCGCGCATAGCGGCTACGTCTTCTTCGGTCAGGGTATCGGCGGCAAAGGCGGCACGCTGCGCAAGCGATACCATCGCCTCGATTTCCCCGCCTGAAAGCTCATGTACCTCTTTCAGCAAAAACCGGGGGAACGCCCGCTCGTCCGAGGATGTACCTGCTGGCAGGCCGCGGCGCACTAGTTGCGCATAGATTGCAGCAAAGATCGCCAGCACCCGCTCTGCACAGGGGCGGCGGGTATCCAGCCCCAGCACACGGCGGCGGTGCAGGATAAAAGCAGCTGTAGCCGCAGCCAGCATCACCACCGGCACGGCCAGCAGCCACAGGGCACGGCGCGGGGTGGTGGAAAGCTGCAAGTCCTGCCGGGTATCGGCGCTGTCGGTGTTGGCTGCTGCCCCACTCTCGGCAGGGGTGGTCTCCGGCAGGTTACTCTTGTAGTCGGCCTTTTCAGCTGTTACCAGCACACCGGGGGTCATCTCCATGGGGGTCCAGCCCTGGCCGTCGATGTAGACCTCGGCCCAGGCATGGGCATTATCGTCCTGCAAAACGGCGTGCCAACTGCCGTCCGCCTGCTGGGTGAACAAGCTTTGCGGCGCAGCATACCCTACCACATAGCGGGCGGGCAGGCCGAACATGCGGAACATCAACGTGGCCGCCGAGGCAAACTGCACGCTGTAGCCGGACTTGGACTCGTACAAAAAGTAGTGGATCGGGTCGGTGCCGTCCGGTGCCTGGGAGGCGTTGGTGTCATACCGGCAGTTGGTGTTCAGCCAGGTGCGGATGTAGGCTGCGATGTCGTCCGGGTCGGTCAGCTTTTGCTCTTTGGCAGCCGTTTCGCACTGGGCCTGTAAGTCGTCGTAACCATCGGGCACGGCGGTGTAGTGGCTGTTGGCGTAGGCCGCGTAGGAGCTCTCCATGCGGTCCAGCACGCTGGGGTCACCCTCGGCGCGAGCGGCCAACAGTTCTTTGGCGATGCTGCGCGGATAATATAAAAACACATCATCCTGTGCGGTCTGGCCGTCCGCCGCGCCGTCGCCGTTTAGGGTGTAGTAGTCGTTCCAGTAGGCGTTGTAGGGGGCGTAGGTGTAGGCGTCCCCCGCGTTCAGCCGCTCCACCGTAAGGGATTGCGGCTCGGCGGCGCCATCGTAGGCGGAACGCAAAAACGGCAGGCTGGCAATAGTCAGGCGGGCGTCGTCCTCGGTCTTCCAGTTCATGGCGGCGCTGTCAAAGGCGTTTGCATCGGGGACCTGCCAGGCGGTGCCATCGTAGCTGCCACCGATAAACCCCCGCAGGTAGACGGTTTCCTCAGGCTGGTCACTGGCGGTCAGGGCCAGGTCCTCGACCCCGCGCAGCTGCAAGCCGCCGCCCTGGGCTAAGGCACCATCGGCCACGCCGCCGGCGGCAGCTTCTACATGCAGGTTCAGCCGCCCGCCGCTGACACGGGGCAGCCAGGTCACAGCGGCGCTTATGGCCGCCGATTCCACCACCTGGGCCGCGGGCTGCAATGCCTGCAGGGGCAAACCTACCACAGGCCGCAGCACAAAGGCGGGCACCAACAGCGCAGCGCATACCAGCACAGTGGCCGCCGCCGAGCCTTTTTGGATGGCCCTGTGCTGTGCCTGATTGCGGCGGCAGGTTTCCGTCTCCGCCGCCCCCCACAGGGCACGGCGGCGCACGGCGCGGGAGGCAGCCAGCGCCCCCAGCCAGCCCACGGCCAGCAGCAGCCAGCAGGGCGTGGAGACGTTGCTGCCCGCCAGCAGCAGGAACACCGCCGCCGGCAGCAGCAGCAGATTCAACAGCAAAATGTCGGCCCGGCGCAGCGCGGCCAGCGCCAGCAGGCCCGCCATAGGCAGGGCGGCCAGCGCCAGAAACAGCCCCAACTGGGCCGGGGTGCCGCCCGCTGTGGCGGCAAGATTTGCGTTAAAACGTTGATTTAAGCTTGCGGCCACGGCAGCGCCAAACTGGCGTGCCCCGGCCAAAAAGCTGCGCTGGCACAAAAACAGCCCCACCAAATAGACAAGGCTGCCTGCCAGCAGGCCCAACCGCTGCACACGCCGGGGCAGCCGCCCAAACAGGCACCACCCGGCACACCACACGGCCAGCGCCAGCCACACCCAAACGGGCGGGTGCACGGCAAAAGCCGTCACGGCGGCGGACACCAGCCCAAAGGCCAGCGCCAGCAGCAGGCAGAGATCCACCACCAGCCACAGGGTATCCCGCGCGGGTACGGCGGGGCTGATGAGCACACGGTCCAGAAACACTAGGCCGCTGTCGGCATCGGTGCCGCCGCGTTTGGAAAGCGCCACTGCTTTTTTCTTGGTGGGCGGTGCTTCCCGGTGCAGGGCGGCTTCGGCGGGGAAATCCCCCCACATGTCACCCTCACCCTCGCCGGGGCCGTCACCGCTCCCCTGCCCCGCCATCGTACCGGCGGCCAGCGGTTCACGGATCAACAGCCGGTTCAGCTTGGCACTCAACTTCCAGTGGACTTGTTTCAGCGAGTCCCCTTCGCGGTACTCTCGCACATCGTAGTTGCCGCCCAGCACACTGCGGTCGCTCTCCTGCATGCCGTCGGCGTCAGGGTCGGGCTGGGTGTCGCTGCCCAGGCGGGCACTTTGGGGCAGCACGCACAGGCTTTGTGCGGTCTGCGGCAGGCCGCATTGGGCTTTGAACAGCCCCAGATGGTCCCACAGCGTCACGCTTTGCAGCCGTAATTGCCACACGCCGCTTTTGTTGGCCTGCAGCGTCAACCGCTGCTCAGCGCGGGCCTTGCTGCCCAACATGCCGCTGCAGCGTAAAGTTATGGTATTGCCGCCCCATTCATCGGTGGCCTGCACCAGTGTCAGCAATTGGGGGATGGGCAGCGGGCTGTGGTTGGTCAGCCGCACGGTCAGCACAAAGGGCCGGCCCTGCACGGCAGGCTGGTCGGGCACGATCAGTTCGGCCTCCACCTTGCCGCGCAAGTACCGCACTTCCAGCACCAGCAGCAGGGTCAGCAACAGGAAAAATCCCAGCAGCCCTACGGCCAGCGGCGCCTGTGTCAGCACCGCAGCGGCAAACAGCAGCACCAGGCCCAGCGCCCAGCACAGTTTACCTGCCATGGCGGTCGGCCTTTTCCGGGCGGGGACGCGGCACGGTGCGCAGCAGATCGTCGATGACCACATCCACCGTCTCGCCGCCCGCCTTGGCCTGGTCGGTCAGCATCAGGCGGTGGCGGGCCACATCGGCAAACACAGTGGTCACATCCTGCGGAGCAACAAAATCCCGCCCCGCCAAATATGCTGCCGCCCGCGCCATGCCAGCCAGCGCCAGCGACGCACGGGGGCTGAGCCCCAGCGCCAGGCGCGGTTCCTTGCGGCTGGCCTGTGCCAGATCCACGATATAGCGATATATCAGCTCATGGATAAACACTCCTGCCACCTCTTTTTGCATGGCCAGCAGGTCGGCCTGGTTGGCCACGGGGTGCACCTGTTCCAGCAGGGTGCGCTGGCCGCGGCCCGCCAGCATCTGCATCTCGGCCTCGGTGTCCGGGTAGCCCATGACAACGCACACGGTAAAACGGTCCAACTGGGACTGCGGCAGCATCTGCGTACCGGCAGCGCCCACGGGGTTTTCGGTGGCAATAACGGTAAAGGGCGCGGGCACGGGGTGGGTCACGCCGTCCACGGTGACGTTGCCCTCCTCCATGACCTCCAACAGTGCCGACTGGGTTCGGCTCGAGGTACGGTTGATCTCATCACCCAAAAACAGGTTGCACATTACGCTGCCGGGGTGGTACACCAGCCGCCCGGTCTCCTTCTGGAACACGGTAAAGCCCACAATGTCCGAGGGCAGCACGTCCGGGGTAAACTGCACGCGGCTGCAGCTCAGGCTCAGCGCGCGGGCAAAGGCCAACGCCAGTGTCGTTTTGCCCACACCGGGGATGTCCTCAATCAGCACATGGCCGCCCGCCAGCATGGCCATCCAGATGGTGCGGATGGTCTGCGGCTTGCCAAACACGGCTTTGGAAACTTCCGCCGCTACGTCAGCGGCCTTTTGGTTGTATTGCATGGTCATTCCTCCCGGTGTTTTTGCCAGATCGCCAGCACGCCGACACAGGCGGCAATAAAGACGAACCCGGCCCAAAGGGCGTTGTTTTCCAGCCAGATCATCAGGTTGGAGACCGCGCTGCCTTCGGATTCTGTGCTGCCCTCCTGCGGCAGCGGGGTGATGCTTTGGGGTTCCACCTCAGCGATAGACGTTGTACCGTCTGTTTCCATCGTCACCTGCCGGGGCGAGGCATCCCAGGTAGCTTCGCTTTCCTGCAGGTCGGTGTCCTTATCGGTCACGGCGGCATCGGGGTCGCGTTCGGCTATCACAAGGTAGCGCTGGTAATTCTGGGTGTAGGGGTGGCAGGTGGAAAGCGTCAGCAGATCCCGCCCCGGCTGGATCAGCACCGAGGAAATATCCGCAGGGTCGATGATCTTCAGCTCTGCCACGCGGTAAATTAAAGTGTCCCACGGGGTGGTCAGCTGGATCTTGTCCCCCACTTGGATCTGCTGCACGTTGCGCAGCATTTCCGCGCCATAATAGCCGCGGTGGGCGGCCAGCACGGTGTTGGTGTTTTCGCCGCCCAGCGGCATCGAGGTCTGCCCCAGCAGCGCCGCGCCCTTGGCCATATTCTCCCGGCTGGCGCCCAGGTAAACGGGCAGTTCCAGATCCAGCCGCGGGATCCACAGCATGGCGAGGACCTCCTCGTCATAGCCGTAATCGGTCAGATCCAGCGGCGGGTTCTCGTAGGCGAAGGCGTCGGTCAGGCCGCTTTGGCCGTCGGCGTAAATCTGCGCGTTGTAGGCCTGCATGGCGGCGTACAGTTCCGGGTAGGGGCGGCTTTCCTCGGCAGTTTGGCTGGCGCTGTCAGTGTTTGCCGCATCGGCGGCGGTGGCTGTGTTGGCGGCAAACTGCTGTGCCGTTTTGCTGTTGCGCTGGCGGGTCAGCCAATCAGCGGCGGTGGGTTGCAGCATCATGGCAAGGCCCAGCAGAATGGCCAGCCACGCGCCGATTTTTACAAGCAGACGCCGCATTTAGTCGTCCTCCTCCCATTTTTTGCAGCGATGCAGCAGCAAAAGCAGCAGCAGTGCTTCGCCGCCAATAATCACGCTGCCGGTCACCGAGATCCACGGCCAGGCATCCACGATGCGCTTGACCACCGTGCCGGTGTGCAGGGCCTGATATTGCACGACCTGCGGGGTATCGCCGGTTTCTTCCTCTCCATTATACGGCACGCGGATGCCGCGCACAAGCATGCGGTGGGTATTTATGGCGTAGGGCGTGCAGGTCACCAGGGTGCAGTAGTCCTGGCCCTGCACGATCGTAAGGTCATCGGTCTCCTCGGGCAGAACGACCTTGACCTGGTCGACCTGATAGGCCAGCACCTCGTCCATGATGTGCAGGTAAAATTTGTCGCCCTCTTGTAATTTGTCAAGGTCAGTGAACAGCACAGCCTCGGCCAGGCCACGATGCCCGGTCAGCACGCTGTGGGTGCTTTCGCCGCCCAGCGGGTAGCTGGAGCCTTCCAGATGGCCGACGCCTTTCAGCAGGACGTCGTCACTGGTGCCCTCGTAAATGGGCAGGTTGACGTCGATTTTCGGGATGGTGATGTAGCCAAGGCTCTCCCCCACGTCGATCAGGTCCACATAGCTGGTGCCGGTGTCCTCGGCTTCTCCGGCGGCATCGCGGTCCAGCGCACTGCCCAGCTGTTCATTGTAACGGCGGGCGGCTTCTTTGGCGGCGTCCAGCTTTTCGGTGTCCATGCTATGTACGGTCTCGTCGTAATTTTGGATAGCCGTACTGGCGTGGCGCTGGGCCACCATGTTGCTGATGACCGGGTAGGACGCCACGCCGATGCCCGACAGGATCATCAGCGCCGCAAAGCCCAATTTCAGTCTGGTGGAGGTATCCATGGCAGTGTCCTTTCAAAAAAGTGTAAGATGCCGTATAACCCACCATAGGGGAAGAGCCAAAACGGCCCTTCCCCTTTAGGTAGTTTGTAAGTTGTTTAAGTTGTTTGGTTCAGGGGATGCAAATCAGACATTGCCCTTCTTCTTTTTGATGCTCATCAGCACGCCGACACCGCCAACGACCAGCAGTGCACCAATGCCGCTGAACAGCAGGGTGCCGAAGCCACCGGTAGTGGGGAGGTCGAAGCCCTTCTTGTTCTTGACGGTAACCACAATGTGTCCATTAGCGCTATTACCCGTTGCATTGTCGTATGTGGTGTTGGTAATTTCAGTTTTCTTAACAGTAACCGTCCCATCCTCATTTTGCGTGATGGTAGTGTTTTTCTCCGTAACGGTAGTATAGACCACATTCAGTTCAACCTTAACAGGGTCCTTCAGCAGGTTGTAGCCTTCGGGTGCCTTAGTCTCGACCAGGTAGTAGTTGCCGTTGCCAAAATACAGCGGCGTATCATCGTTTTCCTTGACCAGTTTGCCATTAGCATCAGAAACAAGGTCATCACGAATCTTCTTTGCCTTGGTCGTATCTTTCAAATTCGCTTCCGTTACTTTATCGGAAGGCTCACCAATGTACTTGTAAAGGTCAAAGTGTGCACCTGCAAGAGGGGTATCATTCTTGGTTCCATCAACCTTTTTAATGTCCAATTCAAAGGTATAAATAGTGGCCTCGTCTTTAATTACTTCTTCCGTAGGATTCGGATTATCCGGATAACCGTCGGGCTTCTGCGTCGGATAGAACCCGTTAGAGTAATTCAGCTGCGCATCGTTGAGGTTGCCAACCTTGCTGTCATCGCCAGCTTTAGCCTTTTCATTCAAAACCGTATCGAAAGTAACAGTAACCTTACCAGCCGCTTTCAGCTTGTTCATACCAGCAGTTGTAAAGGTAATAACCCACTTCGGCCCTTCTGTCTCGGTTGCCTGAGTCACTTTCAAAGTATAATCTGCATCCTTATTAAGTGGTGTTGTGTCCTTATCCGTAACAACAGTAAAGTTTGCCTTGTTCTCATCAAAAGTCAGCGCCAGGGACATTTTGTCGGTCAACTTGTAAGTCTGCAGTTTTTCAACGCCAGTAGGAATAGTTGCTTCAACTTTCCAAGTTACAGTATCGCCAACAGAGTAGTCAGCGCTCTTATCATAATTCTCGGAGTCACTCTTTTTAGCAGTTTTTTCAAGGTCAGGCTTTTCATTCACCACCTTGATTGCACCATTATCATTATAGCTAGAATCCGTCACCTCAACCGTCTGGTCATTCTTAATGGTAAACTCATATGCCTTCTCGCCATTTGCGATGTAGCCATTTGGGGCGGTATGCTCGATAAAGCGATACTTGCCGGGTGCCAAACCTTCGATATTAATAAGACCTTCGTCCCCCGTTGTCAGCAAGCCATTGTCCTCAGAGCCTTTTGTCGGCTTCAGGTTGGTCATAGTAACCCACTGATTGTTTACATAATGCTGGAGATAGAAAGTTGCTCCGGCAAGAGGAGACTCGGTATTAGTGGTGTTGTTAACCCCCAACTCTTTACCATACTTTTTCAATGTAATGCCACCATAAACAGCAACGTTTTTAGGATTAGCAACCACATCATAAATCCAGTCGTCACCATCTTTATTTGTCATAGGGATGGAAACGAGGAAGTTGGCAGTATAATTTACAATCTGTGCAGGTGCATTGGTTTCCTCAACAAAATACAAACCAATGGGCAGGTTTTCAAATTTCACCTGGCCAGATTCCTGCGTTTTACCGTCTTTGGTTCCACCTGTCGTCAATTCCCAAGTATTGCCGCCATCCTCAAGCGCCTTTCTTACAGTATCCGACATCCTGATTTTGACGCTATTATACAAATTCTTGGTATTGCCGTCATTTCCATCTTCGTTATAGTCCAAAGTAGGAACATCGGTGCCAAATGCGTTGTCCCACTCATAGACTAGCTCTCTAGCGCCATCGGTCGATTGGCTAATACCCGCCACTTTGTAAATCTTGAAAGTGACACCATCGAGCAGGTTATCCTTCTCTGGTCTGTCCCCCTCGTATTTGTTGATGGTCAGGGAGCCTGTGTTCCGCGTAATAGTCGGCACTTTTGCGGTTGCGTCAGGGCCAGTCTCGTCTGCCGCGGTGGCGGGCAGGGCGAACAGGCTGAGGGCCATGACGGCGCTTAACAGGCCTGTCAAGAATCTGCTTTTCTTTTTCATGACTTTACCTCTCTTCATTTGTTTATGGTTTGTGTTTATGGTTTGCATTGGGGAACAATTAACGTGTCCGTCCCCCTTTCTTGTTGTAACGGAATACCAGTATCAACAACCCCGCCACTGCCAGCGGCAGCCCGATCAGCAGCCACAAGCTAGGCGCATCCGCACCCGTATGCGGCAGCGCAGGTGTCTTTCTGTTCAAGACGGTCAAGGCCAACTTGTAGCCATCTGCGGCATTACCCGTAAAGATTTCATTCTCGTTCGCCTGCATGGGGTTATCATCCCCCACCTTGCACTTCCCGTCTTTACTAAAGATAATAGTAATCGGTTCCGACAGCAGGTTATAATCCTTAGCCGCCTTAGTCTCCGTCAGCCGGTAAGTCCCCGCCTCCAGCTCCTTAAAGCCTTGGGTCTCGTTGCCATCCAAATTTTTCAGCATCAGCACGCCGTGCTCATTGGTCATGCCTGTGAGCTTATTGAAGTTTCCATCAACAACCAGTTTTCCGGTGCTGTCCGTCGTCAGCCTTTCCAGCGTGAACTCAACACCCGGTAAAAGGGTTTTGGTGTTTTCCGCATCCGCTTTGGTGATGTCCAACGTAAACTTCGGGTCTTGCTGCGTGTTGGTGATGGTCATGGTCTGCTTTGCATTGTTGGTATTTGTAGCATCGGGTTCCGGGTCCGTATACTCATAAGTGACGCTGTAAACCTTCTCGCCAATCGTGATGGTCTTTTCATCATCAACCGCTTGGAAAACTCCCTTATTGTCAACGGAACCTTCGACTACGCGGTACTCGTAGGGCGTCTGGTTCCCGCTGTCGTCGTAATCCTTAGCAGGCAGGCCCAGGAAGCTGAACGTCATACCGTCATAACTGTCCGTGATTTTCTGGTACGGCTCATTATCCCGATACTCAACAGCTTCCCATTCGCTATCGTCTTTATGGCGGCGTTGGAGCTGCACGTAGATGTCCGGCAGATTGCTGGTTACCGGGGTTCCGTTTGCGTCCTCCCAAACCTTTGTGCCGGTAATATCCAGCAGATCCTGCTTGGTGTTGGTGAAGGTCGCCACGGCCTGATTCCCTTTACCTGCAGCGCCTTCAACGATAGAACCGCGCACGGTGTTATTGCTCAAGACCATAGTGCCGCTGCCGCCACCGGTGACCGATGCGTGCGTCAGCTTGGAACCATCCGTAGGCGTTACTTCCTCAATGGTGAAGCGTGTGCCAACGGGGATATTGTTAATGACACACGGCTCGTCAACTGTCACCTCATACGGTACTACAATGGCCTCGTCTTCCAGCGCATGGCCGCCAACGTTGGTGAAGCGGACCATAAACTTGTACGTTTTGCCAGTTAATTTTTCGCCTTTTCCGTCCTGTTCTTTTTTGATGGTCAGGCTGCCGGTTTTGACCGTGTTGACAAACACGACCTTCAACTGGGTCTCGCCGTCTGCATCCGTAGCGTCGGGTTTCGCGTAAGAGCGGAAAACGATGGTATTATCGTCTTTTGCACTGGGCTTTTGGCCATCGTAGGCGTTTTGCGTACCATCGCCTTCGGCGTCCTTATTTTCAATACGTCCATCATCCGGGGCAGTGCCGGGCTGATTTTCGAGGTCTTTAGAAGTGCCCTCAAGCGTTAGCTTCTTGCCTTCTCCCGCTGTTGTCGATGTAACCGCCTTCCCATCTTCACAGATGGTCCAGTGCGTGTCAAACAGATTTGTGTCGACTTGCTCGTTGATGGACAGGTAGCTGCCGCGGCGGAACTGGTCCTTAAAGGTAACCGTCTCTTTGTTTTGCAGGACGAAACCGCCGTTTTTATCCACTACCATCGTGCCTTTCTCGGCATCTGAGGTGTACTGGGCGTTCACAGCGGGCATCAGCTCGCCCTTTTGGGCTGAGCCGTAATCCGCAATGTCCTCCTGCTTGGTGGTAAAGCCGGTGACTGTCTGGGGCACCGCTTTGGACGAGAACACGATGTTGCGCAAATAAATGCTGCGCGGGTAGTTGCAGCCAAACCGCAGTTCCTTTACACGCTTCTTGTCAAAGCCTTCATCTGCCTTCACATCGTCCAGGCTCAGCTTGACGGTGATCCACCGGTTGTTGTGCATTTCGACCTGGCCGTAAAGATCTTTGCCGCCTATGAACGTCTGGCCAAGGCAGCCTTTTTTCTTGTCGCTGCTGTCCCGTAGCTGCAGGTACATGTTGCTCAGCGCGGCGTCGCCCGCCTTCGAGTCGACATAAACGTCAAAGCTGAGGTAGCTCATGCCAGAGATGTCGATGGGCTTGTCCAGCGTCAGGATACCGTAGCGTTTTTCCTTGTTGGAGCCCGGTGACGGGGTCAGGTCTTCGAACTGGGTATACCAATTCAACAGGGGTGTATCAGCCGTGGCATCCGGATTATCGGGCGATCTGTTCACTTTTATGAATCTGTTTTCACCACTCGTGCCTGGTGCGTGGGTCGCTGTTGTAGTGAAGTCTTTTTTGTCAGGGGTACTCTTGCCAGGCTCCAACAGGTTGATGGTGGTTACTGTATCGCCCTTTGCATCATTCGTGCCATAATGGGTAGCCTGGTTCCTGATGGTGAAGTTGAAGAACCTCTGATTATCGAAGCAGCCTGCAAAGAGCTCATTGACATTTCTATCATCAACGATTTTTTGCACCTGCAGCTCGTTATAATCCGGGAAGTTGAACGCCACCGCCATGTTGGACTCCCACATACCGCGCTCCATGTAGAACATGGTCAGGGTGTGGGTGCCGGTGGTCAGGTTTTCAATTTCAACCGAGTTTTTCTGGTAGTAGATTGTAGGGTCTTTATTTACGCTGTTTATGTTGTTATCATTCGGCTGGATCGTGTATGTAATCTCGGTTTTCTCGTCCTTATTTTCTTCGCTTAGGCCATACCCCTTGTCTACATATTTGTTCTTTTTAACCTGGCTTACATAGGCTGTTACAGTGTTTTTCTGGTTATCAGTCTGGCTGAAATCCAAAATGCCAGAGACCTTGCCATGAGCACCGCCAATATCCAGTACAAGCTTATTATCAATGAATACCCAGACATCGTCATCGCCGGAGAAATAGTAACGGATAGGTACGCGTTTTTTTTCACCATTTTCCGTAGTTGACGACTCTACTTTACCATCGCTGGTAATGGAGAACGGGATTTCCAGCTTAGCGCCATAACCATAGTTGTACTTGGAGGCAACACAGTCTTGGTTCAGCGACTCGTTGAATGGGAAGAAACCATACTCAGTCTTTACATCAGTATTACCTTCTCCATATGCTCTGCCACTGCTATCCAAGTTCTTTGATTTACCATCCACATAGTTAGCTGTTTCTCCGCTGTTATTTTTGCTGCTATTCTTGTCGTTTCCTAAATACAGCTGCTTTTTGGATGTATCCTCGCGCAGATACAAAGAAGTTTTTGAACTGTCGTACCACCAGTAGTCTACACCCGGTTCATCGGAAAAAATTTGCTTTTTCGTAAACGGGAAAGAAACATTGTGGTAAACCTCGCCAAGCTTGGCGTTTTTGCTGTTCTCACCCGAAAGGAAGCTTTCATTAAAGTGAGGTTCTACAAGGGTAGTTGCTGCCGGGGCCTTTTTCGTACCGCTGTTCATCAGCAGGTCGCCCTGCTCGCTTAATGTGTCGGCGACAATTCCCTGGAAAGCGAAATCATACTTACCCTGATCAGAACCGTCTTCATCTCCTGCCGAGTTATTGGCGGCGCGAAAGGCTTTGTATTTATCAGAATTTGTATCAGAAGAAAATCCATACAGGTTCAGTTTGTCGCCAATCTCTGTAAAAAACGTTCCCCACTTGTCTACACTTGGCTGGAAATGGCCAGTGTAAATGGGATAGCGGATTTTATTGACATTCGCTTCTTTTTCATCGTAGCTCTTGTAATAGTCGCTAATAGCCTGGTCGAACTCGCGGAATGTCACCCAGTTTCGATGGCTGGGGCCCTCGTTCACACTATAGTCTGTACGGCTGTTGCCGTTCAGCTCATAGTCCGTGTAGTAGTCATACAGGGTAGTGCTTATGTATTTCGTGGCAGGGTCAGCAACAAAGGTACCCTCTTTATTAATGGCAACAACATCTTTCTTATTATCGCTCGTGCTTTTGCCTGTTTCTGCGTCACGCAGGGTGTTTACTTCAGCCCAGTAGCCGCCACGCTGGTTTTTCTCATTGTAATTATATGTAGAATCATCACCCGTGTCGGCGTAGAAGCATGGGAAAGCATATTGATCTGCCGACGGGATTTCCAGATTCGCTGTGCTTTCGCCGCTCCGCGCAAGGTTATCCGGCTTTATACCATTGTCACCTGTTTTTCTGGCTGCAAAAATGATATGGTCATAGTCCTCATCCACACCATCAATATAGTAGAGATCATCTGATTGCTTGGTCATTTTGCCGAACAGCGCAGTTTTATTCGGTCCCGTCAGGTAATAGTAAACGTCTCCACCAACTATAGAAGGGATTGCATTGGCTGTATCCAGTGATAGCTTGGAAAATGTCGCATCATAGAAAATCGTGCGGCCGTCTCCGCCTCTTGTCCAGTTGGAGGCTTTTTCAGTGTAGACAAAGCAGAAGCAGTTGGTTTCATCGAAGAGAAAGCTTTCCTCGCCAGTCCCTACTTCTTGGCCGTAGAAGTTGTACAGGCTGCTGATTTCTTTATTGTCTGCGGTGAATTGGACGTAGCTGCAAGCAGCTGCTGGAATATTGAATGTTACTGTTGCGCCAACAGTCACCGTGTCCAAATCGCATGTTCCAGCATCTGCTAATGTACCATCTGTCTTCTCGTAGAAGTGGGCAACTACATTTTTGAGATCTGTAGCAGCAGCGTTTTTGAACGCCATCGTTTTTTCTTTAAACGCCGTATGGTCAGTTGGGTCAAAAGGCTTATAACCCTCTACCCATTTTTTTTCTTTCGCATCATAAAGCTTATTGGCAATGGTTGCAACCGATGTCGATGGAGATGTTTCATACTCCCCCTTATGTGTATTTGCTTCATAAAATTGAAATTGAATCCTCCCGAAAGTGCCTTCTTTACATTCAGACTCAGTCAACTCAACGCCAAAGACTCTTCTTTCTTGATACTCTGGTGATTTCAAAGTCATCGGCTTTGTAACCCACGAGTTGGTAGTGCCTTTTTGCGCATTAAATCTAACCCACCAGCTATCATTGAAGTCCTCAGGCACTGCAAAGTACACCATAATCGGGTACGTTATGCCATTGCTTGTTGCTTCATCGACAGGCTGAATGGACGTATCACCAGCGTTCTCTGCGTCATCGGCAGACCGGGTGACGATGTCTTGCTTGGCATCCTCATCCTCATCCATAGTGTCGAGAGTGTCATTCGTGGTAGTCTTGCCTGCCGTGGTGTCGATGTTATCGTCGGGCAGGGTTTGCGGGGTGTCGTTGGCGGCGTCGTCTGCCGTGGTGTTGGAATCGCCGGTGGTGTTTGGCAAGGCGTTATCTTTCGTATCTTCGGAATCGGTGTCTGCGCCCGCGCCAGTGCCCTCATTCGTTTTGGACTTATCGTCCGGCTCAACGTCACTGCCCGTCTCAACTTTATTATCTGTCTCACCGTTGTTGTCCGTCTCAACGGTCTCCTGCATCTGCGTGGCGCCATCAAGGGCCTCGGCATAGACGGGCAGGGCCAGGGCGGCGAGCAGGGCCATGGCGGCCAGGAGGGCCGCCAGGCGGCGGCTCAGGGTACGGTGGGTGGTGGTGTGCTTATACATCTGCTCCCTTCCTTTCTGTTCCTTTCGGTGGCTCTATGTCTATAATGTTGGTTAGATCTTGCGTGCCGCGGCGGCCGGATACATCGCCTGCTGACAGTACGCATTATTTCACAGGTCTACCTGTGAAATATATCCCCAGGGGATATTATGCGCAACCGTTGCGTTTTTGAGCAATTTTTTTGGTTTCTTGCGCCGCTCACTTTTTATTCGTTACACTTATAAGGATTTCTAATAATGTTATAACACTTTTTGCTTCAAATTCCAATACTTATGGGTGATTTATGGGCGTTGCACCTTATTTTTCGTCATTGTGCTAAGTCTACAATATGGGATTTGGTAAATTTGCTCAACACATTTTTGCGTCATTCTTTGCGTATTCTTTCTTTTTCACGGAATTCCTGCACATTTTTTGTCGTTTTTTTGCGTTTTGTGCAATCCATTCGCGCAAATGAATTGCGCAAATTCAACCTGTTATATGGCCAAACGCAGCGCAAAATTTGGACAAAAAATAGAGGAGTGCCTAATGCACTCCTCTCAGCCGGGTCTATGCACTTTTATTCTTCTGCCTTACAACGTGCCAGCAGAACGGCACCGGCAGCGGCGTCGCCCTGCGGCTCGGCCAGGGTGAGCTGCGGCAGCAGGGTTTGCAGCTGCGTTTGGGCGGCGCTGCGCACCGGGGCGCACTTTTGCAGCACGCTGCCCGCAAAAGCGATACGCGCCGATTGCAGCCCCAGCTTTTCGGCCACCGGGCGCACCAGCAGGGCCAGCTCGCGGCCTGCCTTTTCCACAATTTGCAGGGCGGCGGCGTCGCCCTGTTCGGCGGCGGCCCCCACCAGCGGGGCCAGTGCGGCCACCTCCCGCTTGCCGAAACCCGGCGCGTAGATCTTGCCGATCAGCTCCCGGACGGCGCCAACCTGCAGCGCCTCGAACACTGCATCGTGCAGCACGGTGGGGGCAATGCGGCCATCCTCGGCACGGACGACCGCCGCCAGGGCGTCCCGCCCCAGGGCGAAGCCGCCGCCCTCGTCGTCCATCAGGCTGCCCCAGCCGCCGCTGCGGGCTTCGCGGCCATTGGTGCTTTGGCCGTAGCAGATAGAGCCGGTGCCCGCGATGAGCACGATGCCGCCCGGCCCGCCGAGGGCCCCGTACAGGGCGGTCTGCTGGTCGCCGGTGAAGGTGACCGGGCCGTGGTAGCCGCCTGCCTGCAGGGCATTTTGCAGGTGGACCCGGGTGGCCGGGTTACTGATGCCCGCCGCGCCGATGCACAGCATGCGGCAGGCGTCCAGCCCGCCCGGCAGCGCGGCCATATTGCGCAGCAGGTCGGCCACGGTGGCCTCGCACTGACCCGCCACGGTGCCATTGGGGTTGAGCGCACCGGCGGTAAAGGGCTGCGGCGCGGCGCCATCCTGATACAAAACGCGGCAAAGGGTCTTGGTGCCGCCGCCGTCCCACCCGGCGTAATACTGTGTTTGCATACATTTGCTCCTTTATTGTTCAGTTATTACGTTTATACGCAAATTTTCTCTTGACAAAGTGCCCTGAAGCGAACATAATAGAATCAGGTTGAAACTTTATTTTAAGCAGATGTTTTATTATTTCAGGAGGTCCTACGATGAAACTTTCTTTTTTACAAAAGGATGCCTGCATCGCCATTGGGCTGATGAGCGGCACCAGCGCCGACGGCATTGACGCCGCCGTGGTGGAGCTGCGGGGCTGCGGCACCGATACCAGGGTGCGGCAGCTGGGGTTCATCACGCTGCCGTTCAGCGATGAGGCGCGGCAGAAAATTTTGCAGGTGGCGGGCGGTGCGCCGCTGGACAGCCGGGAGATCTGCCTGCTGAACTTTTACCTGGGCGACCTGTCCGCCGATGCCTGCGTGGAAGCCTGCCGCGCGGCGGGTATCCAGCCCGGCGATGTGGACTTTGTGGGCAGCCATGGGCAGACCATCTGGCACGAGCCTGTGGGCGCAGACTACCTGGGCCGCAAGGTGCGGGCCACGCTGCAAATTGGCGAGCCAAGCCTGATCGCCGAGCGGCTGGGCTGCCCGGTGGTGAGTGACTTCCGCGTGCGGGACATGGCCGCCGGCGGGCTGGGTGCGCCCCTTGTCCCCTACACCGAATACCTTTTATACCGCGAGGAGCACCGCACCGTGGCGCTGCAAAACATTGGCGGCATTGGCAACATTACCGTGCTGCCCGCGGGCGGTGCGCTGGCGGACACGCTGGCTTTTGACACCGGCCCGGGCAACATGGTCATCGATGCACTAGCCGCGCGGGTAACGAACGGCGCGCTGCGCTACGATGACGGCGGCAAGCTGGCACGGCAGGGGCAGGTCAGTGCCGAACTGCTGCGGTATTTAGTGGACAGCGACGATTACCTGCGGCTGGCCCCGCCCAAGACTACCGGCCGTGAGCATTACAGCGCCGCCTTTGCGGATGCGCTGTGGCGCAAGGGCGAGGAGCTGGGGCTGACCGGGTACGATAAGATCGCCACGGCCACGGCCTTTACCGCCGAGAGCATCCGCCTGGCGGTGGAGCACCACTGCCCGCAGAAGCCGGAGCGGTTGATCGTGGGCGGCGGCGGAAGCCACAACCCTGTATTGATGGAACTGCTGCAGGCGGGCCTGCCCGGCTGCGAAGTGGTGACCAACGAGGCCCTGGGCCTGGACAGCGACGCCAAGGAGGCCGTTGCCTTTGCGATTTTGGCCAACGAGATGCTGCACGGCCGCTGCAACAACGCCCCCAGCGCCACCGGCGCGGCCCACCCTGTTGTGATGGGCAAGCTGAGCCTGTAAAGGCATAAGAAGGAGAGAACCAGCATGACTAACGTAGAAGTACGGGTGCGCAGCAGCTACAGCGCACTGAGCCCCACCTGCCAGAAAGCGGCCGATTATCTGCTGGCCCACACGCGGGAGCTGTACAGCATCCCCATTGCCGAGTTGGCGCGGCAGTCCGGCGTAAGCTCGGCGGCCTGGGTGCGGCTGTGCAAGGAGATCGGCTACACCGGGTTGAAGGACATGCGCCAGCAGCTCTACCTGCAATACAGCGCTGAGCCCCAGGTGGAAGTGGACCCGACCGTACATTTTTCTGACCTGCGGGAGGGCAAAAGCGCCCAGGAAATTTTGCAGAACGTGACGGCGGCCAGTTTGCAGGCGCTGCAGCGGACCTCCAAGCTGATGGACCCCGCCGCCTACCAGACGGCCTCAGATTGGCTGCTGCAATCCAAATCCATCAAGCTGTTTGGCATGGGGGCCTCTGGGCTGGTGGCCTCGGACCTGTGCGACAAGCTGCTGCGCATTGGCAAAAACGCCATTTTCAATTTTAACAGCCATGTGCAGTTAAGCTACAGTGCCACGCTGACAAAGGACGATACAGCGGTGTTTATTTCCAACACCGGCAAGACGCAGGAGATCTTGCAGGCATTGGAGGCCGTGCAGGCCAGCGGGTGCCATACCATTGGCATTACCCATTACAGCAAGTCCCCGCTGAGTGCGGGGTGCAAGCTGCTGCTGTACACATCGTCGAAAGAAGTGTATGTGCGCAGCGGCGCGATGAGCAGCCGGTTGGCGCAGCTGATGGTGGTGGATGCGCTGTTCACCGTGCTGGCCAGCCAGGATTACGCGGCGATACAGGGCACGCTGGAGAGCAGCTACCAGATATGTATGTCACACAGGGTAGATCATCGGTAACTCTAAAAGGCTCCCTCCCAGAGAGGGGCAAAAAAGCGCGCAACCTATTCAGGCTCCCCTTGCGGGGAGCCTTTTGTTATGGGAAGATCTGATCAAGGACGCGTTTGAGCTGGGCATCCCAGAACGGCCAGGTGTGGGCACCGGGGGCTGTTTCAAACGTGTGGGCGATGCCTTTGCTTTGCAGCAACGCGTGGAATTCCCGGTTGGCGGGCAGCAGGGCGTCCTGTTCGCCGCAGACCATGCGGATGGCAGGTAGGGCGGCAGGGTCGGCACTGGCGGCCAGCTGCCACAGGTCGGCCTGGGGCGGCAGTTCGCCGTGGTCAATGCCGGGGCCGAACACCGCACGGGCGGCGGCAGGCCGCCGGGCATGCGGCGACGCTGGTACCGCCTGAAGGCCCATATGCCTGCACGCGGACGAGTCCGCACCCGGTTGCGTCCGCGCCCCACACGCCCGCAACCCCATCTGCGACCAGAAGGAGGACCATGTCCCTCGATCAGAGCGAGTATACCGAGAGCACCGCAACCGTCACCGCCGCAACCGCAGGCGCGCAGGCCAGCTCTGGCGCGGTGGAGCCCGAGGCGGCCATGCGCCCCGAGGC
>OLPL01000958.1_pt1 | contig 19721 bp, 19 predicted proteins | sample 1673211 | NCBI WGS metagenome assembly OLPL01 (sample SAMEA3136766, study PRJEB25190) | human gut metagenome | reverse complement strand
TTATATCTTCTAAGTTTACTGTATCAATTATAAATTCCATTTTCTTTTCTCCTATTCTTTTATTAAGTTTTTTATTCCTGCTTGTAAAGCAACATCATAAAAATGTTGCATTTGTTGCTTGGTAAACATTTGATATGATTCTAATCCGTATTTTAAATTCACAAGTTCATATTTAGCTGAAGCTAAAGGATTATAATTCATCATCTCATATTTTACTTCTGGATTTATTTGAATTAAAAATTTTACGATTTGATGAATATTTTCATCCGTTGCACTCATTGTCGGAATCAGTGGTGTTCTAATGATCACTTTATCTTTATATTCACTTTGTAAAACATAACGAATATTTTCTTTAATAAGTTGTGATGATACATTTGTACAGGCCTGATGTTTTTGCTCATCAAATATTTTTAAATCTATATAAACTAAATCTAAATAAGGCAATGCCTTTTTTATAAGTTCTAATGATGTATAAAATGATGTTTCAATAGCTGTATGAATCTTTTCTTTCTGACATCTTTTTAAAATTTTAATAAGAAATTCACCTTGCATAAAGGGTTCTCCACCAGAAAATGTAACACCTCCTCCATGTTGAAAGAAAACTTCATCCTCTTTAATTTTATTCATTAATTTATCTAAAGTATACTCTTGACTATCGTATTGAATAGCACCACTAGGACATGTTTTAATAACTTGATCAAAGTCTTGATGATTTTGAAAATATGGACGATCGTTTTGATAATTAATTTGTTCTTTGAATTGTTGACAACATCTACAATGAATACATTTATTTTTAAAATAGATGACTTGTCTTTGAGTGTTTAATCCTTCTGGATTTTGACACCATAGACAACGAAGTGGACACCCCTTAAAAAAAGCTGTTGTTCTTAAACCACTCCCATCATGTATTGAAAATCTTTTAATATCAAAAACCAATGTTTTAGATATTTTCATAAGTTGTTCTTTCAATAATTTCATCTTGTAGCTTGCCAGCAAGTTCAACAAAGTATGCTGTATAACCAGCAACACGAATTGTCAACGATTGATGATTTTCAGGATGAACTTTAGCATCAAGCAAATCTTCTTTTCTAACAACATTAAATTGTATATGAGGTACTTTTAAATCCACAAAAGCACGTAAGAAATTTTCAAATTTCAAACAGCCTGTTTCTGTTTTAAAAAATTCTGGTAAGAATTTCATATTTAAAAGACCACCATTCGTCGTACATGAATTATTAAGTTTTGAAACAGATTTTAAAACAGCTGTTGGGCCTTGTAGATCTCTACCATAGACAGGTGACATACCTCCATCAGCAAGTGGTTTTAAAGCATTTCTGCCATCTGGTGATGCTCCTACATTTTCACCCATTGGAACATGTGCAGAAACAGTATACATTCCTGTATGATAAGGACCTCCTCGATAATTTGTATAACGTTTCATCTTTTCTCTAAAGTAACATGCCCATTGATTTCCAAGCTCATCGACCCACTTTACATCGTTTCCATATTTAGGCACTTTATTTAAAAGCATTGTTTGCATGATTTCATAGCCTTTAAAATCTTCTTGTAAAGCATTTAATAAATCATGTTGACTTATCATTTTATCATCATAAACAAGTTGTTTAATAGCTGCTAGAGAATCTACAAGATTGGCTACTTGAATCATTTGAATACCTGATAGATTATATTTAGCTCCACCTTTAGTAACATCTAATCCTTTTTCTAAACAATCATCAATAACAGTAGATAGAAAAGCTGTTGGTAAATAATCTTGATGTGCTTTTTCTACAATCTTTTCTGCAGCCATCATTTTATCAATAAAATAATCAATTTGTTTTTGAAAAGCATTTTCTAAATCTTGATAAGTTTGATATGTTTCTAAACTTCCTAAATCTAATCCTATTTGTTGCTTTGTTAGTAAACATTTTCCATGATTCAAAGTAAGTTCTAATGCTTTATTTAAATTAAACATGGCTGCATCAGACCATCCTAAATTGTTGCCATGTGTTGTCAGTTCAACACATCCAACAATAGCATAATTACGTGCATCTTTTTCTTCAATTCCTAAATCTTCAATCATTGGTTGAATAATAGCTTCATCATTGAAAAATTGTGGCATACCACTTCCAAGTGAAACAACTTTAATAGCAGCTTGCATTAATTCATGGCTAGAATTTTTATTAAGTCTTACAGATAAATTAGGTTGTGGTAATCCTAAATGTTCTTGAGCTTTTAAACAAAGTAAAGAAAGATCATTATATGTATCATTTCCCTTTTCATCTACACCTCCAATAGCAATGTTAAAACCAATTGGAAATCCAGCAAAATATTTAGCACTATTCTGATTTCTTAAATAAACAACTTGATTAAATTTCAACCACAAACATTCTAATATTTCTAAAGCTTCTTGTTTAGTAAGAATTCCTTTTTCTATATCTCTTTGATAATAAGGATAAAGATATTGATCCATTCTCCCTGGTGAAAAAGAAGAAGCATTGGATTCCATATGTAATATCACAAATAAAAACCACAAAGATTGCACTGCTTCATGAAAAGTTTCTGGAGGTCTTTTAGAAAGCTTCATACAAATCTTTCCCACTTCTTTTAATGATTCGATTTTTTCACTTTCAATCAAATCATGATATCTTTGCATAAAATGAACTGCCCCTTCTAATACAAGAATCGTACATTCATAAAATTCTTTTTGTTCATCTTTACAATTCTTTAATTTTTTTTCTGCTTTTTCCATTAAACCTTGAGGACCAAGTTTTAACCATAAAGCACTATCAGGACAAATATGACCTTGAGCATGATCTTTTTGATTAATTTTTACCACTTTACTTATTTCATTAATTTCTATTCCATAAGTTCCTTTAATTGCATCTTCTAAAGATTTTCCTTTCCAATAAGGATAAATCTTTTCTCTAAATTCTTTAATATCTTCTTCTTTTACTAAAAACTGATCTTGTGGTCTTGTTGGTAATGTTTCAAATTCTTGGTTGATCCACGAACAACCACTTTCAGGAAAAACCACACCATAACGTATACCCTTTGTACGATTTCCAACAATCAACTCTTCATCTTCAACAGAAATCTCTAATTCCTCTAATGCTGCTTTTAAAGAAAGAGCTCTTTTTTTAGGAATAGATAATTTCTCATTTTCTTGATAAACACGTGTAATGATTCGTGCCTGTTCAATAGAAGCATAACGTTTACTGCTCAACATCTTTTCTTTTAAATCAGAAATTCTTTTTGTTTGATATAAACAATTCATAACACGCCTCCTTTTATTGTTTTTTCTTATTACAAGGCTATTATAAATCAATAAAACAATAAATTTCAATAATTGTTTTATTGATTTTTCATAAAAAAAAGAAATCATTAAATGATTTCTAATCCATACTCCATTATTTTTTCCTTAAAAGGACTTCCTAACTCTTGTTCACCAATATATCCAGTAAATTCACTTAAATGCCCAAAAACATAATTCCCATCTAAATTGAGTTTTTCATTTTCGGCCACAAGATAACATTTTTTACTTGCATCCATGACTTCTTTTTTTGTAAGACCATCTTCGACATCATATGTGGTTACTTTTCCATCATGGACATTCATTCCTACTGTACCGATAAAAGAAAGATCAAAACGATAATTGTGAATTTGTTCAATTGCAAGAGTACCTATAAAACCATCTTTAGCGCGATTAAAATGTCCTCCAATGAAAATAAGATTTACTTTATGTTCCCCATGTCTAAATAATTGCATAATATCAATCATATTTGTAATAATTGTAAGTGATATATTTTTTTGATAAATACACTTGGCAAGTTCTAAATTCACTGTAGAGATTCCTAAAAAAATCACCGTATTTTCTTCAATCAATTCAACTGCTTTTTTCGCGATGATTTTCTTTTGTGATAAACGTACTCTCATACGTTCATCTACATGGTAAGCATGGAGATTCTTTCTTACTTGCATAGCTCCGCCATGAATACGTTTTAAAAGTCCTTCTTTTTCTAGAGCCGTTAAATCTTTACGAATGCAATCTTCTGTGACTTCGAAATCATTTGCGAGTTCTTTAACTTTTACTTTTCCTTCTGTATTTAATCTTGCCAGTATTTGTTCATGTCTTTCTTGTTGAAGCATTTTTTCTACCTCTCTTTTATGACATTTTAACATATTCAAAATATCTTGAAAATGAGTAACAACACCCTTCAACTTGATAAAATATGTAAAATTACACATTTTATCAAGTTAGATACTTTTTCATAAAAAAAGGACTACAATGAGTCCTTAATGATTGGTAAGACAACCTTAAAGGTTGTTCCTTTACCTAATTCACTTTCTAAATGAATTGTTCCTTTATAATATTGAACAATGTGTTTTACAATTGCAAGTCCAAGACCTGTACCACCTGTTTCCTTATCACGTCCTGCATCACATCTAAAGAAACGTTCAAAGACACGTCCTTGATCAATAAGTGAAATACCACGACCTGTATCACTTACTTCAATAATGTAGTCTTGATCAACAAGATAAGAATGAATATTTAAACTTCCTTTTTGTTTATTATATTTAACAGCATTATTAATAAGGTTGTTCATCAATTGTTGGATGTGTTGATGATTTGCTAGATAAGTTTGTGATGTTAAATCACATTCTACTGTAATTTCTCTTTTTTCTATTTCTACTTTTAATGATTCTAAAATATCATCAACAATTGGTTGGAGATGAACAGGATGTTTAATGACTTCAATATCTTTGTTTTCAAGTCTTGAAATCATTAAAATATCACCTATCAATTGTGACATATGATCAACTTCTTTTTGTATTTTATCTAATGCTTGTTTTCTTACTTTAGGATCATCAATCATTCCTGCTTGTAATAATTCACTATAACCTCTAATGGATGTCATAGGTGTTTTAAGTTCATGAGAAACATTTGAAAAAAATTCTTGTCTCATTTTTGTAGCATTAACAGATTCAGTAACATTTACAAAGAGCAAAGTCACTCCATATTCTACTTTAGCAAGATGGCAATCATAGACTTCTTCATCTTTTTTTAGAGTAACGATTTTAGGTTCTACACCGATATTTTCTAATTGATCTATAATTTGGTGATCGAAGATAAAATCTTGGATAGGTTGATTCACTTCCATTTTATCACTAAAAAGTTGTTTAGCTTTTTTATTGACCATAAGTATTTCATAATTTGTATCTAATAAAATGAACCCTTCATTCATTTTATCAAGAATACTATTTATTTTTAATCTTTCATTTTTCAAAGTTTTTAGTGTTTTTCTTATTGTATCTGCTTGTTCTTTAAGCTTTGTCGCAATAACATTAAATTCATCATATTGATAATGATCAAAACTTAAATAACGATTATCATTGATTTTAGAAACCTCTTCACTAATTTCCTCTAATGGTTTAGTAAGTGTTCTAGAAAAACGATAAGAAAGAGCTAAAGCAACACATAATGATAAAGCAGCACTAATAAATAATGGTTCTAAAAGTGGTCCTATATTATCAAAGATACCATTATAAGGAATCGCAATACGAACAACATAACCACGATGATAATAAGCCACATACATCATATTCTTTTTAACAGTTGAAGAATAACGTGTCGCATAACCAAACTGATCACTTAAAGCTTCTTTAAATTCACTACGTCCACTATGATTTTCTTGAATCCCCTCTTTATCACTATCCGCTAAAACATTTCCTTCTTTATCAATAATTGTTAAACGTGTATCTTTTGTATAAGCTAAATCATTTAATTTATCTATTTGTTTTTCTAATGGTTTTTGGTAATCAATTTGATTTTCTACAAGCTTTACCGTATAGTACATATCTTTTCTTGTTGTTTGCATCATTTGATCAGAAAGAATCACCATTGAAACACTTGAAGAAAATAATAACGTAATAATTAAAACTGTTGCAAAATATTTAAATAGAGCTTTATTCATCTTATTTCACTTCCTCAACATAGCGGTATCCTACACCTCTAATAGTTTTAATATACTTACTTCCATCATCATCCAATTTAGCTCTTAAAGCACGAATATGCACATCTAAAACTCTTGATTCACCTATAAAATCATAACCCCAAATATGATTTAAAATTTCATCTCTTTCGACTACACGTGTATGATTTTCTACTAAATAAAGAAGTAACTGATATTCTTTATTTGTAAGTTCCATGACTTGTCCATTATGCATCACTGTTCTTGTTTGTTTATCAATTTTTAAGGTTTGACTTTCAATAATCGGCGCTGCTTTAGGAGCATGTCTTCTAAGCAAAGAACGTACTCTAGCTTGTAACTCTAAAACACCAAATGGTTTGGTCATATAATCATCACTACCACTATCTAAACCATTGACTTTATCAATTTCTCGGTCCTTCGCACTTAAAATCAAAATAGGTAATTCTTGATCAGTTTCACGTATCTTTTTGATAGCATCAATTCCTGAAATGCCAGGTAACATTAAATCAAAAACAGCTAGATCCACTTGATCTGTTTTCATATTTTCTAAAGCATCTAAAGCATTTGAATATTGTTTAACAGTATAACCTGCACTTGTTAAAGCTAAATCTATAATTTCTCTAATATTTTCATCATCTTCTACTACATATATACTTTCTTTCATTATTTCCACATCCTTTACATTATCTTAACATAGTAAATAGGTAGTTATGTTAAGTTTAGGTTAAAAGTTGATTAGAAATAAAAGAACTTATACCATGCTGTTTGTATAAGTCCTTTTTATTATTTATCAAAAATTCTTCTTAGATGTGCATAATCATCAAAGTAATCAATGTTGGTATCATCATTTATTTTATCAAAATTACTTTCTACGAATAAATCTAATTCAATATATGTTCCATATTCAATTAATTTTATTTCTAAATATGTTTTATCTGATTGCTCAAAGAAATTGGAGATAATAGTTATTATTTCTGTACAATTATTTACATCTTTAAAAAAGGAATCATTTCCTATATTGATCAATGATTTTACTTTGGCATTATATTTAGAATTTATGAGAAAAATATAATCATTTAACAAAGTATCAAATATATAATTATTCGTCATAATATTTATTTTATTATCTAATAAATCATAAAATTGTTCTATTTGATGTTTAGCATCTTCATATTTTTGATCATCTATATTATTTTCTATCAAAATCAATCCATATCTTAAAGAATGCTGTATTTTCATAACATTATCATGAAGATAATGAACTAAAGACTTATTTTTTTCTATGTATTCCAATTCTTTATTTTTTAACACATATTCTGTTTTTTCATTATAGAGTCGTGTCATATGTAAAAACAAAATACAAACTACAAAAAATAAAACTGTTAACAAAAGTAAAACTAAATAGATATCATCTATTGTTTTTTGCATGTGGCCTACATTATTTAACAAAATGACATATATTCCAAAAATCAGCATCATGATTACTGATAATAAAAATTTATTTTTTTCAATGATTGCATTATTTATTTTAGATTTAAAAATTTCAATTATTATAAGGATTACAAAAAACAAAATCCTTGCTGTAAACATAACTATTATTTTATAGGATTCCATGATTTCAACAACAGAGAGATGTGAAACTATTTTAATTAAAAGAATAACACATGTTGAAGTAAAAACAGAAATCCACGAAGGCAATATACAAAGAATAAAATTAAAAAGAACAAACTTCTTTTTCATTAAAGAGACAAAAATAAAACTTATAATACCTATGGCATACACTAGCACATTCCCAAATAAATTATATTTTTGTAAGAACTGCATAATGAAAAAATTAATAATAGATGTTATTAAACAAAATCTTTTCTTATCCTCTATATCACAAAAGACACATATCAATAAGGAGCCTAATAACACTTCTAAATAATCTAAAAAGAAATACATCATTTTAATAAATACTCCTTATACGATGCAAGTACATCTTGTTGATACTTCTTTCCAATCTTTAAAGTAACTCCATTTCTCAATAATAACTCTTCTTTATAAATTTCTTTAACCCAAAATAAATTAACTGCATAGGATTTTTGAATTCTAATGATATTCGTAGAATTAATAAGTGACATCATTTTATTAAAAGTACTCGAATATTTATAATCATTAAATGGTGCATGAATTGTAATTTCATGTAAAAACGATTCTAAATAAATGATATCTGATAATTGAATAGCTGTTTTTTTACCATTAAAATCAAAAGTAATAATTTTATGATTTTTATTAATATATTTTTGAATTAGAGTACATGCGATTTTCATATCTCTATCAAAATTATCTTTTCTAATAAAGTAAAAAGGTTGTACAATTAATGAATCAAAAATCATATCATTCATTGCTGAAACAAATATAATAATTGCATTAGAATTGTTCTCTCTAATTTTTTCAGCAATTTTGATGCCATTTTTTTCTTTTAAATCAATATCCAAAAAGAAAATATCTCCTTTTTCAAAATAACGATCTTCAAAATGACTTGTTATACAATCTATTGAATAATCAAGAAAAATATCTTTAAATCCATCATACACCATACTCTCTATCTTTTTAGCAAAAACTTGATCATCATCTACTATCTTTATTAACATTCATATTTCACTTCTTTCTAAATAAAGTTACGAAAAGAAGTATACCATATTATTATTTTTTATACTTATCTTTAATTTCTTTAACATAATGTATTTGATCATTGAATTCTACCATCTCATTAATACAATCATTCAATTCATTTTCTTTTTCTAAATGCTCTAAACAAATAATTCTATAATATAACTTCATAATATATCCTATGTCTTTTTGTTGACTTGTAACCTTCTTTGATAATTCAAGAGCTTCTTCATATTCTTCATTTAAAATGAGATACATGATTTTAAAAAGTGGGTTTTTAACTTTATTATCCAATTGAGGATCATATAATTTTAAATATTCATCTTTTTTATTCAAATTATAATAATATTGTAATTTTATAGTATACCAATGTCTATTTTGCTTTTCATCAAAAATTCTTTTACTATTTTGTTCTACAAAGTTTTGATATTCTTCTTTATAATTAGAAATTTCTAAAAGAAAAATATATATTGTTATTAAACTGTCATTAATAGACTTATTATGAATTTTATCTATCGCTTCTTTTACTGTAGATAAATTCTTTTCAATATACTTATTTGACAACAATAATTTTGGAATATTCAATATATAAATATGCACTACAATACCAAACAAAACGATTAAAATCAAAGAATAGATTAATACCCTTTCTAAATGATTAATATTCATAATAACAATCAAAAAAGCCAATAAATAATAAACTAGTATAATGAATCGATAACTTAAAACTATCTTATTCTTCATCGTTTTTACCTACTTAGAAAGATATAAATCTAAAGGTGTTTTTGTATGTTCAACAACATAACCACTACCACCTCTATCTTTAACATCTTCGACCAATGTTGTTATTAAAAGAGGTTGTTTACTATCTGTCGTCATTACTGTAAACCAACCAAGTTCTGTTCCTGTGGTATCACTTTGGCTTTGTTTGATTTCCGCTGTTCCTGTTTTTCCAGCAAGAGTCACATTATCATGATAAATACTATGGCCTGTTCCTTTTTCGTCTGCAATAACATTAATTAAATCTTCTTTTATTGTTTGTGATGTTTCTTTAGAAAAGACATTTTTAATCCATGTTTTTGTTTTTCCTTGAACGATATGGGGTTGATAAATTGATCCTTCATTGACAAATGAACTATAAATACTTGCAAGTTGTAAAGGATTCATCAAAATTTGTCCTTGTCCATAACCACTATCAGCAATGAATTGATCATTTACTTTTTGATTTTTATTGATATACTGACTTCTATTTAAAGCCAGTTCAAAAGGAATCTTTTCACCAATCTTTAAGTTTTTATAATATTTAAATAAATTATCTTTTCCAATATTCAAAGCACTTCTTGCAAAATAAACATTATCTGAATATGTGATGGCATTCTTTAAATTATTAGGTGATGGGGCATGCAAAGTTGTCACATAATAATTACCCCAACTTGAATCCTTTTGCCATTTATCTTTAGCCCCTAAATCTTTATTTGCATCAATTGTTTTTGTTTCTAAACCAATAGCTGCTGTAATAGGCTTCATTGTTGATCCAGGTGTATAGGTTTGTTTATAACGACTCATCATTGGTTGATTACTATCATTATTTAAAGCATTCCATTTATCTGTTGAAAGTCCTAAGACAAAATCATTATTTGAATAGGATGGCGTTGAAACAAGTGCTAAAACTTCTCCTGTCTGTGGATTTAAAGCAACAGAAGCACTTTTATCATTTTGATATTCATTATAAAAACTTTGTTGTAAATCAATATCAATTGTTAAACGAATATCTTTACCATCTTTTGCTTCTTTTTGGGCAACTGTTTTAATGACATTATTATTTTCATCAACAATGACAATTTTTCCACCTACTTCTCCACGTAACTCTTTTTCATATGTTGCTTCAATACCACTTCTACCAATTATTGAATTACTTGTATAACCTTCATTTTTATGTTTTTTTAAGTCTTCTGAATTAACATTTTGGACATACCCAATGATATGAGATGTTATTTTATCATAAGGATAAACACGCATAGAAATCGTATTGATTTTAACACCTTTAATATTTAAAATTTCTTGTTGAATCAATTGATTTTTTACTTGTTCTGATACATTTTTAATAGGTACAAAAGAATCATCTTTGATCCAAGATGCACTCATTTTCTTTTGAATGGTTTCAACATCCGTTTCTAAATACTTAGCTATTTGTGCATAATCATTTTCACCATTAAGTTTTCCTCTTACAAGACCAAATGAATAAGCATTTCCTTGTTTAGCTAAATATTTTCCATTTCTATCTAAAATATACCCTCTATAAGGTTGTGTCGTAATCACTTTTACTTTGTTCTTATCAGAAAACTCATCAAAAATAAGTTGCTTATTAAATTTAATTTGTTCATTTTTAATTTCAATTTTATTTTTATATTTAACTTTTCCAGCTACAGTATCCATCGATATTTGATATTGAACCATATTATCTTTTTCATCTATTACTTTTACCTGTATATTACTTGGATTTATTACATCATAAATTTCTTTATGCTTTTCAATAAAATATTTTTGTGTAGGAGTATAGACTGTCTTTTGATCTAACATTTGATACATTTGTTTATAATCTTTCTTTTTTAAAAGTTCAAAATATTCTGTAACAACTTGTTCATTACTTTTTCCATGATTAAAAACAAAAAATACCACTGTCATAAGCAGTACACAAACTATTAACCCAATTATAATATTTCTTTTCTTGTTCATATGGTAATCCTCCCTAATTAATACAATTATATATGCTGATTAGCATTAATGATATATTTATTGCACAAGATGTTCTTTATTTGCATAAAAAGCTTTTTTTAAACTGTCATTTTGTGATATTGACTTAGAAATTATCATAAATTATAATATAAATGAAAAAAAGGAATAGTCATAAACGACTAGCCTTGGATTTTCTTGAGAAAAATAACTACCTCAATGTTCGCCAAAACTTTTCGAGGTAGTTATTTTTTTGCATTATTTTCTATTATATATAGAAGTAATTTAATAACAATACTTATTATCGACATCATTAATGTTAGTGTACCTAACATAATCATGATAGCTTCATAAGCTGTCATTTCCATCACCTCCGCTTTTCATATTTCCCTAGGGATATCTATGTAAACGAAGAATACGCCCTTCGATCTAAACGACCAAGGATAACTACCTGCCGTGTATAACTATTCGGAAAAATTATATCATAGTCGCTCTTTTTTAACTACTATTTTCGATAGTTGTTTAAAATAAAAGCATACTAATAATAACACATGATAAACTTAATATATTTAAATAAATTAAATGTATTTACATATTTGAACAACTAAAAAACCTCTATAAAGAGGTTTAAATTAATCGAGTATTGTTAAGTTTTCCTGTTTGGTTGAACTCAATCCATTCACAGATATTAACAACATGATCACCAATTCTTTCAAAATACTTTGCAATCATTAAGAAATTGATTGTTAAATCACCTTTATCATTTGATTCTTTAATCATTTGAATAATATCTTTTTTTACTTGATCAAATAATTCATCCATTTTAATATCCATCTTCTTTACTTCTAAAGCATGGTTTAAGTCATGTTGATGGAAAGCATCTAAAGCTTCTTTAACCATTTTAGTTGCAATTTTTGCCATATCTTGAATATGACCAATCATTAAGAAACTATCCATTTCTTTCATTTCTAAAATCAATTCCGCAATATCTGCACTTTGATCTCCAATTCTTTCTAAATCAGTAACTACTTTTAAAGCAGTTGAAACATCTCTTAAATCAGAAGCAACGGGTTGTTGTTTTAAAATCAATGATAAACATTTTGCTTCAATGGATCTTTCCACATCATTAATTTGTTTATCACCATGAATAATATCTTGGGCAAGTTCATAATCTTGTTCCTTAAAAGCTGTAACACAGTTTTCAATAGCTAAAACAACAAGATGACACATTCTATCTAAATCAACATGCATCTTATTAAGTTCTTGATCAAATTGACTTCTTGGCATTCTAATTTCCCCCTATCCAAATCTACCAGTAATATAATCTTCAGTTCTTTTATCTTTTGGCATACCAAAGACATCTTTTGTTGGTCCATATTCAACCATTTCTCCTACTAAGAAGAAGGCTGTATAATCAGCAATACGACTTGCTTGTTGCATATTATGAGTAACGATAGCAATCGTATATTGATCTTTTAATTGTAATAAAAGTTCTTCGATTTTAAGTGTTGAAATCGGATCTAAGGCACTTGTTGGTTCATCTAATAAGATAACTTCTGGTTGTACAGCTAAAGCACGGGCAATACATAATCTTTGTTGTTGTCCACCAGATAAACCTAAGGCACTTGAATGTAAACGATCTGAAACTTCATCATAAAGTGCTGCTGCTTTTAAACTATCTTCAACAATTTTATCAAGTTGTTTTTTATTTTTAATACCATGAATACGTGGTCCATAAGCGACATTATCATAAATTGACATAGGGAATGGATTTGGTTGTTGGAAAACCATCCCAACTTTTTTTCTAAGTAAAGTTGTGTCAACACGGCTATCATAAATATCTTCACCATCTAAGATAACATCCCCTTCAATTTTAACGTTATCAACATAATCATTCATACGATTTAGTGTTTTTAAAAATGTTGATTTACCACACCCTGAAGGGCCAATAAACGCTGTAATTTTATTTTCTTTAATATCTAAACTGACATCTTTTAAAGCATGTTTTTGTCCATAATACAAATTCAGATGTCTTGCTTCTATTTTATTTTCCATCTTAATTATCCCCTTTATTTACATCAAATCTGCGACTGATCCATTTAGCTAACATATTTAAACCTAAAACAATAACTACTAAAACAAGAGCAATCACAAATGAAACTTCATAATTACCTTTAGCCATTTCTAAATATAATTGAATAGTAAGAGTTCCCCCACTACTTAACAAATGTTTAAAAATATTAGTAGGTAAAATAGCAACTGAGCCTGCCGTAAATAATAAGGCAGCGGATTCAGCAACAATACGTCCCATCGCAAGAATGACTCCTGTTAAGATACCAGGAATTGCACTTGGTAAAAGAACTGTACGAATCATATACCATTTTGTTGCTCCAATTCCTAAAGCAGCTTCACGATAGCTTTTAGGAACACATTCTAAAGCTGTTTGAGTATTTCTTGAAATGATTGGTAAAATCATAATGGCAAGTGTAAGTGAACCTGTCAAAATTGAAAATCCTAAATGACAAACAGATCCAAAGAACAACATTCCAAATAATCCATAAATAATTGATGGAATACCTGCTAAAACTTCCGTTGTAAATGAAATGATACTAACGAATTTTTTATTTTTTGTATATTCATTTAAATAAATTGCTCCACCAATTCCTATTGGACAAGCAATTAAAAGTGTCACAATAACAATATAAAGTGTATTAATAATATTAGGTAATATACCTACAGTATCATTAATAATACTTGTTGTATTTACTAAATAAGAAAAATCAAAGGCTGGTATTCCTCGATAGAGAATATAACCAATAATAACTAATAAGATAAAAATTGAAAGAAATGAACTTAATTGAATAAGTGCATAGAGAATTTGATCACTAACACGTTTCTTTTTTTCTAATATTGTATTATTCATCTAAGTCACCTCTTTTTAAAACATATGTTAAGATTAAGTTAATAATCATGATAAAGATAAATAGAACAAGTCCAATTGTGAATAAAACTTGACGATGTGTACCACTAGCATATCCCATTTCTGAAACGATGGCTGTTGTTAAAAAACGTACCGAATTAAATGGAAGTGGAAGAGATACTGCATTTCCGGCTACTAACAAAATAGCCATCGCTTCTCCAATAGCACGACCTACACCAAGTACAATAGCTGACATAATTCCAGATTTAGCACTTGGTACAACAACCTTAAAGATTGTTTGAATTTTACTTGCCCCTAAAGCCAGTGAGCTTTTACGATAATCATCAGGTACAGCTTTTAAGGCTGTTTCTGAAATATTAATAAGTGTAGGTAAAATCATAATTGCTAGTACGATAATAGCTGATAAAAGATTGGCCCCACCTGTAAATTGATGTGTTTTAGATCCATGGTAGATCATTAATTCTAATTTATACATCATTGGATTGACAATCAAAATACCTAATAATCCATAGACAACAGATGGAATCCCTGCAAGTAATTCAATTGCTGATTTTAATATTTTTCTAAGTTTTACTGGTGCAATTTCAGCAAGGTTGATGGCTGTAAATAAACCAATAGGTACTCCTATACAGATTGCTAGAAAAACCCCAACAATGGATGTTAATATAACATAAGCAATCCCATATTGAGGATTGGCTGCTGTGGGCGCCCACGTTGTAGAAAACAAAATACCTGTAATTCCTTCTTTAAAGATGGCAGGTGTCCCTGAAATAATCATATATCCTGTAATAGTAACAACTGCTAAAACAGAGATAATAGCACAGCCACGAAAGATCATCGCGGCTGTTTTTTCTACTAGGGATTTTGCTTTCTTATGGCTAATAATTGATAAGTTTTTTTCCATAATACTTCCCTCTTTATTTTTTATTTATTTGGTGTTACTAAACCAACTTTTTCAATGATTTTTTGTCCAGCATCACTATTGATGAAATCAAATACTGCTTGAACTTGTTTAGATTGTTCACTAATTTTTCCATTTGTAGCCATTACGAATGGTCTTTGTAAAGCATAACTTCCATCTTTTACAGTTTTTTCACTAGGTTCAACACCATCTAATTGAAGAGGAGAAACTGTATCATCTAATACATCTAATGAAACATAACCGATTGATCCAGAAGTTTTAGCAACTTTAGCAAGAACAGCACCAGTTTCATTTAATTCTTGAGCATATTGACATTGATCTTCAATTCCTAATAATTCTTCAAATGCTCCACGAGTTCCTGAACCAGCTTCACGTCCGATAACAACGATTGCTTCATCTTGTCCACCTAAATCTTTCCAGTTAGTAATTTGTCCTGTATAGATTTTTGCTAATTGATCTTTAGTTAAGTTTGTTACTTTATTAGATTTGTTTGTAATTGTTGCGATACCATCGATAGCAACAATATTTTCTTCTAATCCTTTTGCTTTTTCTTCATCTGTTAAAGCACGAGAAGAATCTCCGATATCTGTTGTTTTTGAAGCAACTGCTTCAAGACCTGCACCAGATCCTGTAAATTGTGCTTCTAATTGTAAGTTTGGATATTTTTCTTTAATTCCTTCTGATAAGGCATTAACGAATTTTTCCATTGAAGTTGATCCGTTTAAACTTACCTTTCCACTAATGTCATCTGATGCACTATTTGATCCTCCGCCACATCCGGCTAAACCAAGACACATCATGAAAACCATTAAAACACTTAATACTTTCTTTTTCATTTTTTATTTACCTTCCTTTGTTTTCTCTTAAGATATTATTTATTTTTGTTTCCTTTTCTTAAGACACTCCTATCATAGTGTTTTTCAACACTTTCAAAAATCAAAAGAACGTATGGTTTATGTTAAGTTTATGTAAAATGAAAAAAGTCCATGTTTATAAACACGAACTCACTTTTTATTATTTTTTCCCATAACATTTACCCTTAGTAACTCCTTTTTCTTCAAGTTCATTTAAAAGTTCTCTTGTTCTTCTTTCTTTAATATCTAAATCTTTTATAAGTTCACTTGCTTTATACCATTCTTTAGGTTCCATAAGGGTTAGAGTTTTTTCATATTTCTTTTTTGTTTTTGCTTTTCTAAATATTCTAATACTTCTAAAGTTGTACTTACTTCAATATGACTATGATAAGGAAGTAAATAGTCTACATCTTTTAGGGTCATATTATTTGTAATTGAATAAAAATTGTCCTATATCGCTAAATAACAGATTTTTTAAAATATCATTTATTTTTGTTGAATCATTCATAACCTGGCTCCTTTAATCAAATTTCTATCTAATATTATTTTATCCATACTCCCATAAAAGTACATTATTGATATCTCATACCACTATAACTATCAGTTATACAAAAAAGTGAGAACTACGTCCCACTATTTTCTTACATATTTTAAATATAAACCTAATTTCATTAAGAGATCACTTTGTTTTAAATCAAATGTTTGACCTATGTATTCATGACAATCTTCAAAAATATTAGGTTGTTTTTCTTCTCCTGATACAACAGGAGAAACAACAAGACTGAATTCATCTATTAAATCTTCTTTAATAAAATAGGTATTCGTAATTCCTCCACCTTGTAATAAAAGCTTTTTAATAGAAAATAAATCATACAGTTTTTCTAAAACAAGTCTTAAATCTATTTCATCTTTACCAGTAAATAGATAAGAAATATTTAATGATTTTAATGTTTCTAGGTATTGACTGGAAATATTTTCTGTAAGAATTACGATTAAGTTTTTATCTTTAAGTCTTGGATTTTGATAAACAGATTGATTGAAAGAGATTTGACCTTGAGGATCAATCACTACGATCCATTTATTTTTATCATCTTTATAAATATAATCCATTTTTTGGATAGATTTTTGATTTAAAACAGGTGTTGTTTTAGAACTTGAAAAACATTTCTTTAGCGGTTGTTGTACCATAAATAATCGCATCCCCATTATAATCTTTAGAAATGTCACTATAAATCTTCGCAAGTTCTAATGTTTGTTTTTCTCTAAAGAAACCACCCGCAATTTTGCCATCTATTGATTGTAACATATGGCATATGATCCCTTCAAGACCTTTATTTTTAGTATTTAACTTCTATTAAAGTTTCTTGTAATTGTACAGATGAAGCATTTGTATTTTTAACTTCTTTTAAATCTGCATAATTTGTGACTAAAACAGGAGTTTCTAAAGAATAACCAGCTTCTTTAATTTTATTCATATCAAATTCAACAAGTAATTGACCTTGTTTAATTTGATCCCCTTGTTTAATATGGGCAGTAAATCCTTCACCATTCAGTTGCACGGTATTAATACCAATGTGAATAAGTAATTCAATGCCTGCATCACTTGTAATACCAATTGCATGTAAACTTGGGAATAAAACAGTCACTGTACCCGTTACAGGAGCATAAACTTTTCCTTCTTCTGGTAAGATCACAACACCTTTTCCTAAGGCACCTGAGGCAAAAGCAGCATCGCTTGATTCTTCGATTGGTTTTACTTCTCCTTTAATTGGAGCTAAAATTGTTTCTTCTTCTAATTTTGTCACTTCTTTATTTTCAACTTGTTGATCGTTTGTTTTATAGAAAATCATTGTTAAAACAAAACCAACAACTAATGAAACAGCTCCCGCAATTAATGAAATAATCATTCCTGTAGCATTTCCTTTTGGTGAAATGAAGTTTACAACACTAAAGATTCCAAGACCACCAATAACATATTGTTTTACTGCAACTGTTCCCATGATAGCACCACCAACAGCTCCACCAATACAAGAGAAGACAAATGGTGTTTTTTCAGGTAATAAGAAACCATAAATAGCTGGTTCCGTTACCCCACAGAATGCAGAAATCACACCTGGAATTGCAAGTGCTTTTTTATTTTCATCTTTTAATTTTAAATACATCGCTGCAAGAACACCTGTTGCCGCAAATGTTGTTCCTAACATACCTGGTAAAATTGTATCATATCCTAAATTTCCAATATTAACCATCGCCATTGGTACAAGTGCCCAATGTAAACCAAAGATAACTAAACATTGCCATAATGCACCAATGACAAAAGCAGTTACGATTGGTGAAAAAGCATAAAGTCCAGCAAACATATTTGATAAAACTGTTGTTAATAAACTTACAACTGGCCCAATAACTAATAAACCAATTGGAAGTGAAATAATTAAAACAAAGAATGGAACAAAGAAGTTTTGTAACATTTCAGGTACGAATTTCTTCGCAATCTTTTGAATTTGAGCTGCTAAAGCAACAATACAGATAACTGGTACAACAGTACTTGTATAGTTACCTGAAACAAATGGAATACCAATAAATTTTGTATAGTAAGATCCAATGAATGGTAATGTTCCAATTGCTTTTCCTGCAGCTGATAATGTATCTGTTTGAATTGTTGGATAACAAAGTGTTGCTCCAATAATCATTCCGACAATAACATTGACATTGAATTTTTTAGCTGCTGTATATCCTAAAATAATTGGTAAAAAGTTAAAAATAGAATCACCAATTGCATTTAAAATCATATAAGTTCCACTATTATTGAAACTTGATCCTAAAATAAATACTAATAAAGCATTTAAACCTTTAATGATCCCTGCTGCACATAATGACCCTAAGATAGGTTGGAAACATCCTGAAATAATATCAATTAACTTATTGAAAAGTCCTTGTGGTGCTTCTTCTTCTACTTGTTGAGTCCCATTACTAATACCTGCAAGTTCACATACGTCTGCATATACTAAAGGTACATGATTTCCAATAACAACTTGATATTGCCCTGCTGATTTCATCACAGTGACAACACCTGGGTTATTTTTTAATGCTTCATCATTGGCTTTTGATTCGTCTTTTAAACGAAAACGTAATCTTGTAACACAATGTGTTAAGCTGTTGATGTTTTCCTTTCCACCAACATTTTCCAAAATCTCTTTGGCTAAATTTTCATACTTACTCATAATTTTCCTCCATCTTTCTAAGCATTGAAATTTGAAGGTTTGGCCAACTTAATGTCACCATCCAATTAATGACTATTTCCAAGATAAACTACACGATGTATATGAATCGTTAAATAAAGTTTTTCTTCGTCATAAAGTTCATAGTTATATTGATTTTTTATGTACATCGCAATTTTTTCGACACATTGATAGGCATTGGCATATTTTACTTGAACCACTTCCAACAAATCATCTTCTTGTTTGTTTTGTTTTTTGTGTTCAACTAAACGTTGTGCAAAAAATTTCAAATGGGTAATAAAACGATAGTAATAAGCACTTTCTTCATTAAATTCTATTTTGAAGTGATAACGTACAATATTTTCGATTTCTTGCATGATCTTCGTAATTTCATACATGTCATGAACA
>OLPL01000939.1_pt1 | contig 19986 bp, 17 predicted proteins | sample 1673211 | NCBI WGS metagenome assembly OLPL01 (sample SAMEA3136766, study PRJEB25190) | human gut metagenome | reverse complement strand
TCGTAAGTATAAAAAACAAATAGAAAGGGATGAGGAAATTGCTAAAGAGCTTCAAGACAGAAATAAATCCAACAGAGGAGCAGAAAGCCAAAATTCGTAAAACAATAGGAACTTGTAGATATATTTACAACTTCTACCTTGCTCATAATAAAGAGCTTTATAATAAAGGCGAAAAGTTTATGAGCAGTAACCAATTTAGAGTATGGCTTAACAATGAGTATCTTCCAAAGCATCCAGAATGTTTTTGGATTAAGGAAGCTTATTCAAAAGCAGTAACACAAGCAGTAAATAATGGACAAGCCGCATTTATAAGATTTTTTAAACATCAGAGTAGTTTCCCTAGATTCAAAAAGAAGAATAGATCTGATGTGAAAATGTATTTTGTAAAGAACAATCCAAAAGATTGCCGTTGTCAAAGACACAGGATCAATATTCCATCACTTGGTTGGGTTCGCATTAAAGAAAAAGGATATATTCCAACAACAAAAGATGGATATGTAATTAAAAGCGGTCATGTGTCAATAAAAGCTGGTAGATACTATGTTTCAGCTCTTGTAGAAATCCCAAATAACAAGATAGCTAATAGTTTCAATGAAGGAATTGGTATCGACCTAGGGATAAAGGATTTTGCCATTGTTTCCAATGGTAAAATTTATAAGAACATTAATAGATCAGTAAGATTAAAAAAACTTGGAAAACAACTTATTCGAGAACAGAAAAATCTTTCTCGAAAGTATGAAAATTTAAAGAAAGGAGAATCTACTCAAAAAGCAAATATACAAAAACAGAGGCTTAAAGTACAGAAACTTCATCATAAAATTGATAACATTCGTACGGATCACATCAATAAAACAATCGCAGAGATAGTGAAAACCAAACCATCTTATATAACGATAGAAGATTTAAATATATCAGGAATGATGAAGAACAAACATCTTTCAAAGGCAGTTGCTTCGCAGAAGTTTTATGAATTCAGAATAAAGCTTCAGGCGAAATGCAATGAAAACGGAATTGAACTTCGAGTTGTAGACAGATGGTATCCATCATCTAAAACCTGTCACTGTTGCGGAGCAATCAAGAAAGATTTAAAACTTTCAGATAGAATTTTCAAATGTGATTGTGGTTATAGCGAAGATAGAGATTTCAATGCTGCACTTAATTTGAGAGATGCTACGACTTACGAAATTGCATAAATAAATGCAAACGTAGGTATGTACCGAAGGCTATTTCGGGAATTTACGACTATGGAGTGTACAAGAACTTGTGAGTAGATATGATTTCGGTCAATCCAAAGCATACACGATGAAGTAGTAAGTAGAACTCGTGAGAGTCTACATTATCTCGATGTGAGTATGTTTAATCACATTTTGAGTAGCAGACAGACATGATACCAAAAGATCCAGTGATGTTGTTAAGCTACATCAATACACAATTACGAGATTTTTATGATTCATATGAAGACCTTTGTAAGTCACTCGATCTTGATCAAAATGAAGTAAAACAAAAGCTTTCCATGATCGGATACGAATATGATGAATCATTAAATCAGTTTAAGTAGCAGACTAGTCGAATCAATGAAAATATGTTAAAATTGTACGTAAAGGAGAACATATTTATGGAGTTGATTCGGTTAGAAAATGTAAAGAAAATATATCAGACAGGAGAGGTGATCACCAAAGCCGTAGATGGGATCGATTTTACGGTGGATCAGGGTGAGTTCGCCTTGATCATTGGCGCCAGTGGTGCAGGAAAAACTACCGTTTTGAACATTTTAGGAGGTATGGATACTGCGACCAGTGGCGCTGTTTATATTGATGGAGAAGATATCTCCAAATGGAATAAAAAACAACTGACAGGATATCGAAGAGATGACATAGGATTTGTATTTCAGTTTTACAATCTGGTGCCCAATCTTACTGCAACAGAGAATGTAGAATTGGCACTTCAGATCAGTAAGAATCCTCTGAAAGCAGAAGAAGTATTAAAAGATGTGGGACTTGGACACCGTCTGAATAATTTCCCTGCGCAGTTATCTGGTGGGGAACAGCAGAGAGTTTCTATTGCACGTGCATTGGCAAAGAATCCAAAGATCTTGCTCTGTGATGAGCCAACTGGTGCCCTGGATTATCAGACAGGAAAATCTATTTTAAAATTATTGCAGGATACCTGTCACAAGAAAGGAAAAACAGTGGTTGTGATCACACATAACCTTGCGATCGCACCGATGGCAGACCGTGTGATCGAGATGAAGAACGGAAAGATCAGCAATATTACGATAAACGAACACCCTCAGCCGGTGGAGACGATTGAATGGTAGGAAATGCGTATGAAGAAAACGGCATTACATAAAGATATATACAGAACGATCACAGGAACCCTTCCGAGATTTTTATCAATCTTTTTTATCGTTGTACTGGGCGTTGCATTCTATTCAGGAATCCGTGTGACACAAAAAGATATGCATATCACAGCAGACCACCAGTTTGATGGAAGTCGGCTGATGGATGTCAAAGTCATGGGAACACTTGGGATTTCAGAAGAGAATCTGACAGCCCTTCGGAAGTTAAAAAATGTGCAGTCGGTCGAAGGAGGACATTCTGTAGATGTGATCGCAAGGAAACAGGGAAGTGATGAAGAACATGCGATCAAAGTTATGGGGAAGACTGATAAATTAAACCAGATAACGATCATAGAGGGAAAACTTCCACAAGCATCAGGAGAATGTCTGGTAGATGAATGGTATGCCCAGCAAAATGATCTGAAAACAGGGGATGTTTTAAATTTATCTTCTGGAAATGAAGATGATCTTAAGGATACTCTGAAAGATACAACCTATAAGATCACAGGAATCGGAAGTTCATCAGAATATCTTTCAAGATCCAGAGGAAGCACTGGCATTGGAACGGGAACGTTGTCAGGCTTTATTGTGGTGCAACCATCAGAATTTTCCTCAGATATCTATACAGAAGTTTATCTGACTGCGAAGGGAGCGAAGCAAGAGAGAGCTTACAGTGATGCTTACAAAAATAAAGTAAAACAGTTGGAAGAAGAGATTAAAGATATTTCCAAAATAGAAAATGAGAAACGGTTAAGATCTGTTCAGAAAGAAGCCGAAGAGAAGATCGACAAGAAAGAAAAGAAATTCAAAAAAGAACGAAAAAAAGCATATAAGAAACTAGATCAGGCCGAGAAAAAGCTAAAGAAGTCCAGACAAAAGATCAAAGATTCCAAAGCAAAATTAGCGAAAAGCAAGAAAGAGATCTCTGATGGAGAGCAGCAGATCAAGAATGCAAAAGCTCAGTATCAGTCAGGGATCAGACAGATTCAGAATGCCAGAAAGCAGTTAAAGACACAGAAACAAACAATTCGGTCAAAAAGCAAAGAATTAAAAACACAGGAGGCAAAGCTAAAGACACAGGAGAAGAACTTACAGGCAAAAGAACAGCAGATTCAGGGTGCCATGCAGGCTGGAATGATCTCACAGGAAGCAGCGAAAGCTTCCTTAGCACAGATTAATGCAGGAAAAGAACAGATCAAGACAGCAAGAAGCAAGATCAATGCAGGGAAAAAACAGATCAGCAGGGCAAAGACAAAGATTGCAAAGGCTGAAACAACCTTGGATCAAAAAAGCAGCCAGCTAAAGAAAGCAAAGCAAACGATCAAAACAAATGAAGCAAAATTAGTATCAGCAAGAAAACAGATCACCTCTGGAGAAAAAAAGATTGCAAAAGCAGAATCAAAACTTTCATCCGGGGAGAAAAAATTAAAGAGATCAAGAAAGAAAGCAGAAAAGAAATTCAAGGAAGCCGAGCAGAAGATTGCAGATGCCAGACAGGATGTTAAGGATATCAAGAAAGGGAAATGGTATGTCTTAAACCGTGAGAAGATGCAGTCTTATGTGGAATACGGACAGGAAGCAGACAGAATTGCAGCATTAGGACGAGTGGTACCGGTCATATTTTTCTTAGTTGCAGCACTGGTAAGCTTAACAGCGATGACACGTATGGTTGAAGAGCAGAGAACACAGATCGGTATGATGAAAGCATTGGGATACAGTGGAGTTCATATTGCAATGAAATATGTGACCTATGCCCTCGCAGCAACGCTTAGTGGAAGTATTCTAGGGGCAGTGATCGGTGAAAAACTGCTTCCATGGATCATCATTAACGCTTATAAAATGATGTATACAGGACTGGGAGATGTCTATACGCCATTAGAAATCGAATATTCTGTGATGGCAGGTGGACTGGCGGTTGGAGTTGTTGTTTTAGCAGTATTATCTGCATGTTATAAAGAATTAAGAGAAAAACCTGCACAGCTGATGCGTCCAGTTGCTCCAAAAGAAGGAAAAAGGATTTTGTTAGAACGGATTCCATTTATCTGGAAACGATTAAGTTTTATCTGGAAAGCAACGATGCGAAACCTCTTCCGCTACAAGAAGAGATTCTTTATGACAATCTTTGGAATCGGCGGATGTATGGCATTATTACTCTTAGGATTTGGAATCAAAGATTCGATTTCAGCAATCTCAGAAAAGCAGTATGGGGAGATCATTACTTATGATTTCTCGATCACACACAAAGACGGGATTAGCGAGACAAAGAAAGAAGATCTGATCCAGTATGCAAAGAAACAAGAACATATGACAGATTTGATAGAAGTAAGCGAATCTGCAGTGACGATCCATGCTAATGGGAAAAAACAGGATGCAACGATGATCCAGCCAATGTCCAAAAAAAATCTGAATGGCTATATCAGCCTTCAGGATCGAAAGAGTAAAACAAAGTATCAGTTAGATGATGATGGGATCATCTTAACAGAAAAGGCAGCGTCCCTGCTTGGTGTGAAAAAAGGAGATTCGATCAAGATCCAACGGTCTGGAGATAAACAGATCACAGCAAAAATAAGTCAGATCACAGAAAATTACATGCAGCATAAAGTCTACATGACACCAAAACTTTATGAGAAACTGTATCATAAAAAAGCACAAACGACAGGTATATATTGTATTGAAAAGAATATATCTAAGAAAAAGATGCAGGAAAATGGAAAACAGATTCTTGCAAGAGATGAAGCCTCAACACTGCATTTTTGTGCCGACGATGAGAAGACAATGTCAGATATGGTCAATAACTTAAATATTGTGGTGGTTGTTCTGATCGTATCTGCAGGACTTCTTGCATTTGTGGTATTATATAACTTAAATAACATTAACATTTCCGAGCGTAGAATGGAACTTGCAACGATCAAAGTTCTTGGATTCTATGACGGTGAAGTCGGAGCGTATGTGTATCGAGAGAATATCCTTTTAACGATCCTTGGAACGATCGCAGGAATTATTTTAGGAATTATTTTACACAAATACGTAATCTTCACAACAGAAGTTGACTTGATCATGTTTGGAAGGCAGATTTATGTGCAAAGCTATATTTACAGTATTTTACTAACAATCGCTTTTTCGATTCTTGTAAATGCCTTCGTGTATTTCCAATTGAAGAAGATCGATATGGTTGAATCGTTAAAAAGCACAGAGTGACAGAAAGGAAAAGAGACTATGAAAATGAACGAATTAATGATTTATCAAGTGTTTCCACTAAGAGCATTAACAGATGGGCAGCCATCTCATGGAATTCTCGAGATGATAGACTGGATTCCACATATTAAAAAATTAGGAATGAATGCAGTATATTTTTCACCTGTATTTTCATCCAGTGATCATGGATATGATACAAAAGATTATCAGGAGATCGATGAGAGACTTGGAACCAATGAAGACTTTAAAAAAATGTGTGATGCCATGCATGAAGAAGGAATCCAGGTGATCTTAGACGGGGTATTTAATCATGTCGGAAGAGAGTTCTTTGCATTTGAAGATGTGAGAGAAAAGAAATGGGATTCTCCATATAAAGATTGGTTCTATATTAATTTTGATGGGAATAGCTGCTATGATGATGGATTCTGGTACGAAGGATGGGAAGGACATTTTGAACTGGTCAAATTAAATCTTGACAACGAGCAGGTTAGAAATTATTTATTAGAATCTGTCGGAATATGGATCGATAAATTAGGGATTGATGGATTAAGACTGGATGTTGCTTATATGTTAAACCGCAATTTCATGAAAGTGTTGGTTGACTTTGTTCACAGCAAGAAACCAGAATTTTTGATGATCGGAGAAATGCTTCATGGTGATTACACACAGCTTGTCAATCCAGAGCTGTTGGATTCTGTGACAAATTATGAATGTTATAAAGGTTTGTATTCAAGTTTCAATACACACAATATGCATGAGATCGGATATTCCCTAAACCGTCAGTTTGGACCAGAAGAATGGACGTTGTACAAAGGACTTCCATTATATAATTTTGTAGATAACCATGATGTGGAGAGAATCGCAAGTCAGTTAGAGGATAAAGAGCATTTACCATTGATCTATGCAATGGAATTTGCGATGCCAGGAGTTCCGGGTGTTTACTATGGAAGTGAATGGGGAATGGAAGGAAAGAAAGAACAGGGAAGTGATGACAGCCTGCGTCCAAGAATCCATAAAGAAGATTTAGTAGAAAATGAATTAACAAACTATATCGCACAATTGGCAAAAGTAAGAGCTGGATCACCAGCTTTAAAATACGGTGATTACTTACAATTAGCGATCGCACCAGATGTTCTTGTATTCCAGAGAAGAACGAATGAAGACCGCATCATTTTTGCAATGAACTGTGGTGATGGCGAATTTACAGCACATTTTGATGCTCAGGCAGGATGCGGGATCGATCTGATCACAGGAGATTCCGTTGATTTTGGAGGGGGACTTACGATCCAAGGAAAAACAGCAATGATAATTCGAACAGAAGAGGTATCCCTTCCTTGACTTTTATGTTAAAAACATATAAAATTAAATGAGTGTGAATACACAAAAAATTGAATAAGGAGGAAACCTGTGGTTGGTATTATTATAGCCATTATCGCAACTCTGGTTATCGCAGTTCCGGTATCTGCCTATGTAGCGAATACAAGAAGCAAGAAGGCAATGGAAATTACGATCGGGAATGCAGAAGATAAAGCAAGAGAGATTATAGATGAAGCAATCAAAGCAGCAGATGCGAAGAAACGTGAAGCTTCTTTGGAAGTAAAAGAAGAAACTATAAAAGCGAGACATGACTTCGAAAAAGAGACAAAAGAACGCAGGGCAGAACTGCAGAAGTATGAGCAGAGAGTTCTTTCTAAGGAAGAGACTGTCGAGAAGAAAGCAACCGTGCTGGAACGCAAAGAACAGTCATTAACAGCCAAAGAAAAGAACATCGATACAGAGAAAGCTCAGTTGCAGGAACTGCAGGCAAAACATCTACAGGAACTGGAAAGAATTTCTGGGTTGACCTCTGATCAGGCAAAAGAGCAATTATTATCAGCAGTAAAAGAAGATGTGAAACACGAGACAGCAATGTATGTCAAAGAAATGGAGACAAGAGCGAAAGAAGATGCCCGAAAGAAAGCCAAGGAATATGTGGTAACTGCAATTCAGAAGTGTGCAGTTGATCATGTGGCAGAGACAACGATTTCGCTGGTACAGCTTCCAAACGATGAGATGAAAGGAAGGATCATCGGTCGTGAAGGACGTAATATCCGTTCCATTGAGAACGCTACGGGAGTTGAATTGATCATCGATGATACACCGGAAGCTGTTGTACTGTCAAGCTTTAATCCGGTTCGACGCGAGATCGCAAGAATCGCTTTAGAGAAATTGATCGTGGATGGAAGAATCCATCCGGCACGCATCGAGGAGATGGTTGAGAAAGCTACAAAAGAAGTCGAAACTATGATGCGCGAAGAAGGGGAAGCAGCAACATTAGAACTTGGGGTTCATGGAATCCATCCAGAACTTGTCAGACTTCTTGGAAGAATGAAGTTCCGTACAAGCTATGGACAGAATGCGTTAAAGCATTCCATGGAAGTTGCTCAGTTATCCGGACTTTTAGCAGCAGAGATCGGTGTCGATGTGAGAATGGCCAAGAGAGCAGGTCTGCTTCATGACATTGGTAAATCCATCGACCACGAAGTAGAAGGTTCTCACGTAGAACTTGGTGTGAATCTGTGTAAGAAGTATAAGGAGAATCCAATTGTCATCAATGCAGTGGCATCTCATCATGGGGATGAAGAGCCAGAATCATTGATCGCATGTCTGGTACAGGCAGCTGATGCAATCTCAGCAGCACGTCCAGGTGCAAGAAGCGAGACACTGGAAAGTTATACAACAAGATTAAAACAGCTGGAAGAGATCGCAGACTCCTTCCAGGGTGTTGATAAAACTTTTGCAATTCAGGCAGGTCGAGAAATTCGAGTTATGGTAGTTCCTGAACAAATCAGTGACGATGATATGATCTTACTGGCGAGAGATATCTCAAACCAGATCGAAGAGAATCTGGATTATCCAGGACAGATCAAGGTCAATGTGATCAGAGAGTCACGAGTTGTTGACTATGCGAAATAACAAGAAGCGATAGAGAAATCTATCGCTTTTTCCAATTTATAACGTGAGTGTCAAAAGTATAAATAAAGGAGATTTTTTATGAAAGGATACGAGAAACTAGAACAACATCTGATACATCAGGGAAAAGTTGTTGGATTTTATGAGGATATTGTAAAACTTCCAAGCGGCAAAGTTGTCACATGGGATCTGGTCAAACATAAAGGGGCAGCAGCTGTTGTTCCTGTTACAGATAAAGGAACGATCTTACTTGTAAGACAATACCGTAATGCCCTTGATCAGGAAACACTGGAAATCCCGGCAGGTGGAATTGAACCTGGGGAAACACCTCTGGAGTGTGTCACAAGAGAGATTGAAGAAGAAACAGGTTTTATTGCTGGAAAAATGACCCACCTAATGACCGTGATCACAGCCATCGGTTTCTGTGATGAAAAGATTCCGATTTATGTTGCAACTGATCTAAAGCTGTCTAAACAGCATTTGGATGAGGATGAATTTATCGATGTAGAAGAATATACAATCGATGAGATCAAAGATATGATCTTTTCTGGAAAGATCATTGATGCAAAAACAATTTCAGGAGTTCTTGGATATCTGAATATGGAGAAATAAAAGACTAGATCAGGAAAACAGAATATAAAAGACAGGCACTGCATAAGATATGACAGGAGGAAAAAATTGTGGAAAAAGAGAAATTCTTTTCAGGATTATGGATCATCATTGGGTTAATCTTTGGGAGTTTATTTACGAATTTTGTATACCAGGATTATCTTGCATATGGAGGTACCGTAAGATCACTGGTTTTAAATAATACGGATCTATATAAAGCAAGTATCAGTCTGTTTTTTTATATTTTGTTTAAAAGGGGAAAACAGTATGCATTTATTTATCTGGGGGCATATCTTTTGCAACCTTGGATTTTTTTATACAGTTTTGCATTTTGTATGGCATTTTTCTTTGGATCAATGTTATCTTTGCAGATCGTGCAAATGGGCATCAAAGGACTGGTTCTTGTATTTATGAGTTTATTTCCACATTTTATCTGTTATGTGATCACCTTGCTGCTGCTGATCAAGCGAAACTTTTATGCCCAAAAAAAAGAAGAAATGCTCTATGAACAGAGACATTCCTTCTTATTTCGTTTCAGTATTTGGTTTGAAATAACATTTATAATACTGGGATGCATCCTGGAAAGTTTCATCAATCCGTCGATCATGTCAGGAATCCTGAACCTTTGGAAGTGATATATCTAGGATCTTATACGTTTCTATATATAATCTGCCATGCGGTAAAGCAGAGCAGCAGATTTGTCCCATCCAAGACAAGGATCAGTGATAGACTGTCCATATACACCGTTACCGATGGACTGGTTGCCATCTTCGATATAACTTTCGATCATGATACCCTTAACAAGAGATTTGATCTCAGGTAAGAAACTTCTGCTGTGAAGAACTTCCTGTACGATACGAGGCTGCTGATCCCATTGTTTCCCAGAGTTAGAGTGGTTTGCATCAACGATAACAGCAGGGTTCTTTAACTGGAATTTCTCGTACATATAAGCAACACGAGTCAGATCTTCATAATGGTAGTTTGGAATATTGTTTCCATGACGGTTGACAGATCCACGTAAGATGGCATGTGTCAGAGGGTTACCATCTGTCTTGACTTCATATCCATTTGCAATGAAATCATGCTGGTGCTGTCCAGCTGTGATAGAGTTCATCATAACAGTTAAGTCACCACCAGTTGGGTTCTTCATTCCGGCAGGAATATCAAATCCACTAACTGTTAAACGATGCTGCTGGTTCTCTACAGAACGAGCTCCAACGGCAACATAAGATAAAAGATCTTCCATATATGGCCAGTTTCCTGGATAAAGCATTTCGTCTGCAGCAGGCATATGGAATTCTTCTAATGCTTCCATATGAAGTTTGCGGACAGAACGAAGTCCACTAGCCATATCTGGTGCTTTCTCAGGGTCTGGCTGATGAACCATACCTTTATATCCGTCACCTGTTGTACGAGGTTTGTTTGTATAAATACGAGGGATGATCAGTAACTTATCAGCAAGATCTTTCTGAACTCTTGCCAAACGTCCGAGATAATCCATAACAGCAGTTTCATTATCTGCAGAACATGGCCCGATGATAACTAAGAATTTATCAGATGCGCCTGTGAATACATCACGGATTTCTTTGTCTCTTGCAGCTTTGATTTGTTTTGCTTCTTCACTCAGAGGCATCTCTTCTTTTAGTTCCTCTGGAGAAGGCATTTTAGCGATTTTGTGCATTCCCATAGTTGTTTTCTCCTTAACAATTCATACAATAAAGCAAATTTGCTTGTGTATATTTTAACAAATAATAATCTTTGTGTAAAGATAAGGAAATGTGAAATGGGACTTTACAAAACAGACAGGAGTTATTATAATAAAATTTATAAACAGGAAACACTTTCATTTTCTGGTAATTGAATATTGAAGTAGAGAAGATTGATTCTCCAACTTCAGGGCAGAGTGAGATACGAAAGTATCAATTCTCGACTGGCGGTGATACTCCAAGAGAGGCAAGTCCGCGAGCGTTTGGCCGATCAGGTTAGAATCCTGAACCAACAGTATAGTCTGGATGAAAGAAGTAGTTGGATGACATATCTTAAGATGTTATGCAGATAGAAGATATGTGATCAAGTCAGAAGCCCTGTCGTTTATGTAGATAAATGGACAGGATTTTTTAATTTATAGGGAGACCCTATAAATCTAAGATTTTAAATCAGAAAGGGAGAATTATCATGGCAGGAGACACAATGACAATGAAGAGAACGAAGTTCAATATCAGAACGATCGCAGTGACAGGTATGTTAGGAGCATTAGCAACTGTGCTGATGTTTTTGGAATTTCCAATTCCAATGTTGATACCACCATTTATCAAGTTTGACTTTTCCGAACTTCCAGCATTACTGGCAGCATATGCGATGGGACCGGTATCTGGAATTGCAGTATGTTTTATCAAGAATGCGATCAACCTTCTTCATACACAGACAGGTGGAGTCGGAGAACTATCTAACTTTATCTTAGGTGTATGCTTTGTATTACCAGCAGGACTTATTTATAAGAGAAAGAAAACACAGAAGAGTGCAATGATCGGAGCATTAGCAGGAGCAGTCCTGATGTCAGTAGTCAGTGTATTTTCAAACTACTTTGTTGTATATCCAGTATACACAAACTTCATGCCAATGCAGGCAATTCTTGGAGCATATCAGGCGATCAACAAGAATGTAAAGACATTATGGGATGCATTGATCTGGTTTAATATGCCATTTACATTTATCAAAGGAATGTGCAGTGTTGTGATCACATTCTTTATCTACAAGAAGATTTCTCCAATCTTAAAGGGAACAAACAGATAAGAAGATAAGAAAAAGGTGTCGGAATAAGAATTCCGGCACCTTTTGCGTACACAGAGTTAAAAATTAATCTTCTAATTTTTTAGCTGCTTTTTCCATAAAAGGTTCACTGGCAACGATGAATCTTTCGTGAGTACCGATTCCAACACGCCCTTTGTTATCAGTTACTTCTACATGGAATACCAGACGTTTGCGGTCGATCTCTGTTAAGGAACAATGACATTTAATTGTTCCACCAACTGGTGTTGCGGAAACATGCGCAATGTTTAAATTTGTTCCAACAGTAGTCTGTCCTTCCTCAAGTTTTCCAGCTAGTAGATTAACTGCAGACTGCTCGATCAAAGAGATCATGGCAGGTGTGGCATAAACAGGAAGGCTTCCGCTTCCCCATTTCTCAGCAGTGTTTTCTGGAACTACTTCTTCTGTTAATTCGATTTCGTCTCCAACATGAATGTTCATAATTTTCTCTCCTAAAATTTTAGTTTATATGTATATCTTTAGTATAGCAAAGTTCGTTAAAAATTCCATAGTTTTTTCACATTTTTACAAAAAATTGCACAAGGAAGAAAGACTGGACTCGATTTAAAAAATAAGGTATGCTATTGGTAAATTGGAGGTGCTTGGTTTGAAATTATATTTGATCAGACATGGAGAAACAGATTGGAACAAGGAATTTAAGATTCAGGGAAGTTCAGACATCGAATTGAATGAATATGGAAGAGAATTGGCATTTATTACGCGAGAAGGTCTTAGACATATTCCATTTGATATCGCATATACCAGTCCGTTGAAACGTGCGAAGGAAACAGCAGAGATCATTCTTGGAGGCAGGAATATTCCGCTATATGAAGATAAACGGGTTCAAGAAGCGTGTTTTGGATCGTTTGAGGGTGCAACGTTAAAGGAATTGAGAGAAAGACAGGATCCATTTCTCAAATTCTTTGATGCGCCAGAAGAATTTAAAAAAATTGAAGGATGTGAGACACACGAAGAGGTGATCGCAAGATCATCTGATTTTTTCAATGATATGATCTTGCCAAATGAGAAAAAATATCAACATATAGCAGTATTTTCTCATGGAGCATGGATCCACAGCTTACTTACATATATTTATCAGAGAGAGATTAAGGAATACTGGCATGCGCCAAGACAGGAAAACTGTGGTGTGACAACGATCCAGATTGAAGATGGTGTCTGCCATGTATTAAAGGAATCAGAGATTTTCTACAATAAAGATGGAGAATGATATATGACAAAAAGACAATTTATGGAGGAGTTAAGATCTTCCTTAGAGGGAATGGTATCACAGGCAGTGATTCAGGAGAACATGAATTACTATGAGGATTATATCAATGAGCAGATCCGAAATGGAAAGAACGAACAGGACGTATTGAATGAATTAGGAAGTCCAAGACTGATCGCCAGATCGATCATTGATGCCAAAGGTGAGGATGATGACTATGTACAGACAGAGTATTACGAAGAGGAACAGGATGAAGGAACACCAGAGGATATGTTTGGTGGTAACACACATATTTTTACGATGAATTCTACAAAGTTCAAACTTGGATGTCTACTGTCAGTGATCATATTTATTTTTATCATTTATTTACTATTTCATGTATTTAGTGCAATGATGGTTGTGTTAGGTCCCGTGATCATTATCAGTGTGATCGTAGCTTTGATCATGAAGATCACAGGAAGGTAAGGAAACAAAGAAAGGAATCAATATGGATATAAATGAAGAAGCATATGCGATACAGGAAGAAGTGGTCGAATTTCGAAGAGCACTGCACCGTTGTCCTGAGATAGCATTTCATGAAACGATGACGATGGAATATATCAGAGAACATCTGGAAGAATGGGAGATTTCTTATAAGATTTTTGATCCATCAGGAATCATTGCAGTTGTTGGCAATGGCAAGAAAGAAACGATCGCATTAAGGGCAGACATGGACGCACTGGAAGTACAGGAAGAGACAGGACTTGATTTTGCATCTTTGAATCACGGATGTATGCATGCATGTGGACATGATGGACACACAGCAATCTTACTTGCGACAGCAAAGATATTGAAGAAACATGAATCAGAACTTGACCGCAGAGTATATCTTGTATTTCAGCCTGCGGAAGAAACCGCAGAAGGAGCCAGATTCATGTTGAAGACAGGAGTTTTGGACAGTGTGAAACGCATTTATGGAATTCATATTTTTAACGGTATACCGTCTGGCAAGATTTCATTGGAAGAAGGCCCAAGAATGGCAGCGACAAACTGGCTGGCAGTTCATTTATACGGAAGATCAGGACATGCAGGGAAACCACATGAAGGGATTGATACTGCAGTGGCAGTATCTTCCATGGTTATGAATTTTCAGAGCATCATCAGCAGGAATTTAAATCCATTAGATCCAGCAGTTTTAACGATCGGAAAGGTCGAAGCCGGGACAGCGAGAAATGTGATCGCAGGGGAAGCAAAGATCGAAGGGACTGCAAGAACATTTTCCAGACAAGCTCAGGAGATGATCGAGCGCAGAGTCAAAGAGATCGCGAAAGCCCATGAACAGATGTATGGAGTAGATGTTTCGGTTGATTTTCAACAATCAAGCCATGGGGCACTGATCAATGATCCGGGTGTTGTAGAAGATGTCATGGAGAAAGCAGGGGAAGTCTTTGATCCGTCAGAGTTTACCCATGTTGAAGCAATGATGTTAGGAGAAGATTTTGCAAATTATTTGGAAGAAATGGATGGATGTTTTGCATTTATCGGTGGCGGCGACCACCCTGCAAACCATCATGGAAAGTTTGATTTTGATGAAAAAGCATTGATTAGTGGTGTCCGTCTCATGCTGACATTTGTAATTGTATAAGATATAGTTCATGAAAATCAGTTGTAGATAGGAACAACATATGATATAATCAAAAACCAACAGAAACACGTATATTTAATAGAAGAAAAGGTAGGGAAATATGAATTTAGTATACCACAGTACAAGAAATAGTGAAGAAACAGCAACCGCCTCTGAAGCTATTTTAAAAGGATTAACAAGCGATGGAGGATTATTTGTACCAGACAGCATTCCAAAATTAAATGTATCGTTGGAAGATCTGACAAAGATGTCCTATCAGGAAATTGCTTATGCAGTCATGAAAGAATTCCTTACAGATTTTACAGAAGAAGAATTAAAGACATGCATTAATAATGCATATGACAGTAAATTCGATACAGAAGAGATCGCAGTGACAAAGAAAGTAGATGGAGCATATTATCTGGAATTATTCCATGGAGCAACCATTGCATTTAAAGATATGGCATTATCTATTTTGCCACATTTACTTGTAACATCAGCAAGAAAGAATAATGTAAAGAATGAGATCGTGATCTTAACAGCAACATCCGGAGACACAGGAAAAGCGGCTTTAGCAGGATTTGCAGATGTACCGGGAACAAAGATCATCGTATTCTATCCGAAACACGGAGTAAGTCCGATTCAGGAAAAACAGATGGTTACACAGAAAGGTGATAATACTTATGTAGTAGGAATCACAGGAAACTTCGATGATGCCCAGACAGCAGTTAAGAAAATGTTCAATGATCGTGAACTGTCTGCAGAACTTAATGCGGCGGGCTTCCAGTTTTCATCTGCAAACTCTATCAATATCGGAAGACTGGTGCCACAGATCGTATATTACGTATACGCATATTCAAGACTTGTTGGAAATGGAACAGTTAAAGCCGGTGAAAAGATCAATGTAGTTGTACCGACAGGAAACTTTGGTAATATTCTTGCAGCATATTATGCAAAACAGATGGGACTTCCAATCAATAAACTGATCTGTGCGTCCAATGAGAATAAAGTTCTGTTTGACTTCTTCCGTACAGGAACCTACGACAGAAAGAGAGATTTTATTCTGACAACTTCTCCATCCATGGATATTCTGATTTCCAGCAATCTGGAACGTCTGATCTATCGTCTTACTGGCGAAGATGCACAGAAATGTGCAGAACTGATGCAGGCTTTAAGTGATGGCGGAGAATATACGATCACAGAGGATATGAAAAAAGGTCTTGCTGATTTCTATGGTAATTACTGCAGTGAAGAGGAAACAAATGAAGCTATTCATGCAACATACAAGAGCAGTGATTATGTGATCGATCCTCATACGGCGGTTGCGGCAGGTGTTTATAAGAAATATCTTGCAGATACGGATGACCATACGCCAACCGTAATTGCATCTACAGCAAGTCCGTACAAATTTACGAGAAGTGTCATGGATGCAGTTGCAGAAAATACAGAAGATATGGATGATTTTGCACTGGCAGACAGACTTTCAGAAATTTCCGGTGTTAAAGTGCCGAAGGCAGTAGAAGAAATCCGTACAGCACCGGTACTGCATGATACGGTTGTTGATGCCCCGGATATGCCGGACACTGTAAAGAAAATCCTCGGAATCAAATGATTTATAAACAGTAATTGGAATGGATTTTGACCAAGTTGCTGTGAACGAAGTGAACAGTAACTTGATATTTTTTCCAGTATTATGTATTGAAAAATCACATACAATAGAGTAAAATAAAGATAGAAAAAACGTACGGGATAACTCCTGGAATGTGCGAGGCCCCTTCATAATTTGAACCTACATTGACAAATAGGGAATCCTATCATCGCTGCAGTGATGTCAGACCTCTCGTTGTGGTAGGCAGATCTGTAGTTGCGGATACCCAACCTGGCTGCGGCTAGGCGTCAAATGGAAGGGAACGGCATTCCGGGACCTGTAAAAAAAGAAATGAGTCATAGAGATATGGCTCTTTTTTTGAAGGAATATAAGAGTTCAGGTATTGGAGGAAGAAACATGGTAACACAGAGAACATTTGGTACATTGCCATCGGGGGAAGAAGTTCAGATCTATCATCTGGAAAACAAATCAGGGGCGTTCGCAGAGGTTCTGCAGTTTGGTGCAATTCTTGTAAAGCTTTGCGTGCCGGACAGAGACGGCAGACTTACAGACGTTGTTTTGGGATATGATGATCTGGCTGGATATGAGGTCAATGGATGCTTTTTCGGGGCAACGATCGGAAGAAGCGGAAACCGCATTGCACAGTCCAGATTTACACTTGACGGTAAGGAAATAGTCTTGACACCGAATGAGGGGGCGAACAATCTTCACAGCGGTCCGGATGGATTTGAGAAAAAAATGTGGACAGCTTCAGAGATTTCCGAAGACAAGAATGCAGTTACTTTTTCAAGGATCAGCCCGGATGGAGAGAATGGTTTTCCGGGAGAATTTAATGTTTCTGTTACATATGAAATGACGGAAGAAAACGAATTGCGTATTGTCTATGGTGGTGTCTGTGATCAGACAACAATAGCAAATATGACAAATCATTCATATTTCAACCTTGCAGGAGAAGGAAGCGGCAGTGCGATGGATCAGTATTTAACGATTCATGCAGAACAGTATACACCGGTTGGTGAAGGATCTATTCCTCTGGGAGAGAATGCAGCGGTAGAGGGAACTCCGATGGATTTCCGTAAGGCCCACAAGATCGGGGATGAGATTGAGGCTGATTTTGAACAGCTCAGGATCACAGGTGGATATGACCATAACTATGTGACGGATGGATACAATAAAGCAAGTATCCGTGAAATCGCAGAGGCATGGTCTGAGAAGACTGGAATCCAGATGAATGTACTTACCGACTGTCCTTGTGTACAGTTTTATGCTGCTAATTTTGTTGATCAGGAACATGGCAAAAACGGTCATGTTTATAATAAACGTGAGGCATTCTGTCTGGAGACGCAGGTTGAGCCGAATGCAGTGAATGTTGAAAATTTCCATTCTCCTATTCTGGAGGCGGGCGAGCGTTATTACTCCGAAACAATCTATCGTTTCTCTGTGAAGAAATAAATAATGTGGTTATGAATCCGATTCTTTTCATATAATGCAGTATGAAGAGAGTCGGATTTTTTTATTTTGAAGAAAAGAATAATGATTGTCGCAGGCAACGGATGATGAAAGTGCTGATCGTCATAATGATGGCAGGTATGTGGTGCATGCAGCCTGAGAAAGCATCAGCAGCAGACCCGGTGATACGTGTCATTTTGACAACAACGGATTTCAACTCCAGATATCATCAGGAGATCACAGTATCTTATGATGGAAAAGAGATTACATATACGGCGGAAGAAGTGAAAAAACAGGGGGATAAGGTCCGCATTCCTGCACAAAAAGATGGAATCAGGATTCTGTCCATACAAAGGCAGTCCGGAACTCCGGTCTACGACGGAAGTATTGAAATTATTCCGAAAGAAGAAGGGCTGATAATAGTAAATGAACTTTTTCTTGAAAAATATCTGACCAGAGTAGTCCCGAGTGAGATGCCGGCAACTTATGAAAAAGAGGCACTGAAAGCACAGGCTGTGTGTGCAAGAACATATGCCTGGAAACAGATTCAGGAACAACGTCTTCATGAACTGGAAGCAGACGTAGATGATACTGTGAACTTCCAGGTATATGGGAATATGGAGCCACAGAAAGCTGCGACAGAAGCGGTGAGAGAAACGGAAGGACAGATTCTGTGTCAGAATGGAGAAGCTGTGGAGGCATATTATTTTTCCACATCGGCAGGTGTGACCAGTACAGACGAGATATGGGGAAGCGATGAAGCAGCTCCTTATCTCAGGAGCGTTCCGTGTAAATTTGATGAAGAAGAACCATGGAGCAGCTGGATAGTAGAACTTCCGTGGAAGATGCTGGAGGACAGGATACGTGAGAAAGGGGAAGGTACAGTACTCAGATCGGTTACTGTAACCAGACGCAGTGAGAGCGGGGCAGCTACAGCACTCGAGGCTGTGTCAGACAAAGATTCCTGCATAATAGAAAATGAATATGAGATTCGTAAATTTCTGGCACCTGTAAATTGTATGATCACGGAAAAAGATGGAACAGAAACAGCAGGAGGAAGTCTTCTTCCAAGTGCTTATTTTGAACTGGAGAGAACGCAGAATGGAAATCTCCAGGTCAGAGGAAAAGGATATGGACATGGTGTCGGAATGAGTCAGACCGGAGCAGATAAGATGGCAGAGCAGGGGTATGATTACAGAGAAATACTGGACTATTTTTTCAGAAATATTACGGTAGAAAATCTGGGATGACACAGAACACATTTCATGGTAAAATAGACAGAAATGTAGTAACTATCGGGAGAAAAAATATGGGAAAAAAAACAGATAAAAGTACGGTTGGCCTGATCCTGGGATTTGTAAAACGAATGCAGGAAGACCATATTGGTGCTTACGCTGCACAGGCGGCATATTTTTTGATCATGTCGTTTATTCCTTTTGTGCTGGTGCTTACGGCACTGGTTCAGTATACACCATTGACATATCGTATGCTCAGACAGGCAATCCTGGGATTTGTTCCATTGAATTTACAGGATTTTGTTCTTAAGATCATTGCAGAAGTATTTACCAAAAGCGCTGCAGTTGTACCGATTTCCGGATTGTTTGCATTGTGGTCATCGGGAAAAGGCATGCAGTCACTGATCGCGGGGCTCAATGTGATCTATCATGTAAAAGAAACCCGAAACTGGCTGACAAACAGATTGTATTCTATGCTGTATATGTTTCTGTTTGTGCTCGCAATCATCATAAGCCTTCTTCTTCTGGTTATGGGTAACCGTATCCATGCGGCACTCGTCATTCATGCGCCTCTTCTTGGAAGAATGCTTGGACGACTGCTGAGTGCAAAGACCTTTCTGGTGTTTGTTGTGTTGTTTCTGGTATTTCTCGTTTTGTACAGATATCTTCCAAACAGAAAGGCATCACTGAAAAGTCAGGTACCGGGGGCATTTATTATCGCAGTTGCATGGTCATTGTTTTCCTATTTCTTTTCATTGTATTTTACATTCTTTCCGAATTTCAGCAATATGTATGGCAGTCTGTCTGCATTGATCATGGTTATGCTGTGGCTGTATGTGTGTATGAATTTGCTTCTGTATGGTGCTGAGATCAATGCATATTTCGAGAAAGAATTTCGTCAGGCGCAGATGTCTTTGTGGCAGGGGATAAAAAAACTTCTTGACAGTTTTTTTGCACTGTGGC
>OLPL01000934.1_pt1 | contig 20062 bp, 18 predicted proteins | sample 1673211 | NCBI WGS metagenome assembly OLPL01 (sample SAMEA3136766, study PRJEB25190) | human gut metagenome | reverse complement strand
CCGCAGCCGCCGGAGCGGTGCTTAAGCCGTAAGGCGGGAATTGTGCGGTATTGCCTTATATCTAAAACCAAAGAGAACAATGCTTTCCGCAGGCATGCGGGAATTCTCAGTTGCTGTGCAGGGCTTTGTGGGTGCGGCGCTGCGGGTTCATCCGGCGGGCAAGTTCTTCATGCGAGCGCTTGCTGCGCGCAGCGTTTTGCGCGTTGCCCGCCCGCGATATGCTTAGTATAATGCCCATCTCACACAATAGAATCAGCAAGCTGGTACCACCGGAGGAAAAAAACGGCAGGCTGATGCCGGTATTTGGGGCCACATTGGTGACCACCGCAATGTGGATCATGGCCTGCCAGGCAATTTGCGACATAATGCCAATCCCCAGCATCGTACCAAAATAATCCGGCGAGTTCAGAGCGATGATAACGCCCTGAATGATCAGTGCGGCAAAAAGGCCCATACAGATCACCGCGCCGATAAAGCCCAGCTCTTCGCACAGAACGGAAAAGATAAAGTCGTTGCTGGCTTCCGGCAGCCAGAGGTGCTTTTGGCGGCTGTTGCCAATGCCCAGGCCGGTCAGCCCGCCGGACGCAATGGAATACAGGCTCTGCTGGGTCTGGTACAAAATATCGCCCTCGTCACCGTTCCATGCGCCGAGGCGCTGCTGAACATAGTTATTCTGTCCGGTCAGCATTTTGTAAATCACAAACACAGCCGCGCCTGCCGCCGGGATGCACCAGAACCGGCCCACACCGCCACACAAAATCATACTGCCCGCAATCAGCAGGATCAGCATGATAGCAGAGTTATGGGGTTCTTTGTACAGCAGAACCACCACCGGCAGCAGCGGCAGCACTGGCAGCACAATGCCGTAAAGCAGTGTTCCCCGTTTTTCATAATACCGGTCCGCAAAGCAGGCAAGACCCAAAATAGCCGAAAACTTTGCCAGCTCCGAAGGCTGCAGGGTTGTGCCAAACATATACACCCAGCGGTAACAGCCGTTGTACGGCTCACTGAACAGGGCCCACACCAAAAGCAGCAGCGTTAAAATGTATAAGTACCAGTTCATGTGGCGCAGGCTGCGGTAGTTGATGTTGGAAATCAGATACATCAGCACCAGCCCCACCACCGCCAGAATTACCTGCGGGCGGATAAAGTGGTAAATATCCCCCTTGAAGCGGTAATACCCGGTGGAGTAACTGGCGGAGAACAGCATGATCAGCCCGTAAGTCAACACAAGGATCAGCGTGCCGACAAGGCCATAGGAAAGTTTGCCGCGTTCCTCTTTTTTGAACGCGATTTCCTTAAAAAACCTGCCAATGTTGCCAAAGGCCAAATCGAAAAGCTGGGCAAGCGTCATTTGCGGCACAGCCCCCTTTCTGATATTTTATGCCATGTAAACGTACATCAGGCCCAGCACCACGCCGATAATGGCGATCAGGCTGAAGAAAAAGTCGATCTTGACTTCTTTCCAGCCGCGCATCTCGAATGCGTGGTGGATCGGTGTCATGCGGAAAATGCGCTTGCCGTGGGTCAGCTTGAAGTAAACGCGCTGGATCACAACGGTCATGGCGTCCCAGATATACACAATGCCAAAGAAGAACACCAGCTCCGGCCGGCCCATGATAAAGGCAAGGGCCGTTACCATACCGCCCAGGAACATGCTGCCGGTATCGCCCATGAACACTTTGGCCGGGTAGAAGTTCCACACCAGGAAGCCCGCTGCCGCAGCAGCCGTTGCCGCCGCCAGAACGGCCACATGATAAAAACTGAGCATGCTGGCAGCCAGCAGGTAGCCCAGCATGGAAACAAAGGTCACACAGGAGCACAGGCCGTCCAGACCATCCGTCAGGTTGACGGCATTGACCAAAAAGATGATGCCGAAGAACGCAATGGGGTAATACACCCAGCCCAGATCTACCGCACCGATAAAGGGCAGCATAATGATGGTGGTCAGCAGGCCCTGCATGTGCAGCCCCACCAGGAAGCCGCCGGTAACAATGAACTGCATGATAAGCTTTTGCCAGGCAAGCAGGCCCAGGTTGCGGTGCTTGACGACCTTGATATAGTCATCCAGAAAACCGATAAAGCCGGAACCAAACGCCAGGAACAGCGCCAGCAAGGCGGCGCGCACCTGCACAATGCCCAAAAGGTCCTGTGCATAGCGGTAGAACCCGGCATACACCAGGCCGCAGGCCACCAGAATGCCAAAGATGAAGCACAGGCCGCCCATGGTGGGTGTGCCCTGTTTTTTGTTATGCCAGGTCGGGCCGGATTCCCGGATGGTCTGGCCGAAGTGCAGCTTGTGCAGTGCCGGAATTACAAAACAGCCTGAAAGTGCCGTAACGGCAAACGCACCGATTGCCGCGGCAACCAGCATCCAAGAAACGATCATTCCCATGTGATATTCCCCCAAAATATGCAATTATGCGTTTGGCAGCGCCGCGTAAAGCTGCTTTAATACATCATCCAGCTTCATGGCGTGGCTGGCTTTTGCCAGCACAACATCGCCGGGGCGAACGTTCTGCCGTAGATATTCTACTACTTCCTCCGCCGCTTGGCAATGGATGGTTTGCAGCCCTTTCTGCCGGGCTGCTTCGGCCATGGCTGCACTCAACGGGCCGTAAGCCACCAGCAGGTCGGCGGCATCGGCAGCCCATTTGCCGGTCTGGCGGTGGCCGGGTTCACTGGCAGCGCCAAGTTCCAGCATATCGCCCAGCACGGCAATGCGGCGGCCGCCGGGGCCGGGCTGGCGGTCATGCAGAATCTGCAAGGCTGCTTTCATGCTGTCCGGGCTGGCGTTATAGCAATCCTCAATAAAGGTCACACCGCCGTGCTGCACAATGTTCTGGCGCATACCGGTGGTCTGATAGCTGGCCAGCGCACGGGCGGCGCGGGCACGCTCCAGCCCCAAGCGGGTGGCTGCAGTGTAAGCAGCAAGGGCATCATACACGGTATGAACGCCTGCCGTGGGGATGGTTACACTGAACTCATAGGTTTCACCGTCCACGTTATCCACCAGGGTAAAGCCGGTACCCTCCCCTACGGTATGAATATTGATGGCGCGCACATCGGCGGAGCTGGAGCGGATGCCGAACCACACCGGGCGCAGGCGGCCGGGGATCTGTGCGGTGGGCAGCAGGTCATCGTCCGCATTCAGAACCAGCGGGGCGCCGTCCGGCAGGCCCTGGCAGATTTCCATCTTTGCCTTCAATATATTCTCCCGCGTGCCCAGATTTTCCAGGTGGGAAACGCCGATCATCGTAATGATACCGGCAGACGGCCGCGCTGCGCGCACCAGGCGGGCAATCTCGCCCAGGTGGCTCATGCCCATTTCCACCACAGCATACTGGGTGGTATCCTCCAGGCGGAACAGCGTGTTGGGCAGGCCAATCTCATTGTTCTGGTTGCCCTCTGTTTTTAAGGTATTGCCAAAAGCCGAAAGAACCGCATAGCAGAACTCTTTGGTGGTGGTCTTGCCCACACTGCCGGTAACGCCGATCATCTTGGGGCTGAACAGCATGCGGTAGTTGGAGGCCATGCGGATCATGGCGCGGGCGCTGTCCGGCACGATGACAGTGCGGTCCTCGGGCACGCCGTCCACGGGGTGGTTGGCGATGATGTAGGCGGCGCCGTTCCGGTAAGCACCGGCGGCGAAGGCATGGCCGTCGACGCGCTCACCGGGGAAGCAGACGAACACGCAGCCGGGCTCGACCTTGCGGCTGTCGGTAACAACAGCGTGGATAGCCGCCGGCTCGGCCAAAGTCAGGCCAGCCAGCAGTTCGTTGGCAGGAATGGTTTGCATGGGATTGCCTCCTTATTCTATGGATATGAGGGATGTGTTGTCGTTATTGCTCTTGTGTTTCCTCGGCGGGCGTTTCTTCCGCCGGGGTTTCTTCCGCCGGAATTTCGGCAGTATCCTCGCTGCCGTCCGATTCCATCGTCAGGGTCACGATGGTGCCGTAGGCGGCGCTGGTCTCGGCGGCCACACTTTGGGATACTACCCGGCCGGAGCTGTCGCCCTCGAACTGGACGTTGAGGTTGGCGGCTTTCAGCATTTGGGATGCAAAACTGCCGCTCTTGCCAGTCACGTCAGGCACGGTGGTCATGGCGTCCTGGTCGGTGTTGGTGTACAGGTAGATGGTGGAACCAACGGGCACCGAGCTGCCGCCCACAGGGTACTGGTACACAATGTTGCCGTTGGAGCCGATCAGCTTATGCTGCAGGCCCAGCTGGTTCAGGGTGACCTGGGCGTTGGTCCAGGTGTAGTCCAGGCAGGTCTGCACGGTTACGTTGCCGGTGGGGTTGTAGTTGGCATCCTGCTCGATGCCCAGGTAGGGCGCAACTTCGCTGATGATGTTACCTACAACAGGGGCCACGACCTGGCTGGCATAGTCATGGATCCAGCGGGGGTCATCCAGCAGGACGAACACCTCGATCTCGGGGTCGTCGATGGGCAGCACGGCGGCAAAGCTCATGGCCTTGTAGTAGTCGCCGTCGCCGCGCAGGTGGCGGTCGGTACGTTCGGCAGTGCCGGACTTGCCGCCGATGCGGTACCCTGCCACGTAGGCGTTCTTGCAGGAGTGGCGGATGCTCAGGGTGCCGTTGGGATCAACGTTGTTCTCCATCATCGAGAGGATCTCCTGGCTGACTTCCTCGGAGATGACCTGACGGCGGACGCTGGTGTCGGTCTGGCTGATGATGTTGCCTGCATCGTCTGTGATGGAATCCACGATATACGGGGTGACCAGGTAGCCGCCGTTGGCGATGGCCGCAATGGCGGTAGCCATCTGCATGGGGGTAATGGCCTCGTTCTGGCCGAAAGCGGCGGTGTACAGGTTGGTGTCGACCTCGGCCATCTGCTGGGCGTTGTACACGCTGGTCCAGCGGGTCTCGCTGGGCAGGTCAATACCGGTGGGCTGGGTAAAACCGAAGGCCTGGATATAATCGTAAAACACGGTAGGCTGCAAGGTCTGCGCCGCCTGGATAAACCAGAGGTTGCAGCTGTTATCCAGCGCCTGGGCCATGTTTTGCAGGTTATGCACCTCGCCGTTGGCACAGTGGTAGGTGTGCTCCCACAGCTCGCTGCCCTGGTTGACGGTCAGCTCACCGTTGCAGTAGAAGGTCTGGTTCATGTTCATGATACCGGAATCCAGACCTGCCGATGCGGTGATAAGCTTAAAGACCGAGCCGGGCATGTACAGCTCGGTGATGTTCTTATTCTTCCACTGGGCTTCGCGCAGCATACCTTGCAGCTGGGTGTATTCGCTGGAAATGGTATTGCCATTTTCATCCTCGGTGGTTTCCTGGCTGATAACGCCGTCAGCGATGATGTCGGCCACGTTCTTCTCACCCAGGCGGCCCTCCAGCCAATCGATGTCGTCGGCGGTCAGGGCGTCAGTCTTGTCCAGGATGGTCTGCATCTTGTCATCGTAGATGGTCATGGGGTCGTTGGGGTCGAACTGCTCCAGCGAGGCCATGGCCAGGATCTCGCCGGTCTTGACGTTCATCACGATAGCGCTGCCGCGGCCGTGGACGGAGAAGGTATCCATGGCTTCGGCCAGATACTCTTCCACGATGGCCTGCACATTTTCGTCCAGCGTCAGGTTCAGGTTGTTGCCGTCGATGGCGTCGTGGACGTCGGCCTCGGTGTTGGCCAAAATTTCGCCGTTGACGTTGGTCTCAGCGATGCTGCGGCCCGGCGTACCGGCCAGCTCTTCCTCGTAGGATTTCTCCAGGCCGTAAGCGCCGACGAGCTTGCCGTTTTCATCGTTGTTGCAGAAGCCGATGACCGACGACGCAAACGCACCGTAGGGGTAGCTGCGGGTGGTGGACTGCTCGGTGGAGAGGACGACGATGCGGTAGCCCGTCTCCCCTTCCCTTTCCGGCGCGGTGCGGTAGGATTTGGAGTATTCGATGATGGCGTCGGCCACCGGTTTTTCCACGTTTTGGGCCACCACACGGTACTGGTACAGCTCACCATTCTTGTTGCGGGCGGTCAGTTTGGCGTAGATGTCATCGGCGGAAGTGCCGTCGTTCAGAAGCTCAGCGATATGCTCGGCGGCGGTGCGGATCTCGGTTTCCGTGGCGCCGTTCTTCTCGGATTGGGCCGGGTCAGCGATGATGTTCCACACGGTGTTGCTTTTGGCCAGCAGCTTGCCGTTGGCACTGTAAATGTTGCCGCGGGTGGCGGGCAGCTCGGTGTCCTGGAGCTGCTGGGTCACGGCCTCGGTGCGGTAGTGTTCGGCGTCGCGCAGCTGCAGGGCGTACAGCTGGTAGACGAGGATGCCGAAGCAGGCCAGCATAAAAAACGCAACGGCAATCACCGTGTGGATACGGACGTTGCTTTTTAAGTTGGGATTCCTAGGTGGTTGGGTATTTGCCATAGATTTTACCTTTTATGCGGGATTTATCCCCGGATGCGTAGGCGAGCCTTTTCGCGTGCGGCGGAAGTGCCGTTTGCAAAAAGGCTCGTACCTGCGTTTGTTACGGATTAAGGCTATCCAGCAGATTCAGCGCGGCGGTGCGGATGCCCGCCAGAAAGCGGCCTGCGTCGCTGCCGGTTTTCTCAATGATGCTCTGTTCTTCCAGCTGGATGTAGGTGATCTGGCTCTGGTCGGCCTTGACCAGGCCCAGCTGGCCCTCGGCCACATCCTGCAAGCTGGCGCGGCTGGTGATGTCGCTCATCTTGGTGGAGAGGTAGTCGTACTCGCTCTGGGCGGCAGTCAGGTCGGTGCGGGTATCGTTGATCTGGCCGTTCAGCTCGGTAATGCGGGCCTGGCTGTGCACCACGCTGAAGATCATCCCCAGCAGCAGCGCCACGGCAATAACATGCAGCGCCACCGAGGCAAACTGCCGGGCGCGGTTCAGTCCGTGCTTGCCGCCGCGTACCACGCGCACCTCCGGCTGGCGGGGTTCCAGTTTGGGTGCCGTCTGGCCTGTATGAAGTAAAACTGTCGTCATGATTGGGTACCTCTATCTGAATTCGGTATATCTGTTTAAATGTATCTGCCATTGTAGGTGTGAGTCAGCTAAAGGCTCCCTCTGCGAGGGGGCCTTTATGCTCATACCTTCTCCAACACTCTCAGCTTGGCCGAGCGGGACCGGCGGTTGACTTCCAATTCCTCGGCATCGGCCTCGATGGGTTTGCGGGTGATAAGCCTGGCTTTCGGCACGCCGCCGCAGGTGCAGATGGGCTGTTCCGGCGGGCAGGTGCAGCGCTGCGCCCAACGGCGGAACTTGTTCTTGACCAGGCGGTCCTCCAGGCTGTGGAAGGTGATGACGCAGAGCCGACCACCCGGGGCCAGGCAGTTGAAGATAGCGTCCAGGCCCTCGTTCAGGGCGTCCAGTTCGGAGTTGACGGCGATGCGGATGGCCTGGAAGGTGCGGCGGGCCGGGTTTTTGGCCTTGCGGCGCTCGGCCGGGGGCACGGCGCTGGCGACCAGGTCAGCCAGCTGCATGGTAGTCAGGATGGGCTTTTCCTGCCGTGCGGTCACAATTTTACCGGCAATCTGCCAGGCGTAGGGTTCCTCGCCGTAGTCCCGCAGGATGCGGGTCAGCTCCTCGCGGTCGAGGGTGTTGACCAGGTCCGCGGCGGTCGGGCCCTGCTGGCTCATGCGCATATCCAACGGGGCGTCGGCATGGTAGGAGAAGCCGCGTGCCGCGTCGTCCAGCTGGTGGCTGGAAACGCCGAGGTCCAGCAGAGCACCGTTGACCGCCGGGATGTCAAGCTCCGCAAGGACACGCGCTGCCTCGCGGAAGTTTGCCTGTACCACCTGGGCGGGCAGGCCCTTGAGCCTTTCGGTGGCGACTGCCACCGCATCCGGGTCCTGGTCGAGCGAGATCAAGCGCCCGGTGGTAAGACGTTTAGCGATCTGGGTACTGTGCCCTGCGCCGCCAGCGGTGCCGTCCAGGTAGATGCCGGCGGGGTCGATGTTCAACCCATCCAGGCAGGGCTGCAAAAGTACGGGAATGTGGGAAAATTCCATGGTGTTGTCCTCTATTTACAGGTTTTGCTTGCAATCATATTAAGGCAATACCGCATAATTCTAAGTGCCCTTAAAAATCCAGCGCTTCCATGGCGGCGGTAAAGTCCTCATCACTGGATTCCTGGCTGCCGTTCCAGGCGGCGGTGTTCCAGATCTCAGCGAAGCTGCGGTTACCGATGACGGTCACATCGTGGTCGAGACCGGCATACTCCCGCAGGCGGGCGGGCAGCTGGATGCGGCCCTGCTTGTCCGGCGTGACCTCCACAGCGGAGGAGTAGAGCATGCGGCTTACGTTGCGGCCCTTGACCAGTCCTTTTTCTTCGATCTTGGCGGCGACCTTTTCAAACTCGTCACTGGGGAAAGCGGCCAGGCAGTGGTCCAGCCAGCGGGTGACAATAAAGGTCTCCCCCATGGCGTCGCGGAACTTGGCGGGGAAATTCAGGCGGCCTTTGGCGTCGATGGCGTAGTCGTACTGGCCTACCAGCATAGCCGCTCTCCCCTTTCGTCAGTTTCTACAAATCTTCGGCACGTTTTTTGACGTTGCCGCGTTGAGTTTGTGGATAACTCTGTGGAAAGGGTGGAAAACCACCCACTTTTCACCACCAGGGTTGTTATTTACACCACAATTCCCCACTTCGTATATTTAGTCTACCATCTAATGGGGTAAAAAGCAAGCCCGCAGCAGGAAAAAATCCCGCTGCGGGCTACATTTCACAGATTATTTTTTTGTGGTGGGGAGATGTGGGGGCTAACGCGGCATGACGGCGTGTTTTGTAGGGCTGTGATCGTCGCTTTACTGGTTTTGCCCGCCCTGGCCGCCGCGATTAGGCCGGGTGGCGCTGCGCAGGTTCATGCGGGTATTTTTAATGTCCGCCACACTGCGGGCAAGGGTCTCCTCGGACTTTTTCAGCAAAGTTTCACAGTACACCGTTGCATTTCTGGTCAAATCCTTTGCCTGGGTGTTGGCTGCGGTCAGGATCTCGGCGGCGCGCTGGCGGCTGCGTTTGACGATCTCCTGCTCGCTGACCAGGGCGCTGGCGCGCTCCTCGGCTTTCTGGATGATGGTCTCGGATTCCACCTGGGCGTTTTTCATGATCTGCTCGCGGTCGTTCACGATCTTTTTGCTTTCGCGGATCTCGTCAGGCAGGTTGTTGCGCACTTCGTCGATGATGTCCCGCATGCGGTCCACATCCACCACGCGCTTGGCGGGGGCAAAGGGCACAGCCGTACCGGCTTCCAGCGTTTCTTCCATCAGATCGAGCAATTCTTCTACGTTCATGCCTGTTCCTCTTTCTCGTAACGGCTCACCATGATCTTGCCGTAATAGTATTGTTTGGCCAGCACCAGCGCCCCGGCGCGTTCGGGCAGGGCGGCTTCGCGCTCGCTCTCGGCCAGTACCACGCCGCCGGGGGCTACTTTGTCGGCCAGGGCGGGCAGTACCTCGTTTAAGGTATCGTAATGGAACGGCGGGTCCAGCAGCACCAGATCAAACGGGCCGCGGATGTTTGCCAGAAAAGGCAGAGCCTCCGCCTGGCGGATGTCGCTTTGGCGGTCAACGCCCGCCGTTTTGCAGTTGGCCTTTACGATGGCCAGTGCATCCGACGAACGGTCGACAAAAATGCAGCTTTTTGCCCCGCGGGACAACGCCTCGATGCCCAACTGGCCGCTGCCTGCAAACAGGTCCAGCACACGGGCGCCGGGCACCAGAAACTGCACGCTGGAGAACATGGCCTCCTTAACACGGTTGATCGTCGGGCGGGTAACATCCTCGCCCGGCAATGCCTGCAGGTTTTTACCCCGGGCGGTACCGGCAATTACACGCATGGTCATGCTCCCCTTTTCTAAGTCGTTCTGTTTTACCAGCTTTATTATGAGGCCTGCCCGCCCCAATGTCAAGGCGGAATATGTAAAATAATTATGCACACAAAGTTGTTAAACGCAGCACAATTGCAGCTGGTATTGTTATCCAGCGCACAATTTGCGTGTTCGGTGTTATTTGCGGCACAATTTAAAAGTATGTGCAGTATAGAACAACCGCTCCGACCGTACATACCGTACCCTACTATATCAACCGTTCCGACCGTTTCGACCGTTCCAATCGTTCATACCGTACTAATCGTTGCAACCGTTGATACCGTTGGAACCGTTGGAACCGTTGGTGTAATAAAAATCGACTGTATATAGTGTAGTATAGAATGGCTGCTTACAGCAATGTTTGTGCCCGCAGGGGTGGATTCTGTAGCTATATCCGCGCAGCAATTGCCATGTGCATACGGGCGGATAGGGGATGTGATGCTGCATGTTAGTATATGATAAGCCAAGTCCACACGTACAGGGTGGCATATATTGTATAATATATACGAGTCAACATATTTATGACCAACGGTACCAACGGTTGCAACGATTAAAACGGTTGGTACGGATTGTACGGTTGGAACGGTTGTTTTATATGTCCAAAAGCAAAAGCGCAGATACCTAAGTACCTGCGCTTTGTTTCAGAGAGCGGCTGATGGGAGTCGAACCCACGTCCTCAGCTTGGAAGGCTGATGTACTAACCGTTGTACGACAGCCGCATCACACATACGATATTATACCCGCATGTGTGGGGATTTGTCAAGTGGTTTTACAGCTTGACCAGCTCATCTTTCAGGTTTTTCAGCTCTTTTTGCAGAGCGTCGCAGGTCTTGCCGTAGTTCTGGTAGTCCTGCATCTGCTGCATCACGCTGTCATCCTCGGCGGTGAGATAGCCGCTGGAAAGCGATGCTGTGTAGCTGAATTTCTTCTGTGTACCGTTAAAATCGATGACCATGAACTGGCCCTCGCCGGGCAGCACGGTGCCGGCGCCAAACATTTTATGCACGATGCGGCAGCCGGTCAGGTCAGGCAGAGCCACCGGGGTGGCCTGCAATTCCTGCAGTTCCTGCTCTTTCTCGGCAATTTGCAGGCAAAGCTCGGCGCGGGTCTGCTTTTCTTTCACGGCCTTGGCGCGCTCCTTGGCCGTGGCATTGCGGGAGAAGCCCTTGGGGTAATACCCGCGCTGGTAGGCCGCATGCAGGATGTCGTAGGCCAGCAGGTGCAGCCGGTCGTTGATGCCGCCCAGATGGGTGCGCAGACGCTCCTTATGCTGGGCGATGAGGTCGGGGTAGTCGGCCAGGGCGGTGACCAGATCCTCGCACATAGCGTAGTAGGCCGCCAGGTCCAGGCTGGCGCCGTTGCCGAACTCCGCCGGGTACTCCATAAAGTCAGCCCAGGCCTTGGCCTCGGCGGGGATGTAGAAGAAGTTTTCCTCCGGCATCCACAGGTTGAGGAAGTAGACCGCATTGGCCGGGGTCATGGTGTATTTGTTCATCCGGGGGAAGCAGCGGCGGAAACGGCCGGTGATCTGGTCGGCAAACATCTCGGCGCGGCCGCGGCGTTTTTTCAGGTCGTCGTCCTCATCGTTATACAGCCAGCGGAAGCACTCCCGCACCAGCTCGACCTCGCTGTCGCGCATCATCAGCAGCTTTAAGCCCGCCACCGGCTGCACCGCCGGGGTGTCCAGCTGGTCCGCCGCCCCCTGCATGGCACGGGAAAACATGGCCGGGAAATCGGACGCTTCGATGTCCCACTCGGCACCGAAAGTATCAATGGCCTGCCAGAGGCTCCCCTCGCCGCTCGTTTGAGAAAGTGAAAGCTCTGCAAAATCATGGATGTATTGAGCCAAAATCGTGTTCAGGTTCTCGCTATTCAACAAAATTCCTCCCGTAAAGGCAACACCGCACGATTCCCGCCCTGCGGGCTTAAGCACCGCTCCGGCACTTAGAATCATGTGGTGTTGCCTTAAATTCACAAGCTTTCCTATTATAAATAAGGCGGGGGTCGTTCGTCAAGGGGAAATGACGTAAAAAGGCTTCCTCTGGGAGGGAGCAGGCGCGCGTTGCAAACAATAAAAAAGCCCTCTCCCCTATGCCGGGGAAAGGGCGTGTATATCTATCTGTTACAAACTCGAATATCCAAAGCTGTTCACCAGGGCGTCGATCTTTTTGCCCTCCTTGCACCAGGGGCAGCTGTGGGCATCATAGCTCTGGTAGTCGGGCAGGTCGTGGGGGTCAAAGATGCTGGCCACGGGATACCCGGCGCACTTGTCCACCGTGGCGAAGATAGCGGTCACACCGGCAGGCTCGCCGCCGTAATAACGGATGGCCTCCACCGCGCCCTGCACGGTATAGCCAGTGGTGACAGATGCCGCCAGCACCAGCACGTGCTTGCCCTGGATCATTGGGGCGGTATTTTCGCGGAAGATCAGCTGGCTGCCGGTGGTATGCTCCGGTGTGACGACGTAGATAGTCTGGTGGGCGTTCATATTGCTGTAGCCCGCCTTGGTCAGTTCGCTGCCCATGCAGGCGCCGATGACCTCGGTGCCGTCCAGACAGAGGATGGTGTCGATAATGGTGGTGCCGCGGTAGCCGCGTACCAGTTCCTGGGCAGCAGCACGGGCCTCGGATAAACGGAACTTCGTGAGGGTGACATCAATGTAATAGTTGATGTGGCTGTGGCTGGTGGCATAGTGGCCCTTGCTGACGCGCAGCTGCAGGTTGGGCTTGCCGGTAGGCAGTTTAACAAGATTCATCGCCATAAGATTTTCCCTCCGTCCGGGTGCGCCTGATGGGCGCTGCCCTGTACTTTTATTGTTTCATTGTACAATTTTTTGAGCACAATTACAATAAACGCATTAGCCAAAATGCACGCCGCGTTTTTGGGCAGTTTTCTTTACACATCGCCGCAAAAATGCTATAATAAGGGTTACTTTAAAGTGGGGAGGTTTGCGGCATGCCTTATAAACTGGCAGAGTATCACGGCGACACCTTAGCTGTACCGCAGCTGGTGGTTTCGCACCTGACACAGACGGACGGCGATACCATTCGTGCAGCGCTGTACCTGTTGCAGACCGGTGACACCGACCCCCGCACCATGGCCCGCGCCCTGGGCCTGTCCAGCGTGGAGGCTGCCAAACGCGCCCTGCAATACTGGGCCGGTGCCGGTCTGCTGGTCAACGACCGCGGCGGCGCACCCATCCCGGAACCGGAGAAGCCCCAGAAGATCGACCTGGCCAGCCTGAACGACCCCTACGTGGCTGTGCTGTGCGAGGAAGCCCAGACCGCCTTTGGCAAGGCCCTGAGCCGCAGCGAGATGCAGCGTTTGGTCGGCCTGTACCTGACCGACGGCTGGCAGCCCGACGTGATTTTGCTCTGCTGTGCCGAGGTTGCCCGCCAGGGGCGGCGCACCATCGCCGCCGTTGCGCGGGAACTTATCCGCTGGCGGGAGGCCGGCGTGGAGACCGGCGAGGATGCCGAGCGCTACCTGCGCCGCTGCAAGCAGCGCGAGCAGTGGTGTGCCGAAGCCGCCGAGCAGTTTGGCATTGCCGCCGACGCCCTGACCCGCTGGGAGCGCAGCGCCATCGCCCGCTGGCACGAGGAATGGGGCATTGGCCGCGAGATGATCGAAGAAGCGCTGCTGCGGGCAGGCAACAAGACCACCATCCGCTATGTGGACGGCATCCTGCGGGCCTGGCGCGCCCAGGGCATCACGACGGTGTCGGCTGCCCGCGGGCAGGGGCAGCTTTCCGGCAGCAACATCTTGGCTACCCAGCGCCCCGCGCCCCAGCAGCCTGCCGCTGCCAGCGCCCAGCAACCCCTGTCCAGCCGCGACTGGATGGCTATGTTTGACGAGGAGGGCTAACCCATGCGCACCAAAGACGAACTGTTCCGCGCTGCCCAGCGGGAGATCGCAGCCCGGCGGCAGCATGCCGTCATGCAGGCCGAGACCGCCCGCCGCGCCGCCTACGCCGCCAACCCGGCGCTTTCTGCTGCCGATGATGCCAAGATGCGGGCAGGGCTTTCGTTAGCCCGCACCGCCGCTTTGGGCGGCGATATGGACACTGCCCGCGCAGCCTTAGAGGCCGCCGACAAGGCCGCTGCCGAGGCCGCCCAGGCCGCCGGTTTCAGCGAGGAAGTCTTTGCCCCCAAGTTCCGCTGCCCGCTGTGCCAGGACACCGGCATGCGGGGCGGTGTGCCCTGCAGCTGTGTGGCCGACGTGGCCCGCCGCCTGCGCCGGGAGGAGATCAACGCCGCCAGCCCACTGGGGCTGTGCCAGTTCAGCACCTTTGACGTGAACCGCTACCCGGACACGCTGGTGCCGGAGTTTGGCGTGACCGCCCGCGCTTACATGACCAAGCTGCTGGAATTGAGCAAAAACTACGCTGCTAAGTTTAACAGCAAAAGCAAGAACCTGCTGTTTATGGGCCGCAGCGGCCTGGGCAAGACCCACTTGGCGCTGGCCATTGCTGACGCCGTGCTGGAGGGCGGCCATGACGTGCTGTACACCAGTTCCGCCGCGCTGGCTGCCCGGCTGGGCCGCGAGCACTTCGACTACAACAGCGGCGACGAGTGGCTGACCGCCTGCCAGGAAGCCGACCTGCTGATCATGGATGACCTGGGCACCGAGTACATCACCCCGCTGACCATCAGCGTGCTGTATGAGCTGATCAATACCCGCATGCTGACCGAGCGCCCCACCATTTACACCACCAACATCACCGACCAAAGCGTTTTTGCCGCCCGCTACACCGAAAAAGTAGCCAGCCGCATGCTGGGCGGATGCAAGATGTTCATGTTTATGGGGGATGACCAGCGGATGAAACAAGGGTAAAGCATCCTCTGACTGTAGGGGCGGATGCAAGCAGCGACCCCTACAAATTGCTCAGCATTTTATTACACCAAAAGGGGCTTCCCGCCATGGGAAGCCCCTTTACTTTATATAACTTTATATATCCACTTATTCCGCCTGGCTATCTCCGCTGTCCGTTTCTTCCTCGGAGCTAGCGGTGGAGGCTACCAGCGTATCATCCCGTTCCCCGGCGATGAACACATTCACGATGGTCTTACCGGCATCAAACTTGGTCCCGGCCACCACGTCGGTCTTGGCCACGCAGCCCTCGGCGAAGGTGCCGTCATTCTCAACGACCTGCATGCGGTACTGGATGCCGCGCTCGTCCAGCTGCTTAATGGCGTTGGCTTGGGTAAAGCCCAGGATGTCGGGCATTTCCACCAGGTTCGGCCCCTTGCTTACCACCAGCCGGATGATCTGGTTTTCCTCGGTCTTCAGCGTGCCCGCCAGCGGGTCCTGGCTGATGACGACGCCCTGAGCGACCTCGGAGGAGTTCTGCTCGGTCATTACGATGCGGTAGCCCGCGTAGAGGTCGCTGTCCTTGATCTCGGTCAGGTAGCGCTTGCCCACCAGGTCGGGGATGGTCTCGATCTCCTCGTAGCTGTCGGTCCCCTCCTCGCTGTTCTCGGCAGGCGTGGGGATGGGGGTCGGCTTGTCATCGCTGCGGCCGCCCAGCAGGCTCCAGAACAGCAGCACCGCCAAAATAAAGATGACCACCAGCGACACTGCCATAATTTTGCGGGTGCTGATCTGGTTGTCGCCCCGCTCAAACATAGCGTTGGCCACGTTGGGGTCGGTCAGGGCGCTCATCAGTTCGGGCACCGTCTGCATCCGGCGCGCCGGGTCCAGCCGCAGGGCACAGGCCAACACCTGCGAGAACCAGGTCGGCACGCCTGCCTCGAGGCTATGGGCGGATTCCAAACTGTCCCGCACTTTGCGCTGGGGCGCGGCAACAGGCGTCTGCCCCGTGACCATCTTATAGCAGACTGCTGCCAGCGCGTACACGTCGGTGTAGCGGCCGCTGAACTCGGCAGCCGAGTACTGTTCCGGCGCGGCATAGCCGGGATAGAGCTGGCTTTTCAGCTCACTGCCGCCGGTGCGCAGAGCCAGCGTGCCGTAGCCGGTCAGCCGGGCAGTGCCGTCGATGGGCAGCAAAATGTTATCCGGGCAGATGCCGCGATGGATCAGGCCGGATTTGTGCAGCAGCGCCACACCCTCCATCACCGGCTGCAGCAGGGTGCGGGCCTCGGCGGGGGTCAGTGTGCGGCTGCGCAAGCTGAGATAATGCGTCAGGGTCATGCCCTTTTCGCTTTCCTCCACAGCGTAGACGGTGTTGTTTTCCTCCATCACGTCCAGGATGGTGTTCAGGCCGGTGGCCGGGGTGAGGTTATGCAGATCGTCGTACAGGTCCTTAAAGTCCATCCGGCTGGTCTTGAACAGCACTTCTTTCCCCTCTTTGGGCATCAGCGCGCCCTCGGGGCTGCGGCCGTTGCAAAGGGTAACGGGGAAATACTCTTTGATGAGGACGAACTTCTTCTCCTCGTTCAAAATGCCGCGGTAAGCCAGGCCGTCACCGTCGGCGCTCAAATAGGTGCCGATGGTGTACCTGCCCGCCAGCTGGGTGCCCAGCGGCAGGGCGCCCTCCGGGTTGCGGTTCTCCAGCGAACGCCCGCAGTGGGGGCAGTTTCCCTCGTAACGGCCCCGCAGGGGCTGCAGGCAGTGTGGGCAAAGCGGTTCCGACATAGGGTCGCCTCCTTTTCAGCGTAGCTGCATTAAAAAGAAAAGAGAGCAAAGGGTCACTTCACTCTCTTCAGGGTCGTTTTTAGCGGTCGAGGTCTTCCTCGTTCTCCAGGCTGTGCCATGCGTTCTGGACATCGTCATCGTCGTCCAGGGCATCCAGCAGCTTGCCCATCTGCACCAGCTGGTCGGGATCGGTCAGGGTGGTGGTGGTGGAAGGCACCTGCGCCACGTCGGCGGAGATGAACTTGTAGCCCTTCTTTTCCAGCGCTTCGCAGACGGCGGTGAAGTTCTCGGGGCTGGTGACGACCTCGGCGGCGTCCTCGCCTGCATCAAAGTCGTCAGCACCGGCGTCCAGAGCGTCCATCATCAGCTGGTCGGGGTCCTTGTCCTCCAGGTCGACGACGATGACGCCCTTCTGGGTGAACATGAAGCTGACGCAGCCCATCTGGCCCAGGTTGCCGCCGAACTTATCAAAGTAGTGGCGCATGTTGGCAGCGGTACGGTTGCGGTTGTCGGTCAGGGTCTCGACCATGACAGCGATGCCGCCGGGGCCGTAGCCCTCGTAGGTCATTGCTTCGTACTCGGTCTTGTCGCCGCCCTCGGCGCGCTTGATGATACGCTGGATGTTATCGTTGGGCACGCTGTTGGCCTTAGCCTTGGCGATCAGAGCCGCCAGCTTGGAGTTGGAAGCGGGGTTGCCGCCGCCTTCCTTAACGGCAACGGCGATCTCGCGGCCGATTTTGGTAAAGACTTTAGCGCGGGCGCCGTCGGTCTTTTCCTTTTTACGCTTGATATTGTTCCATTTGCTATGTCCAGACATGGATACGTTCCCCCTAAGTTTGTATTCACTCGGCGCCCTTGCCGGGCCATCCGATGAGGCAGCGCCGCATGACCCGGCGTTACCGATATTACCAATAAGATATTATAGCACACCCCTGCGTGCTTTTCAAGCCCTTATTGCAGGCTGCGCAGGCCTTTGGGGTAGTGGTTTTTGATGCGCCCGCCGCTGGCTTTGCCCCCGCCCAGCGGAAAGCCATCCACCAACACCGCGCACCAGCCGTTTTGTGCCGTTGCGGCGTTGATTTCCTCGCCCCGCAGCCAAGCGGCTGTGCGGGGGTCGTCCAGCGTCAGTTCCTCGCGGTTCGTGCACCGGGCACCGTAGGCCATAAACAGCGCATGGGCAGGCTGGAACCGCTTTTTCAGCACAGAGCCCGCCAGCACGCCGCCGCGCACGATGCGCAGTTTGGAAAGGTTCAGCAGTTCACTGCCCGGCACCGGCAGCAGCAGCCAATCCCCTGCCGTTGTCAGCGGGCGGTCAGCCAAAAACGGGAAAGTTGTTTTGACAAAATCCAGCCATTCGGGCGGCGTCTTGGCCGGTTTTCCGGGCTTCACGCGCACCGGGACCGGGGCTTCGGCGTCGGGGCTTTTCTTCAGCTTGGCCATAAAGTGCCCCTCTCCCCCATCGGCAGGCCAGATGCGGCGGCAGCGGGTGATGTCGGTGCAGCCGGGGGCACGGTTTTCCTCTCCGGGGCGGCCGAAGCCGCAGGCATTGAGGTCACAGAGGGTAAACTCCGGGTGGCGGGCCAGGAAGGCCGCTATCTGGGCCTCGTCCTCCTGCGGGGCAAAGGTGCAGGTGGAGTAGACCAGCACCCCGCCCGGGGCCAGCATTGCGGCGGCATTTTCCAGAATTTCCGTGCCCAGTGCGGCGCAGTGTTCCACCAAGGCGTTATTGTGCTGGGTCGCAGCCACCGGCTCCTTGCGGAACATGCCCTCGCCGGAGCAGGGCGCATCCACCAGCACGCGGTCAAACACGCCGGGCAATGCCTTGGCCAGGTTGGCTGTGTCCTCATTGGTGATGACGGCGTTGGTCACACCCATGCGCTCCAGATTTTGGCGCAGGATCTCGGCACGGGCAGCCACAAACTCGTTGGCCAGCAGCAAGCCCTGCCCCTGCAGAGCCTCCGCCAGCTGGCTGGTCTTGCCGCCCGGGGCGGCGCAAAGGTCCGCCACCTTCATGCCGGGGTGTACATCCAGCAGCGCGGCCGGGGCCGAAGCGCTAGGCTCCTGGGCATAGAACACCCCCGCGTGGTGCCAGGGATGGCGGCCGGGCTTAAAGTCCGGCGCGGTGGTAAAGGCCGTGGGGCAGAACGGCGACAGCGCAGCGGCGAAATCCGCATGGGCGGCGAACCACTCCGGCGTGCAGCGCAGACCGTTGACCGTTACCCCACGGGCAGGCTGCGGCGTGGCGTAGGCGTACAGCTCGTCAAAGCGTGCCCCCAGCAGTGCCCGCTCCCGCGCGGTAAAATCCTGTGGAAATTCCATAGCAGCCCCCTCTGCATAAAAAAGCCATGGGCGGGCAAACTACCTTTGCGGCCAGAACCGCAGATCGCTTTTTACTTGCGAACTTCAGAAAGGAGTCAACCACCTATGGCAAAGAATCAGACAAACAACACGACCAACCGCTCTACCCAGAAAACGACCAACCGTACCCAGCAGAAGACCACGAACCGCACCACCAATACCACCGACAGCAAAAACTGCAAGTGAGGCAGGCCGCGCCGTGACGGCGCGGGTACATAAAGTGACTCTGCCGTGTTATATGCAGGGGGCGATACTTGCATCGCCCCGCAAGACAGCGGCGGCCTGACGGGCCGATGAGGAGCATCGGCCCCTACAGAAAGGGTATCCGATTTATTCCGGCTGGTACCCTTCCCACAGGGCATCGAACAATTCCTGGATGCGGTCGTTGCGGCCCTGCAGGTAAAGCCAGCCCAGCAGGCACTCAAAGCCCGTAGAGGCGCGGTACTCCTGCACGGTGGCGTGCTTGGCCACCGTGGCCTTGCTGGCGTTTTTGCCCCGGCGCAGCACGGCGGCCTCGGCGTCGGTCAGCATCGGCTCGATGATGTCCAGCTCCAGATTCTGCGCGTGGGCGCTGACGTAATGCGTCGCCACGGTATGCAGACGATTGGGCTGCAAGCGCGTCGTGCCCACCAGGCGGGCGCGGACGAGCAGTTCCAGCACAGCGTCGCCCACAAAGGCCAGCGCCAGCGGCGACATTTCGTGAATGTCGACTTCGGATTTTTGTGTAAACAGCATATTTTCTACTACTTAGTACAGATAATCGAATTCGTACTCGCCGATCTTGATCGTGTCCTCTTCCTCAACGCCCTGGGCGACCAGCTCGTCCAGAATGCCGGAATCACCCAGCTGCGTCTGGAAATACTGCAGGCTCTCGTAGTCCTCGACGTTCGTACCGGCGAGGATACGCTCCAGCCACGGGGCATCGACGGTGAACTCGTGGTCGCCGGTGCGCTCCACCGTGAACGGGCGGGTCGGCTGGGCGTTCTTGTCGGGGCGCTTGTACTCGGCCTCATAGACCTTGACCGGGGGCAGATCCTTCAGGCGGTTGTAGACCAGCGCGGGCAGGTTGTCCACACCCTGACGGGTCGCCGCAGAGATGGGCAGGAAGGTCAGACCCTTGGCCTCGACGTACTGCTTGAACTCCTCGATCTGCTCGGGGCTTGCAATGTCGCACTTGTTGCCCAGCACGATCTGCGGACGGTCCGCCAGCTCGGCACTGAACCCGGCCAGCTCGTGGTTGATCTGCTCAAAGTCCGCCTTGGGGTCGCGGCCCT
>OLPL01000925.1_pt1 | contig 20092 bp, 19 predicted proteins | sample 1673211 | NCBI WGS metagenome assembly OLPL01 (sample SAMEA3136766, study PRJEB25190) | human gut metagenome | reverse complement strand
AAGTCTGGGTAAAAGAGGCGTAATCAATGGAAGAAGCACTGATCAAGAGGATTCTGCCTCACAGCATTGAGGCAGAGCAGTCAGTGATCGGATCCATGATCCTGGATCGTGATGCGATCCTGGTGGCTTCCGAGATCCTGACCAGTGATGATTTTTATCAAAAACAATACGGCATCATTTTTGATGCCATGGTGGAGCTCTGTAATGAAGGACAGCCGGTAGATCTGATCACTCTGCAGAATCGTCTCAAGGAGAAAGAGCTTCCGCCGGACATCAGCAGTATGGAATATGTCCGTGATCTGATCGCAGCAGTTCCTACATCAGCCAATGTGAAATACTATGCCAATATCGTAAGCGAAAAGGCAGTTCTCCGTCGGCTGATACGGACTACGGAAGAAGTTGCCAATGCCTGTTATCTGGAAAAGGACAGTACGGAAACCATACTTGAGGAATCCGAGAAAAAGCTGTTTAATATTTTGCAGAGAACAAATGGCAGCGATTATGTGCCGATCCAGCAGGTTGTGTTGAATGCAGTCAGCAATATTGAGAAGGCTTCCAAGCTGAAGGGCTCCGTTACCGGGATTCCGACCGGATTTGTGGATCTGGATTATAAGACTTCCGGTATGCACGCATCCGATCTTGTACTGATCGCAGCTCGACCTTCCATGGGAAAAACTGCCTTTGTATTGAATATTGCCCAGTATATGGCGTTTCGTAAAGATGTGACCGTGGCTATTTTCAGTCTGGAGATGTCTAAGGAGCAGCTGGTAAACCGTCTTCTTGCTATGGAATCTCACGTGGATTCCCAGAATCTCCGTACCGGAAATCTGAAAGATGAGGACTGGACGAAGCTGGTAGAAGGAGCGGATATTATCGGTGGCTCCAATCTTATTATTGATGATACACCTGGAATCTCCATTGCGGAGCTTCGTTCCAAATGCAGAAAATATAAGCTTGAGCATAATCTGGGGATCATCATGATCGATTATCTTCAGCTGATGAGCGGAAGTGGAAAATCGGATTCCAGACAGCAGGAAATTTCAGATATTTCACGATCGCTGAAAGCGTTGGCAAGAGAGATCGATGTACCGGTAATTGCGTTATCACAGCTTAGCCGTGCAGTGGAACAGAGACCGGATCACAGGCCGATGCTTTCGGATCTTCGAGAGTCCGGAGCTATTGAGCAGGATGCGGATGTGGTCATGTTTATCTATCGAGATGATTATTATCACAAAGATACCGAGAAGAAAGACATTGCGGAAATTATCATAGCCAAGCAGAGAAACGGCCCGATCGGAACTGTGGAGCTGGTATGGCTGCCGAGATATACCCAGTTTGTAAATATGAAAAAATAGAGCCGTGCAGACGGTAAATGAAAGGCTGTCAGGATGAAAGCTTATAGTTATCCTGATGGCCTTTTGTATTTTTGTCTGTGTGATCGTGGAGTTCGGGATGCTATGGATATAGGCAAAGAGTCATATTTGGTAAAATTATGTCAACCGATTATTCTTGCTATTTCCTGATCTCAGGGGTTATACTGTAGACAGCAGCAGTGAATCTCTATATAAGGGGGCGTTCACAATGGAAAAAAGATATACAGTCAGACAGGCCGTAACACTGACCGGAGTGAAATCTTATGTCCTGCGTTACTGGGAGGAAGAACTGGAGCTTCGGATCGGACGCAATGAACTGGGACATCGCTATTATACACCGTTTGATATCCAGCTTTTTCTTAAAATAAATGAGCTGAAAAGTAAAGGACTTCAGTTGAAAGCAATCCGTACACTGATCCCACCGGAGGCAAGAAAGGCAGATACACCGGATTTTTCAGAATCTGGTATCAGGATCCTGGATGGAGAAGCTGTTGAGCTTGAAGATATCCCAATGAAAAAAACGGGATCTGAAAAGGAGTTCATGGAAAAAACGGAATCCGGGAATACAGAGAAGTGCGGAGCAGATAACGATAAGATACTGGAGTTTCAGGAAATCATGGAACGCCTGATCCGTGAGGAAATGCAGAGAAAGAAAGAAGGAGAGTACCGGTGTCGTTCTCTGGATGAAGCGATCCGCAGGCAGCAGCAGGCAAGAAGAGAAGCGGCAGCTTCCTGTGAGGGAAAAAAGAATAAAAAAAACAGAAAAGGCTGCCGGTAAACCGGCAGCCTCACTCATTATAGCAGCTTATCAAGCTAATGATGCATTACTCAGCAGAGATAGCACCAACTGGACAGGCCTCAGCGCATGTTCCGCAGTCAACACAAGCGTCTGCGTCGATTACATAATGCTCGTCTCCCTGAGAAATAGCCTCGTTCGGGCACTCACCCTCACATGTTCCACAGCTAACGCACTCGTCAGAAATTACATATGCCATAATTGATATCCTCCTTTTAAATTGTGTATTGTATGTATCCCCTACCAGGGATTCTATTCCCATTCTAATATATCTGCATAAAGAATACAAGTATAAATTTATAAACAAAACTGAAAATTCGTAACCCGTTGATTCCATTCCGGATTCGTATTATAATAGCAGAACGGAATGAAAATATTTCGATAAAACAGTAAAGGAGAATACAATCATGGCAAAAGTTACAAAGAGCATGCTGATCGGAGAACTGCTCACTGTAGACCCGAATATCGCACCGATCCTGATGAGAGCAGGAATGCATTGTCTTGGCTGCCCGTCTTCACAGATGGAATCTCTGGAAGAAGCAGCAATGGTCCATGGCCTGGACGCAGATGTCCTCGTAGCTCAGATCAATGATTTTCTTGGTGAGTAATAAACAGAAGCTTTTTTGCTGAAACAAAAGGACCGCTGTCGGGAAATGCAGATCATATGGATCGCATTCCGACAGCGGTTTGTTTGTCTGTAGGATATTTGGTTTGTCAGATATTCAGAAGTTTCTGAAGTGCATGATCAGCGATCAGTGCACAGTGCTCTCTGAGGTAGGCTTCACCGGCTGGTGTGAATGCGCGGCCGATGCCATACTCGGAAAGGATATTGCAGACCTTGTTAAATTCTTCAGGTGTACAGTCTGACTGATGAAGTACCAGCTGATAGACACCGTCTTCTCCTTCACGATAGAGAGTATTATCACCGGTAAAGAAACCATTCATACCATGAGATGCGGCAATAACATCATCCAGCCCCGGGAAAGAGTACAGGCGTATAAGCTTTACAGAACTCTCAGCCGGCTGCTGTGATGCATCCGGAGTTTCTGTTGTCTGAGGGGCGGAAGTTTCCGCCCTTTTTTCTTCCGGTTTCTGTGAAAGATCCTTAAGCTTGGATTCACAGAGCTTCTGGAAGATATCGATGATATTGTCAGCGCCATCGATCTCTACGGTATCGGAAGGTTTGTTGCCCTTGAAGGGTGCAAATTTGGAAAAACGTGTATCCAGTTCTTCAGGATCTTCCACTTTAGTGATAATGAGGATAATACTTTCGGCATTGACAGGAATAGCCTCAATCATCAGAGGAATATTATCTGCTTCAAAACCAAATTGTATCTGTGCCTGCTGCATCATATCACGAAAGAGACGTTTGGCTTTTTCGGTACCGTATGCAAGTTCGCTGATACGGATCTGATGACTGTCCAGATCTTCTTTCGTCAGGGTACAGCGGATCTGATTTTCATTGATTTTTTCTATTTTCATATGATCACATCCTATAGGTAAATAAATTTAATCTTTTACATACTGTATTATATAACAGTTATACACAAGATGTAAAGATGTAGAAACCGGAGAAAAAAGAAAATTTCTGATTCTTTTATAAAAGACTTGCATCTGAAGGGAAATCAGGTATAATGAAAAGCAGAAAAGCTGTCTCCTCCCGGAAGCAAGAAGACAGTAACGATAACTTAAAGTCATATTTTTCTGAAGATAAGGATTCTGTGTGAAATTCATCGGCGAGTCTGTCGGTACACAGAGAAATTTTCCCCCATTTTATTATTTATATTTTATTACAAGTATCATCCTAACAGGGAAGTTGCAGCTTTTCGAGAACCATTGCTGGTGTTTTCTGAAAATCTAACCAGGAAAGGAGGTCGGGATACGCCAAATATATCACAGGAAAAAAAGAAATCCGCAAAACCCCTTCGAAGGGAGCTGGAGCTTTATCGTGAGAACGGAGTTTCTCTTTATCTCAATGGAGCACCAAGCACTCCGAAAAAAATCGCAAAAGCCTGTCAGATTGCGGAAAACGGGGTCTATATGCGGGATTATACGGAAGATGAAGACGGCCATATCGCCTGTGTAAGCTTTGATCTTATTCGCAAAGAATGACCGTACATAAGAAAAAACGGTTCCCCGGATAACGATCATCCCCTGCACTCATGCATACCATACGGGGAACCGAAATTCTAAAGAAATTGTGAAAAATTATTAAAAGTCGATTTTTATAACGAAATGTAGACAAGATATGTTATAATGAAACAAATTATGACATTTTATACCGAAAGGAAAAAAACATGATAAAAAAACACATACCGGTCCTTGTGGTAGGTCTGCTGATCGTTCTGGTCGCTCTTGCCGGAGGGGCTGTTTACGGGATCAATAAGCTTATACCAAGCAGGAAACAGATGGATCTGACAGAATACTATGGCCAGAATGCAGACGGTGAGGCTGCGTTGATACTTGGAACTGAGAAACTGGAAGAGAAGGCACTTATTTCAGGAGAAGATGTATATCTTCCGTTGGATGCAGTGAACGGATATTTGAATCAGAGATATTACTGGGATAGCGAAAACAAGAAGATACTGTATGCAACACCATCCAGTCTCACGGAGGAACCGGCTTCAGATAAGGCAGACGGAAACGTGTGGCTGAAGGATGACACGGTTTATCTGAAACTGGATTATGTAAAAAAGTATACAGATATCGATTCTTATATAGAGCAGGATCCTGCAAGGGTTGCGATACAATACAAATTTACCAATGTGGAGACCGTGACCACGAAGAAAGATACCGTGATTCGTTACCGGGGCGGGATCAAGGCGCCGATCCTTTCCAAACTGGCGAAGAATACAGTTCTCCGGTTGATGAATGAAGGAGAGGACTGGGATCAGGTGGCAACCGATGACGGTTACATCGGTTATATTCAGAAGAAAAAAGTAAGTGCTGTGGATACAACGGATTATGAAAGGGATTTTAAAACAGAGTCCTATACATATCTTACCATGGATGAGCCGGTGAATCTGGCATGGCACCAGGTTACCAGCACAGATGCAAACAGCTATTTCGCAGATGCGGTACAGAATATGACAGGCGTGAATGTGATCTCTCCAACCTGGTTTTCTGTAACAGATAACTCCGGAAATATTTCAAGTCTTGCATCTGGGGAGTATGTGATGCAGGCACATGAAAAAGGACTGAAGGTATGGGGACTGGTGGATAATTTTAATGAGAACATGAGTACCACAGAAGTTCTTTCAAAAACCAGTTCAAGGCAGAATCTGGAGAATCAGCTGATCACTTATGCACTGAAAGCAGGACTGGATGGAATCAATGTTGATTTTGAATCTTTGAGCGAAGGAGTAGGAATCCATTTCCTTCAGTTTTTAAGAGAGCTTTCTATCCAGTGTCACGCCAATAATTTGGTACTGTCTGTAGATAATCCGGTTCCGGAAGATTTTACCAGTCATTATGACCGTGCGGAGCAGGGCAAGGTTGTGGATTATGTGATCATTATGGGCTATGATGAACATTACGTAGGCTCCGATGCCGGTTCTGTGGCATCTCTGCCATGGGTAGAACAGGGGGTTAAGGATACGCTTTCAGAAGTAGCGGCTCAACGGACGATCCTTGCGATTCCGTTCTACACAAGGCTCTGGAAGACTACAGATGGCGGTGCACTGACAAGTGAGGCCATCGGTATGGATCAGGCACAGCAGACGATCAGTGATAACGGAGCAGAAACATACTGGGACAAGAAGACAAGTCAGAATTATGGAACCTATGAAGGGGAAGGTGCCACATACCAGATCTGGCTGGAGGACTCTAAGTCTATTGCGGAAAAGGTTAAACTGATCAAAAAATACAAACTGGCAGGTGTGGCAGAGTGGAAGCTTGGATTCGAGAACAGCGGGATCTGGAGCGTGATCACAGAAAACCTGTCATAAACAGAAGAAAACATTGTGATCTTCACAATGCTAAAAACACTCCCGGCAACATATATTAAAATAAATATGCCGGGGGTGTTTTGCGTTGAAAAAACATTTCATAGAATTGGCAATGGCAGTTCTTATGCTGGTCTGTTTTTATATTCTGTCATGGGAAGCGGCAGAAACTGCAGGCAGACTTATAGATGTATCCGGAAATATAAAAGCAGATCAGGTGATCCTGGTGGATGCCGGTCATGGCGGTGTGGATTCCGGAATGGTGGGAATCGGTGGACTGAAGGAAAAAGGGATCAATCTGGATATTGCCATGAAGCTAAAAACGATCCTGGGAAAAAAAGGCCTTGCCGTAGTAATGACCCGGGAAGAAGATAAAGGTCTTTATGAAAATGGTACAAAAAATATGAAAGCACAGGATCTGCAGAATCGTATTGAACAGATCCGGAAATATGAACCGGTGCTTTCTGTGAGTATCCACCAGAACAGCTACAGTGATCCCGGAGTAAAAGGTCCGCAGGTATTTTATTATGAGGATTCGGAAGGCGGAAAAGAACTGGCACTTGCGATCCAGGAAAACATGAACCGGAAGCTTTCCATTGCACGGCCGCGGGTGGCAAAAGGAAACAGAACCTATTATCTTCTGAAGAGAAGTCCGGGTGTGATCAATATCGTAGAATGTGGATTTCTTACAAATCCGGAGGAAGCCGCCCTGCTTCAGACAGAGAAGTATCAGAGAAAGGTAGCAGAGGCTGTGGCTGATGGAATCGTTACATATCTGAAAAAACAGAAGGAAAACGAAAATAATTGAAAAAAATGTGAATAGCCTTTTCATAGGAAGGTGATTCTGCTATACTTTACGTGAATTAAGGAGAATCCTATGCTTGGAATCATTTATCTTATATTATGTATGTTAACAGGAATGGAAATGGCAGGATGTCTGTTTCCGCGTCAAACAACTGAAAGAGGAAACAGGATATGGGTGGTCCTGCCGGCAGCGTTTGGGATGGGAATCCTGATGCTGACCTGGGCAGTCTATATTCTTTCCTGGATGTTCAGCATATGCGCGGGGGCAGAGCATCCTCTTTTTTATGGAAATCTGATCGTATTTCTGGTAGATATCCTGCTGCTTTCGGGAATCTTCCGGTGGAAAAAGAAAAAACAGCAAAAAATGTTTGTGATATCCGAACGGATGATCAGCAGAAAATGGATCCTGAAAAAAGAGCTTCTGCTTTTTGGCATTTTGACGGTTTTTGTGACCTGGATGATGTTTTACGTTTTCCATATGAAAGACGGCATTCTGTACTCTGGCTTTTCGGTATACGGAGATTATGCACCCCACACGGCAATGATGCGATCTTTTTCAAGGGGAAATAATTTTCCTACCCAGTATCCGCATTATGGCGGGCAGGATGTGAAATATCATTTTATGTTCCAGTTCCTTGTGGGAAATCTGGAGTATCTGGGCCTTCGTCTTGATCTGGGATATAATCTGGTAAGCATCCTGTCTCTGGCGGGATTTCTTATGGTGCTTTACGGGATCAGCTACCGGATGTTCAAAAGCTTCTGGGCAGGGGCAGCTGCCATTGTTTTCTTTTTTTTCCGCAGCGGAACAGCGTTCTGGCGTTATCTGTGGGAACATCTTCAGGCGGGGGACCTTGTACGGACTCTGGAAGAAAATACGGCGTTTATCGGTTATACTACCAATGAAAACTGGGGATTATGGAATTTCAATGTATATCTGAACCAGCGTCATCTGGCTTTCGGCCTTCTGATGGCAGCTGTAGTGGTATGGATCTTTATGGATTGGGTGGAAGCCGGATGTAGTCACAAGGAGCAGGGATTTTTGTGGGTCCGTAACCGTTTTTTTACAAAAAAAGCCTGGATCTGCAGAAATGTGGATACGGCGATCCTTCTGGGACTGTTTCTGGGATTAACTGCCTTCTGGAACGGAGCTGCGCTGATCGGCGGACTTCTGATCCTTGCCGGACTGGCAGTGTTTTCTGACGGTAAGCTGGATTATGTGATCTGTGCCGGATTGGCGGTGCTTTTTTCGGAACTGCAGTCGAAGATCTTTGTGTCGGGAAGTGTTATGAGTCCATCCTTTTACTGGGGCTTTCTGGCAGACAATAAAAGCATTTCCGGTGTACTCTGGTATCTGGTGGAGATCAGTGGATTTTTCTTTGTGGGAATGATCGTGGCAGCAGTATTTCTGAAGAGAGGTCAGCGGGCAGTGCTGATGGGCTGTTTGCTTCCAATGGCATTTGCATTTCTGGTATCTCTGACTCCGGACATCAATGTCAATCATAAATATGTGATGATTTCCTATGCCTTTGTGACAGTTTTCTGGGGCTGGATCGTAAGATGTGTTTTCCTTGCAGGGAAAAACAGCTGGAAGAAATGGGCCGGTCGCGCAGCGGCAGCGGTCCTTTGTATCTGTCTTAGTGCAACGGGGATCTATGATTACGTGATCATCTTAAGAGACAACGATTCCGCACACAGGATGACTGTAAATATGGAAAGCAGCCTGACGGACTGGCTCAGTGCAAATCTTAAGAAAAATGATCTTCTGCTGACACCGGAATATACCATGAACGAGGTCACTATGTCCGGTGCCATGCTGTATTGCGGATGGCCTTATTATGCATGGTCTGCAGGGTACGATACGGGCTATCGTGCCGGCCAGGCAGTGCTCATATATACCACGGATGATCCGGAGCTACTGAAAGCTACCGTAAAACAGGAAAAGATCACATATATCCTGTTTGAGGAGGATATGGAATTTGAACAGCAGGAATGTCGTGAGGATATCATCAGGGAGACATATCCACTGGTGTATACCTCAGAGGATGGGAGAATAAGAATCTATGAAACATGACAGCTTATATATCATTATGCCGGCATATAATGAAGAAAAAAATATCGGGACCGTGATCGAGCAATGGTATCCGGTAGTGGAGAGGATCGGCGGGGACAGCCGCCTGGTGATCCTGAATGATGGCAGCAAAGATGCTACCTACAAAAAAATACAGAATTATCAGAAAAATTATGACCGTCTTATCGGAATCGATAAACCGAATGAAGGACATGGAGGAACAATACTCAGGGGATATCGTTACGCAGTAGAAAAAGGTGCCAATTATATTTTTCAGACGGATTCAGACGGCCAAACACTTCCGGAGGAATTCTGGCAGTTTTGGGAAAAACGTCAAAAGTGCGGGCTTCTTATCGGCTACCGGCAGAAGAGAGAAGATGGGCTTTCCAGGATTTTTGTGACAAGAATACTGCGGCTTGTGCTTTTCCTTATTTTTGGAACCTGGGTAAAAGATGCAAATACGCCATATCGGCTGATGGAGGGAAAACAGCTCGCCAAAGTACTGAAGCGTATCCCAGGCGGATTTTTCCTTTCCAATGTGCTGATGACCGTGATCTATGAAAAACATCATCTTTATGTGGAATATATCCCCATTACATTCCGACCGAGACAGGCCGGAAAAAACTCTATCAACATGAAACGGATCATAAAGATCGGAAGACAGGCATTTGCGGACTTTATCCGTCTGCGGGGCAGGATCTGATACAGGAGGAACAGAAAAAAGATGAAAAAAAAGATCAGAGAATTATTTCCGGAGCTGACTGCAGCAGTGCTCCTGACAGTACTTTCTGCGTATCTCCTGGGAGGAGATGTATGGACATTCTGGACCTGGTGGCTGCTTGCACTGTTCATGGGAATGGTGGCAATGCCGGTCACAGGAAGGCTTTTCGGAGGCTTTGAAGACCGGGGCTGGCTTTTTTCAAAGGTACTTGCCATTGCGGTTACCGGATTTCTCACCTGGCTTCTGGTAGCGGTGGAAATCCTTACTTTTACAGCAGCAGTGTGTGTAGGAGTATCTGTGGCTGTTGGCATTTTATGTGCAGTACTTTTTCATGTTCAGCTGAAGCATGGCATTGAATGTTATCCGTCAGGAAAGATGCAGCTGATCTTTCGGGAGGAGCTTCTGTTTTTTGGAATCTTTCTGCTGTGGACTTATCTGGCAGGATTCCGGCCGCAGGCATACGGAACAGAGAAATTTATGGATTATGGCTTCATGGAGGCCATGATGCGGAGCAAAACTCTTCCTGCACGTGATCTCTGGTATTCACAGGGAACCATCAATTATTACTATGGCGGGCAGTATTTTGCAGTGTTTCTTACGAAGCTTACAGGAAGCAGAGTGGAAGTGACTTATAATCTGATGCGTACCTTTGTGGCAGCGTTTGCCTTTGTGTATCCGTTTTCCCTGGTCCGTCAGATGACGAAGGACAGGCTGTATGGACGGCTGGATGGAAAGAAGAAATATCTTCCTTCACTGGCAGGAGTTACTGCAGGCATTGCAGTATCTATCGCGGGAAATGTACATTATATCGTCTACCGTTGTGTACTGCCGCTGATCCGGAAGATACAGGGAGTGGCAGAAACAGCCAGCTACTGGTTCCCGGATGCAACTCGTTACATAGGGTATAATCCGGTGAATGACAGTGATAAGACCATACATGAATTCCCATGCTATTCCTTTGTTCTGGGAGATCTTCATGCCCATGTGGTAAATGTGATGTTTGTGACATTTCTGGTGGGAATGCTCTATGCATGGCTGAAAATGATCCGAAAAAGAGGGCCTGAGCCTGAAAAACAGGAACGCAGTGTTTTCTGGCTGAGACAGCTTCTGATGCCGCATATCCTTCTGGCGTCCGTTTTTCTTGGCATGTTCCAGTGGACCAATTACTGGGATTTTGTGATCTATTTTGTAGTGACCGGTGGAGTTGTCCTGATCGCAAATATCATACGATTTGAGGGAAAGATAATCAGGATCCTTGCAGTGACGATCGTACAGGCAGTGGAGATCATAGGTCTCTCTTATCTGGTGATCCTGCCCTTTACATTGAAATTTGATACGATGGTACAGGGGGTGGCACTGGCACAGCATCATTCACTGTGGTATCAGCTTCTGATCCTTTGGGGACTTCCGGTGCTCCTTACTGTTTTGCTGATCCTGTCTGTCATCACAGAAAAAATGAAGGGACTGAAGCATAAAAGTCTTTACAGGCTGCTGGAGGCGATTACAGTTCCGGATCTTTTTGCAGTGATCATGGGCTTATGTGCTATCGGACTGGTTTTGATCCCGGAGCTTGTATATGTGCGGGATATTTATGAAAATGGAAATGCCAGAGCCAATACTATGTTCAAGCTGACGTATCAGGCATATATCCTTTTCGGAATGACAATGGGATATGGGATTTATCGTATGCTGGTGATATCCAGACAGAAGATTATCCGGATTCTTTCAGGTGTGGGGCTTTTTGTACTGCTCTGGACCGCGGGCTATTTCGGAAATGCCGTGCATTCCTGGTTTGGGGATGTCTGGAAGGTTTCGGAGTATCAAGGACTGGATGCAACTACATTTCTTGAGCAGGATTTTCCTCAGGATGCGTCGGCGATCCGCTGGCTGAAGCAGAATATCAAGGGCTCTCCTGTGGTGCTCGAGGCTAACGGGGACAGCTATACCGGATATGAGAGAGTTTCTGCATCTACGGGGCTTCCGACCGTACTGGGATGGTATGTGCATGAATGGCTCTGGAGAAATAATGTACCTGACCTCAATGAAAAAAGTGCGGACATCCAGACTATTTATACATCTACAGATGCAGAGACGGTAAAAAAACTGATCAGCCGTTATGATATTTCCTATATCTTTGTAGGAGGACAGGAAAAAGAAAAATACGGAACAGAGCTTAATGACAGTGTTCTTCAGAGTCTGGGAAGCATTGTCTTTGAAGATGATATGTCAGGAACCTACATTGTGAAAGTGGAGCAGGATTGACATTTTTTCCATAATAACGCTATAATGTAACTATTATGTAGCTATCTGTTAACGGATATGCTCAGCAGGAGATTTCTGCTGGCAGTATACAGAAAAAAGTGACAGTTGCAGGATGGCAGCAGAGAGGAGGATATTATGAACAGAATCGACAGACTTTATATGGAAATGATCCATTATTATCAGGGGGATCCGAAGCATATCCAGCATTTTGTGAAGGTGCATGATCTTTCAAGGCTGATCGGCCAGAGTGAGGGTCTGGATGAAGATACGATGTATGTTCTGGAAGCTGCGGCTCTCGTTCATGATATCGGGATCAAAGTCGGTATGGAAAAATACGGACGCTCTGATGGAAAGACGCAGGAAGCAGAAGGTCCGGCAGCTGCCAGAGAGATGCTTACCGCACTGGGCTTTCAGGAGAGGGTGATCCGCAGAGTGGAATATCTGGTAGGACATCATCATACCTATAAGGATATTGACGGGCTGGATTATCAGATCCTTGTGGAAGCTGATTTTCTGGTTAATTATTTTGAAGATGGACTGGATAAAGAACATATAAAGAAAAGTGCAGAGAAGATCTTTAAAACAGAAACAGGTAAAAAAATAGTAAAAGACATGTTTTTCACGGAGATTTTTCAGAAATCCGAAACCTGGGCACAGGATGCCCTTCAGGATCTGGAAGATTTTATTGAAGAGCAGGGGATTTATATCAGACAGTAAATGGAGCGTAAAATGAAAGCAGAAATAGCAGTTATGACAGCGGAGAATATAGACAGAAAGGCAATTGCCAGAGGTGGCGAGATTCTGAAAAACGGCGGGCTTGTGGCATTTCCCACAGAGACTGTATACGGTCTTGGAGGAAATGCCCTGGATCCGAAAGCATCGATGAAGATCTATGCAGCCAAGGGAAGACCTTCGGACAATCCGCTGATCGTACATATCGCAGATATCCGTGACCTGGATAAGATCGTTACGGAGGTTCCTGAAAAAGCCAGAGTACTGGCTGAGAAATACTGGCCGGGTCCGCTGACAATGATCCTTCCCAAGGCAGATATCGTGCCAAAGGAAACAACCGGAGGACTGGACAGTGTGGCAGTACGTTTTCCAAGTGATCCTATCGCACAGGAGCTGATCCTTGCGGCTGGCGGATATGTGGCAGCGCCAAGTGCCAATACTTCCGGAAGACCAAGTCCTACGACAGCGGGACATGTGGCAGAGGATCTGGGAGAAGCCATTGATATGATCATTGATGGAGGACAGGTAAATATCGGTCTGGAATCTACGATCGTAGATTTTACAGAAGACATACCGGTAGTCCTGCGGCCGGGATATATTTCCCTGGAAATGCTCCGGGAAACACTTGGAGATGTAAGGATGGATAAGGGGCTGATCAAACCGGACAGCAAGGTCCATCCAAAAGCACCGGGAATGAAATACCGTCATTATGCACCAAAGGCAGATCTTGCCATTGTGGAGGGGGCCACAGAGGGTGTGATCGCGGAAATCGAAAAAAGAGCCGGAGAGGCTGAGGAGAAGGGACTGACTGTGGGAATCATCGCAACAGATGAAACAAAAGGCCGATATTCACATGGAATCGTAAAGAGTATCGGAAGCCGGGAGCAGGAAGAAACCATCGCGCATCATCTGTACGAGGTCCTGCGTGATTTTGACAGCTGTAATGTAAGTGCCATTTATTCAGAGGCATTTTTTACACCAAGAATGGGACAGGCGATCATGAACCGCTTACTGAAAGCGGCTGGTCATAAAATTATCAACGTTGAGGAGGAGAAAGAAAATGATAGCACTGGGATGTGATCATGGCGGCTATGAGCTGATGCAGGAGGTAAAGAAGCATCTGGAAGAGAGAGGACTGGAGTACAAAGATTTTGGATGCAATGGTCCGGAATCTGTAGACTATCCTGTTTATGGAAAGAAAGTAGCACAGGCAATCGTGGACGGTGAGTGTGAGAAAGGAATCCTGATCTGCGGAACAGGTATCGGAATTTCCATCACTGCTAATAAATTCAAGGGAATCCGTGCTGCACTTTGTACAGATTGTTTTACTGCAGAGGCAACAAGACTTCATAACGATGCCAACATTCTGGCCATGGGCGGTCGTGTAGTAGGACCGGGACTTGCTCTGAAGATCGTGGATACATTCCTGGATACACCATTTTCCGGGGATGAGCGTCATATCAGAAGGATTAACATGATCGAGGATTGATCGATCAGTAAGAAACCAATAGAAAAAGAGGATTCTGTATGGATAAAAAAGGACAGAAACGACAGGGATATCTTTCCTGGGATGAGTATTTTATGGGTGTTGCCATGCTTTCCGGCATGCGTTCCAAGGATCCGCATTCACAGGTTGGTGCCTGTATCGTAAGTGAAGATAACAAGATCCTGTCAATGGGGTACAATGGATTTCCAAAGGGATGCTCCGATGATGAGTTTCCCTGGGGAAGAGAAGGAGATCCGCTGGATACCAAATATCTTTATGTGACACACAGTGAGCTCAATGCCATCCTGAACTACCGAGGAGGAAGTCTGGAAGGTGCCAAGCTTTATGTGTCCCTGTTTCCCTGCAACGAATGTGCCAAGGCTATTATCCAGGCAGGGATCAGGACTATCGTATACGACTGTGATAAATATGCAGATACTCCGTCGGTGATCGCATCCAAAAAAATGCTGGATGCAGCCGGAGTCCGGTATTATAAATATAACCGGACAGACCGTGAGATCACCATTAAAGTGTAAAAGAGAACAAAAATAAGAGAAAAACAGCAGCCTGGCTCCTGATCCATCATATCATCAGGGCTTCCGCTGCTGTTTTTTATGAATGGTTAAGAATGTGCTTCGGAATGAGGATCTTCCGGTGCGGATAAGGCTGTGGGAGAGATCTTCTGTGGAAAACTTAAGCAGACTTTGAAAAGGTCACCGTCCAGATAAAGTTTAAAGGTGCCACCTTGAAGCTGGGTAAGGCTCTGTGCGATGGATAATCCAAGTCCGCTGCCTTCTGTATTTCTGGCAACATCGCCGCGGATGAAACGTTCGGTCAGTTCTTCAGCCGGAATGTTCAGAGGCTGTGCGGAAATATTTTTCAGGGTAAAGATGACTTGATCTTTTTCCAGAAGAACTTCTGCATAGACCCTTGTGTTCTCCATGGCATATTTCAGAATATTGCCGAAAAGATTTTCAAGGATACGCCACATCCGTCTGCCATCGGCATAGATCATGGCAGGAGAATCCGGCAGATGTGTCATCAGGGTCAGATGTCTGTTTTCCATCCGTTCTTCGAATTCCCCCATCACCTGGTAAAGCATTTCCACAAAGTTCAGTTCCGTCATTTCCAGAGAAAGATTTCCGGTACTGGCTTTGGAAGCTTCCACTACATCTTCGGTCAGACTTTTCAGACGATGTGCCTTTGAGTCCAGGATCTCAAGATATTTCAGTGCTTCCGTATCTTTGAGGTTCAGCCTTTTCAGCAGATCAATGTAATTGATGATGGAAGTCAGTGGCGTTTTCAGATCATGGGAGACATTAGTGATCAATTCGGTTTTCATACGCTCATCTTTGAGGCTTTTTTCCACGGCAGCGTCCAGCCCGTCACCAATGCGGTTGATATACTGTGCCATTGCTTTCTGATCACCACGGAGTTCCTTTTCCGGGATCTTGTAAGTGAGCTCTCCATCGGTGATCCGTTTCAGGCCATCAAGGAGGAGTTCCCGTCCAAGAGCAATTTTGTAGACGCAGAAAAGCGCACCCAGATCCAGAAGGAATAGAAGTAAAAACATCAGGAACCATCCATCAGATGCCGCGAGCAGGGCACTGAAGAAAAATTCAAGGAATAGAAATACGCCAAGTCCCACTATCATGCGGATTCTGCTGATGGTATTCCTAGAGAAAAAATCGATCAGCTTACCGGCTTTACAAAGACACAGACGGGGAAGCTTCAGGCATTTGCGAAGCAGGCTGTTTTTCCACAGGGTGCGAGCTTTGATCCTGCGGATCAGGCTTAAATAGCCGATCCAGAACAGGCATGTGATCAGGAAAATCGTGATACCCAGGATGATCAGGGAGGAGACAAGGTTATAGGTGCAAGATTGCATGCTCAGTCCTGCGGTCAATACACCAAGTGCCGGGATACACACAAGTCCGGCTGCTGCTTCCGTATAGATCCTGTCAAAAAAGTTCAGTTCTGGCTGAGCCGTGTCTGTATTACCGCTATCGGAATTTCTTCTTCCGGTGTGGACAGTAAGCCAGATAAAATCTATGATAAAGAGCAGAAAACTGATCATGGTGATCACAGCAGCCGGGATAAATAAAGTACGATAAGTCAGGAAATGCTGTCTGTCAGTTTTAATGGAATCCTGTACAGGAAGGCTGGTATCATCGATCCAGGCAAGAAAACTGCAGTTTTCATCGTATGTGGAGTTTCGAAGGAGATCGATCCAGCTTCCTACAGAAGAGTTTGCAGCAGCAGAAAGATTCAGATTCATAAGACCATTCCGGGCATTTTTCTCATCTGTGGCAGCTTCGTTGACACTTAGGAACACGTAAGGCTTTTTGTCTGAAAAACCGGAAATATCAGTCAGGTCGGAAGTATAGGCTGCATCTGTATTTGTGAAGATTTTCTGTGAGGTGTTATCCGTATAGGCATAATGGATATTGGAATTATCACTGCTGTACTCATCCAGTGTTTGAGCAGCTTCTGTCCAGCTGGAAAAAAGATCCCGGGCATTATCCAGCTGCTCAAAGGCATCGTTCAGGTTCCCCTTGAAATTCCTGGTTTTGGATGAGGTGGAATTCATGTAATCCAGGAGACTGTCGTAACCTTCCGGTGCACAGGGGATATCAAGGATCGGAGTGAGCATATCTGCCACATCTGTGTAAACCACGTTTCCGTTTTTGTCTGTGATGTTTTTCAAAGGTTCCTGTGACTGGATGCCGCCGTCTGCATATTCGGCGCTCAGAGCGGAAAGAATCCTCTCAGTCCAGTCTTTCTGGGAAATTCCCTCGTGCTTTAGGGCACCGGAGTTGGCATTTAGCTGCAGGGTTCCGTCTTCCAGAGCTTTTTTGAAATCGGAATAGTACATATATTTTGTTTCACCCTCCGGGGTGGTAAGGCCCAGGACGATCCAGTCATCATTGGAATGGATACTCTGTGAGCTCCATTCCTTAAGATCATTGAAGGAATAGGCTAGTCCGGAGGTGTTTTTGAAGGAGAGGGAATCTCCGTTATAAAGCTCTCCGAGATCAATGTATGCATCTTCGTTTGTTTTATCCAGGATTTCTCTGGCTGAGATTCCGGACAGGATCGTGGAAGCTTTTGAGTAAAAGCTGTCAGCAAAAGCAGAGGTCTGGAAATAATCCTTTGTTTTAAGATCTTCTGCAGAGTCCATCCGGATACCTGCCTGGATCACCAGTGCCGCTGAAAAGACCATGATCAGAGGCAGGATAAGGGCAAGGACAAGAGCAGGAATGCGCATAAATGAACGGTTTTTTTCCGTATGTTTATTTTTATTCATAATACCCCTTTCTGAAGTACAGATACTTCATGGCCGGCTGGCTCACCGGCTCAGTTTTTCGATTTTATAACCCAGGCCCCAGACAACTTTCAGATAGCGGGGATCCCTGGGGTTGATCTCAATCTTTTCGCGAATGTGACGGACGTGGACGGCTACCGTGTTATCCGCGGCCAGAGCATCTTCATTCCAGATGCTCTCGTAGATCTGTGTGGTGGAAAAAACACGTCCGGGATTTTTCATGAGAAGAAGCAGGATATTATATTCGATGGGCGTCATCCGTACCGCTTCTCCATCTACCAGCACTTCTTTTTTGTCATCGTTTACCGTAAGACCTCCGGTTGAGTAGATGTGTTCTGATGCTGCCGGTGCAGCGGAGCCAAGCTGTGTGTACCGGCGCAGCTGGGATTTTACCCTGGCGATCAGCTCCAGAGGATTGAAAGGTTTGGTGATATAGTCATCTGCACCGATGTTAAGGCCAAGGATTTTGTCCGTGTCTTCAGATTTTGCGGACAGGATGATGATGGGCAGAGGATTGCATTCCCGGATCTTGACCGTTGCCCGGATCCCGTCGAGACGGGGCATCATCACATCGATGATCAGTAGATCTACAGTTTCGCTGTTCAGGATATCCAGTGCTTCCTGTCCGTCATAGGCTTTCAGAATGTGATAGCCTTCCTGCGTAAGATAGATTTCGATAGCTTCCACGATGTCTTTGTCGTCATCGCAAACAAGTATGTTAGCCACTTTTTTGTACCTCCCTGATGTTATTAGAATAGCAGCCGGAAATTAAGACGAAAGGGGTAAATTCTTAAGATTCCATGAAATCCATTGTACTATATTAAGGATATAGTGTAAACAGAGAAAGCCTTGTTGGCAGCAGACGTGATGTGCTAAACTAGTACTAGATAACAGAAAATAACGATATTGGAAGAAAGATCAGGAGAAAAGTGAAAGTGGAGAATGAAAATAAAATCAGCAGTATGGCAGGGAGCGCGCACTGTACGGAAGAAATTATGTCAGCTTGTGCTCTTTGTCCAAGAGAATGCCTGGCAGACCGGGGTGCAGGGAAAAAAGGCTTCTGTGGCATGGATGAGAGAATTTATCTGGCAAGGGCTGCACTTCATATGTGGGAGGAACCCTGTATCTCCGGAACAAAAGGCTCCGGGGCAGTGTTCTTTTCCGGGTGCGGGTTGCGCTGCTGTTTCTGCCAGAATCATGATATTGCTATGGGGAGCAGGGGACGGGCTGTAAGTGTGGAACGGCTTGGAGAGATTTTTCTGGAACTGAAGGAAAAAGGAGCTGCAAACATCAATCTGGTAACAGGTGCACACTATGTACCACAGATTATAGAGGCACTGGATATGGCCCGAAGGAATGGTATGGATATTCCGGTGGTGTATAATTCCAGCGGGTATGAAAAAACAGAAACCTTGAAGCTTCTGGAAGGATATGTGGACATTTATCTTCCGGATCTGAAATATCTGGATCCGGAGCTTGCACAGAAATTTTCTTATGCGCCGGATTATGTGCAGGCTGCAAAGGCTGCAATTGGAGAGATGGTGCGTCAGACCGGGAAATGTGAGTTTGGAGAGGATGGATACATCCGGAAAGGAACCATTGTCCGTCATCTGATCCTGCCGGGACATACAGGAAATTCCATAAAGGCTCTGAGGTATCTTCATGAAACCTATGGGGAAGATATTTATATCAGTATTATGAATCAGTATACGCCGGTGAGAAAATTTGTGGAATTTAAGGAATTAAACCGGAAAGTTACAAAAAGAGAGTATGAAAAAGTTCTGGATGCTGCTGTGGATATGGGGATTCAGAATGGATTTATCCAGGAAGGAGAAACTGCCAAAGAAAGTTTCATTCCGCCATTTGACAACGAAGGAGTTTAATATTTATGTACAACAAGAAAAAAGCAACTGATAAGCCGGTTGGAAAATCATCCGGTTTAAACCATTCATCTTCAGGCAAGGCCTCTGAAAAACATAATTTTCCGAAACAGAACGATTCAAAAAAGGCATCTGATGTCTGTCCTGTCCACAAAAAGTGCGGCGGCTGCCAATACCAGGGCATGGCTTACAAAAAACAGTTATCTCTGAAACAACGACAGGCCAACATGCTTCTGGGCAAGTTCGGAACGGTGCTTCCGATCATCGGTATGAAAGACCCGCTTCATTACCGCAACAAAGTACATGCTGTTTTTGCATTTGAAAAAGGCAAAGCCATCGCCGGTACTTATCAGGAAGGCACCCACAAAGTTGTCCCTGTGGAAAGCTGCCAGCTGGAGGATCAAACGGCCGATGCCATTATTGCGACGGTTCGCAAGCTATGTCCGGATTTTAAATCCGCGAACTTCTGAGATCTTTCAAGATTAAAACTTACAACGAGGATTCAGGCTACGGACTCCTCAGACACGTATTAATTCGCCGTGGTTTTACAAGCGGTGAGATCATGGTTGTGCTGGTTGCATCCTCTCCTGTTTTCCCTTCTAAGAATAATTTTGTCAAAGCCCTCAGAAAAGAACATCCGGAAATTACAACTGTGATTCTCAATGTCAATGACCAGAATACCAGCATGGTTCTGGGCGAAC
>OLPL01000908.1_pt1 | contig 20348 bp, 13 predicted proteins | sample 1673211 | NCBI WGS metagenome assembly OLPL01 (sample SAMEA3136766, study PRJEB25190) | human gut metagenome | reverse complement strand
AATCCTAACCGCTTATTATCAAGCAGTTAGGGTTTTCTTTGGTGCGCCTGATAGGACTCGAACCTACACGGCCTAAACCACTAGATCCTAAGTCTAGCGCGTCTACCAATTTCGCCACAAGCGCATTCTTGGGTGCAAAGATACAATAATAATTTGAATAAAAAGAATAAAAATGAAAAAAATGATGGTTTTACTTGCTTTTTACGAGAAATAATGGTAATTTTGCAAACAGATACTGTTCTATTTTTATTTTGCAAAAAAACGAAGGCAGGACAGTAAGGACAGATAAAAACTATAATAACAGGAATATGAAAAAAATATGGGTTATGATGCTGGCTACATTGATGGTTTCTTCCACGATGATGGCTGGAAATGTGAAGAAATCAACTACTCTTCCTATTGTGGGAGAGGTCGTAAAGGCTTCTCATCCGATGATTCAGTATGTTGGGCGTGTGAGCTTTGCTAAGAATCCTGATGTAGCCAGTTTCAATTATCCGGGAACTACGATTGAGGCTAGTTTTCAAGGGTCTTCTCTGAAAATGCTGTGCCGCCCGAAGACTGGATATTTCATGGCGCAGATTGATGGTTGCGAACCTTTCAAAGTGGGCTTTAATGCCGAACGCGATTCGGTTGTTACCCTGGCTGCGGCTTTGCCAAAGGGGGTGCATCATGCTAAGGTGATGTATGTGATAGAAGGCTTATTCCGTAAACCGGAATTCAGGGGATTTGTTCTTGATAAGGGATGTCAGCTCGTTGAGGCTCAGGCTCTCCCGGAACGGAAGATTGAATTTATCGGAAATTCAATCACCTGCGGTTATGGCGTAGAAAGTATCAACATGTCTGATCCTTTTGAGGATGAAACGGAGAACCATTGGCTTACTTATGCCAATATCGTAAGTGACAGTCTGAAGGCTCAGCATACTTCTATCTCCCGCAGTGGTATCGGTGTATATCGTAATTATAATGGTCCGAAGACAGGTGATGCCGATAACATGCCTTGGCAATATGAATATACCTTATTTGACCAGCATGATGAAAAATGGGATTTTGCCAAGTATCAGCCTCAGTTAGTCTGTATCAATCTGGGTACGAACGATCTTTCTACCAAGAATTATGATATTCAACTCTACGAGAAGAATTATCGCATGTTTCTTAAAACGGTACGTAGCAAGTATCCTCATGCAAAGATTGTGATGTTAACAGGTCCGATGCTCGGCGAGAAGGAGAGTAGCAAGCAGCGAACTGTGCTTGATAGAATCTGTGCTGATGCCAATAAAACTGATAAGAATATTTACCGTTTCGATTTCAGTTTCCAGAAAGGAGATTTAGGTTATGGCGCCAGCTGGCATCCTAGTATGTTGCAGCATCGGAAGATGGCAGCAGAATTGCTTCCGTTCCTGAGAAAACTGATGAATTGGAATTAAATGAAATTGCATGTTTCCAAAACAAAATTATATGATAACAATGAACACAAAAAATCTATTATTATTGGCATCTCTTACATTGGCGATGCCTCTGACAGCACAGACTCCGCAAGAGGATTTCAAGCGGGATATTACGCTTTCGGGTAGTAACTATGTAGCTTATCGTGGTCCGCAGAAGCAGTTGACTGCGGCTCCTAAAGGTTATAAGCCTTTCTATCTGAGCCATTATGGCCGGCATGGTTCCCGCTATATGATTGGCAAGAAGGCTTATGATGTGCCTTATTTCTCTCTGCTCAAAGCGAAGCAGGAGGGCAAACTGACAGCTAAGGGCGAGGAAACGCTGGCTAAGGTGAAGATTATTCGTGAGGAGGCGAAGGGGCGTGATGGCGAACTGACTCCGCTCGGAGCTCTCCAGCATCAGGGTATCACCAGAAGAATGATGGAGCGCTTCCCTGAGATTTTTGCCGGTAATACGAATATTGAGGCCCGAAGTACTTTGGTAATCCGATGTATCCTCTCTATGGAGAACGGTTTGCAGCAGATGCTGCGCATGAATCCGAAACTTCATATCTTCCATGATGCCAGCGAGCATGATATGTATTATATGAACCAAGACGACAGATACCTGGATAGCTTGAAGAACAGCGTGGGTATCAAGGTGGCACTGCAGGAATTTGCACAGAAGCACGTTAGCTATAGCCGTGTGATGCAGGAACTGTTCAACGACCCTGCCTGGGTGAAACAGAATATCAACCAGAGTGACCTGAACAGAAAACTTTATAAGATGGCAAGCTCAATCCAAGGCACGGAACTGAGGGGCAAGGTTTCGCTCTATGACCTCTTTACGGAGGAGGAACTGTATCAGAACTGGCTGAATGCCAACATCTCGTGGCAGATGGCTTACGGCAACTCGCCTTATACGGGCAATGTGCAGCCGTTCTCCCAGCGCAATCTCTTGAGAAACATTATCCAGAAGGCGGATAGCTGCATCGCCTTGCCGCATCCGGGAGCTACATTGAGATATGGACACGATACAATGGTTACTCCGCTTACCTGTTTGCTGGATTTGAATGGATATGGCGAAGAGATTAAGGATCCGGAGAAGATTGCTTCTCAATGGTGGGATTATAAGATTACTCCGATGGCTACGAATTTGCAGTTTGTTTTTTATAGAAACAAGGCGAATGATGTGCTGGTGAAGGTGCTTTTGAATGAAGACGAGGCTACTTTGCCTATCAAGAGCGATGTGGCACCTTATTACCACTGGAATGACTTCAGGGAGTATTGCCTGAAAAAGCTGGCGGGGTATAAAAGGTAAAAATGAAGGCTACTGACTGCTGGGGGACAGGCGATGGAATCGCCTGGAACGGGGGCAGGCGGGGGACTGGCTTCTTTTTTGCTGAACGCGAAACGCTAAAGCGCGAAATGCAAATGGCTAGATAATAAAAAAAAGGGCTTAAGCTTTTTGGGCTTAAGCTCCTTTTTTATGATGGGCGCTTTCCTTGCGCTTTCTTTTTCGCTTTCTTAGCGCTTTTTATTGCTTCGATAACCAGTCTTTATCCTTCTGGTCTTCTTCGAAATCTTTTTCTGAGAAGAGGTTGGTCTGACCAGTCAGTTCGTCAATCACCTGTTGCTCGCTTTTGCCAGCATCTGGATCAAGGTTTTCACCTTCATTCTCTGAGTCAGAACCATCCGGTTCCTCATCATTATCCTCAGAAGGAGGTTCTGGGAATCGGGTTGGTTCCAGTTCCTCGATACTTTCAATCTTCCATGTCGTGAGGCGCTTACCCTTTGCCTTGAAACTCTTCTGCGCAATGAACTGCTCGGCATCGATTTCTTCGGCAGGACGGATGGCATCCACACCGCCATAAGTAACCTTGATGCGTGGATAAACTGTATCGGTAAGCAAGATGAGCTTGCAGTTAGGGTTCTCTCCCATGAAATTCTGATGGCGCTTGGTGGCATCCATCGTGAATCGCTTGATGTATGGATATCCCTGATTGTCGGCATCGTAGAGAATTGCTGTCCATATCTTATGTTCATCCCATTTCTCTAAGCGGATGATGTTGTCCTCGTAGTGGTTGTTGACATCGAAATTGGTGATGTAGAATTCACCGTTGTCGAGTACTACCAAGATAGAATCATCATCATTGAATTCGCCCAGGAAGCGGCCGTTCTCATCGTAGTTGATGCGGTTTACGTCTGGGTCGAACCAAACCTTTCTGCCTCCTAACGTGCTGTGGCCGTGACTCTTCAGACCGATGCGGCGAATGGTGCGCTTGGTAAGGAGATTACCTTTGGCAGCACGCCCCTTGATCAGAATGTCTGAGAAATCCTTCTCCAGGAAGATGCTCTGGCGCTTCTTCGTCAGGTCTGGCTCCATCGTACACTTGATGATTTCAGCTTCTCCATTCGGGTTGGCGGTGAAATAGATAACGCGGCTGCCAGCTGTGCCCTGGGTGATGTCATACAACTTGTCGCGGGTCATGGCGGTTACATTGAATCGCTTGATGAAGTAATCGCCTTGTTTGCCGTCGCGGTAAACACAGTTGTAGATGGTGCGCTTGTCGTTCTTCTTGAATACCTGTACATGGAGGATATTCTTGCCAACGAATATTTTGTCGGCTACCTTGGTGACTTTAAACTTACCATCCTTATAAAAGATGATGATGTCATCGAGGTCGGAGCAGTTGCATACGAATTCATCCTTCTTCAAACCTGTACCAACGAATCCTTCCTGACGGTTGATATAGAGTTTCTGGTTAGCCTCTACCACCTTAGTCACCTCAATGGTATCAAAGTTTCTGATTTCTGTTTTGCGAGGATGGTTCTTTCCATACTTGCCCTTGAGATATTCAAACCAGTTGATGGTTACATCGGTCATGTGAGCCAGGTCGTTCTCAATCTCAGCAAGTTCAGCCTTAATCTTCATCAGCAGTTCGTCTGCCTTATCCTTATTATATTTAAGGATCCGCTGCATCTTGATTTCCAGAAGTTTGAGGATGTCCTCGCGGGTAATTTCCCGATGGAAGGCATATTCTACCATACCCTTACCGTCTACTTCGGCAGTAAAGAGTTTGTCTTTGAATGGTTCGAGTTTTGAGTCGATGAAGGCAACAACCTCATCCTGACTCTTACTCTGCTCAAACTTTCGCTCCTTGTAGATGCGTTCTTCGATGAAAATCCGTTCGAGAGAAGAGAAGAAGAGCTGTTCCTCCAATTCACCCTTTCTGATCATCAGTTCCTTGCGCAGCAATCCCATAGTGCGGTCTACGCTGTGGCGCAACACATCGCTGATAGTGAGGAAAACAGGCTTGTTGTCTTCGATGACACAGCAGTTGGGCGAGATGTTGATTTCGCAATCGCTGAAAGCGTAGAGTGCATCCATCGTTTTATCTGATGAGGTTCCTGGTGCCAGATGCACAAGAATCTCAACATTTGCCGAAGTAACATCATCTACCTTGCGTGCCTTAATCTTACCCTTTTCTACCGCTTTGGTGATAGAATCGATGAGGCTGCCTGTAGTCTTGCTGAATGGTATCTCGCTGATAACGAGTGTCTTGTTGTCGAGCTTGTCTATCTTGGCTCTTACCTTCAATGCACCACCTCGCTGTCCATCATTGTATTTACTTACATCGATGGCACCGCCTGTAGGGAAGTCGGGATAGAGTTGGAATGGCTCGCCCTTGAGATAGTGGACGGCAGCATCGCAAATCTCATTGAAATTATGTGGCAAAACCTTACTGCTCAATCCCACGGCAATACCCTCGGCACCTTGTGCCAGGAGCAGCGGGAATTTGGCAGGGAGCGTGATAGGCTCCTTGTTTCTGCCATCATAAGAGAGTTGCCAGTCGGTGGTTTTAGGATTGAAAACCACATCGAGAGCAAACTTAGAGAGGCGTGCCTCGATATATCGGGGAGCAGCGGCACGGTCGCCCGTAAGAATGTTTCCCCAGTTACCCTGAGTATCGATGAGCAGGTCTTTCTGTCCCATCTGTACCAAAGCATCTCCGATAGACGCATCACCGTGAGGGTGAAACTGCATGGTATGTCCCACGATATTGGCAACCTTGTTGTATCTTCCGTCGTCCATGCGCTTCATAGAGTGGAGGATGCGTCGCTGTACCGGTTTCAAACCATCCTCAATATGAGGAACGGCACGTTCGAGGATAACATACGATGCATAGTCGAGGAACCAGTTCTGATACATTCCGCTGAGGTGATGTACAGCAGAAGCATCGAATCGGTTCACCGGCTTATAATCGGAATGTTTCTCGGTCGAAATCTCCTCGTTGTCATCTTCCGCAGCATTCTGTTCAGATTCTGCAGAAGAATTTTCCAAATTTGGCGATTTTTCCTCTTCAAGACCGTTTTTATCTTTAATTTCGTCGCTCATATATAGCTTTTAATACTTATTTTATTAATTTATGGCAAAAATACAACAATTTTTCGAGAAAAAAGAGTATCTTTGCCGAAAATTTGAAAAAAATAAGATTTAATCATGGCACAGGAAGATGTTTTTAAGAAAATTGTAAGCCATTGCAAGGAATATGGCTTCGTGTTCCCAAGTAGTGAAATTTATGATGGCTTGGCTGCCGTTTATGACTATGGTCAGAATGGTGTTGAGCTCAAAAACAATATCAAACAGTACTGGTGGCAGAGTATGGTATTGTTGCACGAGAACATTGTTGGTCTCGATGCAGCTATCTTCATGCACCCTACAGTATGGAAGGCATCTGGACACGTAGATGCTTTCAATGACCCATTGATTGATAACCGCGATTCAAAGAAGCGTTATCGTGCCGATGTGCTCATCGAGGATCACATGGCTAAGTATGAGGAGAAGATTGCCAAGGAGATTGCCAAGGCTAAGAAGCGTTTCGGCGATAGCTTTGATGAGGCTCAGTTCCGTGCAACTAATCCTCGCGTTCTGGAGAACCAGAAGAAGTTTGATGATCTCCATGCCCGCTATACTGAGGCTATGCAGGGTCCTAACCTGGAGATGCTGAAGCAGATTATCGAGGATGAGGGTATCGTCTGCCCTATCAGCGGTACCAAGAACTGGACTGATGTCCGTCAGTTCAACCTGATGTTCTCTACCCAGATGGGTGCTGCCAGCGATGCTACAAGCAAGGTATATCTCCGTCCTGAGACAGCTCAGGGTATCTTCGTAGATTATCTGAGCGTTCAGAAGACCGGCCGTATGAAGTTGCCATTCGGTATCTGTCAGATTGGTAAGGCTTTCCGTAACGAGGTTGTAGCCCGTCAGTTCGTATTCCGTATGCGTGAGTTCGAGCAGATGGAGATGCAGTTCTTCTGCCAGCCTGGTACTGAGATGAAGTGGTTTGAATATTGGAAGAAGGTTCGTCTGGCTTGGCACGAGGCTCTCGGTATGGGTAATGAGAACTACCGTTATCACGATCACGAGAAACTGGCTCACTATGCCAATGCTGCTACCGACATCGAGTTTAAGATGCCATTCGGCTTCAAGGAGGTAGAGGGTATCCACAGCCGTACCAATTTTGACCTTTCTCAGCACGAGAAGTACAGCGGCCGTTCTATCAAGTACTTCGATCCAGAGAAGAACGAGAGCTATGTACCTTACGATGTAGAGACATCTATCGGTGTAGACCGTATGTTCCTCAGCGTAATGTGCCACTCTTACTGCGAGGAGAAGCTGGAGAATGGCGAGACACGTGTTGTTTTGCGTTTGCCAGAGGCTTTGGCACCTGTTAAGTGTGCTGTGTTCCCATTGGATAAGAAGTATGGTTTGCCAGAGTTGGCACACGAAATCGTTGACGAACTGAAGTTCCACTTCAATACTCACTATGGCGATCCTAAGGATTCTATCGGTAAGCGTTATCGCCGTCAGGATGCTATCGGTACTCCATTCTGTATCACCGTAGACCACGAGACTCCAAACGACCATAAGGTAACTCTGCGTTATCGTGATACCATGGAGCAGGAGCGCGTAGCTATCTCTGATCTTCGCAGCATCATCGAGGAGCGCGTAAGCATCACTAGCGTATTGAAGAAGCTTGGCAAGGAAATCAAGAACTTCTAATTAATCAAATATATCTAGATGAATCTTAAGAGTTTGAAATATTTCTTCTTCCTCATGATGGCAGTGATCACACTGTCATCATGTAGCGAAGATGATGATAATGTCTCGGAATATGCCAACTGGCAGGAGCGTAACGAGCAGGCTTTTGCCGATACATTGGCTTATGCCAGAAAGATGGGTGAAGCTAACGGCTGGTACGTTTATAAGAACTGGACGTTCGAAAACCAGACTCCGACGAACAAAGATCAGAATGGTAATTTAGTGACCCTTCCTTATAAGGATTGCGATAATATCATCGTTCATGTTCTGAAGAAGGGAGAGGGTACAACTTCTCCTATCCTTACCGATTCGGTACAGGTGAGCTATCGTGGCCGTTTCATTCCTACTGATAATTATAAGGAAGGTTACGTCTTCGACCAGAGTTTTACGGGTACTTTTGATGCTGCTACAGCTAATCCTATCCGTAGTGTGGCCGGTGGATTTATCGATGGCTTTACCACCGCATTGCTCAAGATGCATCCGGGCGACCATTGGCAGGTGTTCATTCCATACCAGCTGGCTTATGGCGAGAGCGGTAATTCTTCAATCCAAGGCTATTCAATGCTCCGTTTTGAGATGGTGCTCAAGAGTTATAAGAGAGCTTCTGGCAAGAAGTGGATTACTAAATAATAAGAATAAAGATTTAGAGAAAAGTATGTGCATATGTTTGAAATGATATATGCACATATTTTTTTGTATGAGCGATATACGAGAAATTAATTTATGCTTTATAGCAAGAAGACAGATTATTTGATGGAGTCGATTCGCCTGGGTAGGGAGATGGATCGGCGCGAGAAACTCAATCTTATTGTAGGGTTGAGTATACCTTCTATGCTGGCTCAGATTTCTACGGTGATGATGTTCTTCATTGATGCTTCTATGGTGGGGCATCTGGGAGCAGAGGCTTCTGCCTGTATCGGATTGATAGAGTCAACTACCTGGCTTATAGGTAGCTTGCTCAGTGCTGCTGCTACTGGCTTTTCTGTACAGGTAGCTCATTTTATCGGAGCTAATGATTTTGAAAATGCCCGTCAGGTGTTTCGTCATGCGCTGATTTGCGGTGTGGCGTTCAGCATTTTTGTTTCTCTTCTCTGTGTCGGCATTCATGCTTATCTGCCTTATTGGCTGGGTGGAGGTGCTGATATAGCCACCAATTCCTCTCGCTATTTTCTGATATACGGTCTGGTACTGCCATTCGTTTTCCTTTATCACATATCCGAAATGATGCTGAAATCTGCGGGCAATATGCATACGCCTAGTGTGATGGCAGTATTGATCTGCATCTGCGATGTGATATTCAATTACCTGTTTATCTATATCCTGAAGTTGGGTGTTGTGGGGGCTGCCTTAGGAACGGCGATGGCTTATGTCTGCATCTCTCTGCCTAATCTTTATCTTGCTGGTTTCAAAAATAAGATACTGAATCTCCGTCAGGACCATGTCCGTTTCCGTTGGGTCAGGTCGTATGTTCATAATGCCTGTAAAATCAGCATTCCGATAGCCATACAGAACATATTGATGAGCGGGGCGCAGATAGTGAGTACCATGATTGTGGCACCTCTTGGCAATATAGCCATTGCTTCCCATTCTTTTGCTATTACGGCAGAGAGTCTTTGCTATATGCCGGGTTATGGTATTGGTGATGCGGCTACTACTCTGGTGGGACAGACGCATGGAGCAGGGCGAGTAGGTTTGTGCAAGAATTTTGCCTATATGACAGTAGGACTTGGAATGGCTGTGATGGCTGTGATGGGAGTGGTGATGTATGTCTTTGCTCCTGAGATGATTGGCGTTCTTTCTCCGGTAGAAAGCATCCGTGAGATGGGTACCATCTGTTTGCGCATCGAGGCTTTTGCTGAACCATTCTTTGCAGCTAGCATCGTGACCTATTGTGTTTGTGTAGGAGCGGGCGATACCAGAAAACCGGCGATGATCAATCTCGGTACCATGTGGCTGGTGCGCCTCACTCTGGCTTATGCGCTTTCCAAGAGCTATGGCTTGGAGGGAGTATGGATAGCGATGGCTACCGAACTCACATTCAGGGGAATCCTCTTCCTTATCCGCCTCTTCCGAGGTTCATGGATGAAGAGTTTTCATGTAGATTAGGATTGGTTTTCTGCCTCCAATGTTAGTTTTAGGTTAAGATTTGCATACATCGCGAAGATATTCTCTAAAATGTTTGCAAATCTTTTTTATTTTTCTTAATTTTGCATCGCAGACAGTAACCATGTCACAGGTTTTGCCGTTATATATAGGTGAACTTGTTAAGTAGCATGATATATATATAATAAGGTATAAAGAAAGAATGATATAGAAAACAATAAATACATAAATAATTAAAATCAGATGAAACTAAGAAAGATTTTTGCAGCAGTTGTGCTGTTCCTTTCTGCAGGTACAGCGATGGCACAGCAGATGCCAGCTATTCCGGTAGACAAGAATGTGAAGATAGGTCGTCTTGATAATGGATTGACTTACTACATTCGTCACAACAGTTATCCTGAGCATGTAGCCAGTTTCTACATCGCACAGAAAGTGGGTTCTATCAATGAGAATGATGACCAGCGCGGTTTGGCTCACCTCTTGGAGCACCTTGCCTTCAACGGTACCGATCACTTCAAAGGTAATTCCCTCCAGGATTACCTGCAGAGCATCGGAGTGGAGTATGGTAGAAATCTCAATGCTTATACCAACGTAGAGAAAACCGTATATTACTTCACCGATGTACCTACTACCCGCCCTACAGCCGTAGATTCATGCATGCTCATCCTCAAGGATTGGAGCAACGGTATCTCTCTTACCAAGGAAGCCATCAATGACGAGCGCGATGTGGTACACAATGAGTACCGTATGCGCATTGTAGGTCAGCAGCGCATGATAGAGCGTTCACTTCCTAAGCTCTATCAGGGCGAAAAGTATGGCTACCGTTTCCCTATCGGTTTGATGAGCGTTATCGATGGTTGTAAGCCAGAAACTCTCCGTGCTTACTACCGCAAATGGTATCGTCCAGACAATCAGGCTATTATCATCGTGGGTGATGTAGATGTAAATCATATCGAAGCTAAGATTAAGGAACTCTTCTCAGGTATCAAGGTACCTAAGAATGCCGCTAAGATAGAGAAGGTAGAAGTATCTGATAATGATTCAGCCATCTATGTTATCGACAAGGATAAGGAGCAGCAGGTTGATCTCTTCCAGATTTATATGAAGCACAATGCTGTGCCAGATTCTCTGAAGGGCAATATGAGCTATCTCCTGAAGGGATACATGGATAACGTGATTTCTTCAATGATGGCTGCCCGTTATGCTGAGAAGGCATTGGAGCCAGACTGTCCATATCTCCAGGCAAGTGCCGGTGATGGTTCATACCTGATTTCAAGCACTAAGGATGCTTTCACCCTTACCGGTGTGGCTAAGCCAGGAAAGATTAAGGAGGCTTATGCTGCTGTTCTCCGCGAGGCACAGCGTATGCATGAGTTCGGTTTCACAGCTACTGAGTATCAGCGTGCCAAGGATGAATTCATGAGCCAGGTTGACAAGGCGCTTGCCAACAAGGATAAGATGAAGAACGAGCAGTTTACCACCCAGTATGTGGATAACTTCACTTCTAACGAGCCTATTCCGTCAGTAGAAGAGGAGAGCCAGATCTGGAAGATGGTAGTTCCAAACTTGTCTCTTGAGGTTATCAACAGCTATGCCAAGCAGTTGGTTTGCCAGAGCGATACCAACCTTGTATCATTGGTTATGATGCGCGAGCAGGCTGGTGCCGTTTATCCTACCGAGCAGGAACTCTCTGCAATCGTAAAGCAGGTACGTGCTGAAAAGCTCGAGGCTTATGTGGATAATGTTAAGCAGGAACCTCTCATCGCTCAGGCTCCTAAGGCTGGTAAGATTAAGAAGACTGTTGAGAACAAGAAGTTGGGCTTCAAGGAGTTGACTCTTTCTAATGGCGCTAAGGTGGTATTGAAGAAGACCGATTTCAAGGACAATGAGATTGCTTTCGCAGCGTCAGCCAATGTGGGCTATTCTACTTTCGGCAAGGAAGACTTCCTGAATGCTGCATTTGCAGCAGATGTGCTCGATGCTAGTGGTCTTGGCGATTTCTCAAGCAATGAGCTTGATAAGGCTTTGGCAGGTAAGCAGGCTGGCGTTTCGTTCAGCTTGAGTCCTTTCAATCATGGTTTGAAGGGTAATTCTACTCCTAAGGACATCGAAACCCTGATGCAGCTCATCTATCTCAAGATGACCGCAGTAAGCAAGGACCAGAAGAGCTTCGACAATATGAAGAGCATGATGGCTACTGTTCTTGCCAACAAGAGCAACAATCCAAGCCTCGTATATCAGGATTCTGTTCAGAGCACCCTCTATTTGGGTAGCAAACTTGCCCGTGTGCCAGAGGCAAGCGATATAAAGGATATCAACTACGACCGTATCCTGGAGATTGGTAAGCAGTTCTACGGCAATGCCAAGGACTTCACCTTCTATTTCGTAGGTAACTATGATGAGAAGACTCTCCTCCCACTCATCGAGCAGTATATCGCCAGTCTGCCAAACAATGGCTTCAAACTTAAGAACAAGCAGATTCCTTATGCTAATGGTAAGGTAAGCAATGTCTTTACCAAGGCAATGGAGAACCCACAGAACCAGGCAACAGAGATCTGGTATACCAAGGCTCCATTCACCTTGAAGAATTTTGTTCTTGCTGATGTTTCAGCCCGCCTTTTGGAGATGAAGTATTTGCATACTATCCGTGAGGAACTCAGCGCTGCTTATCATGCAGGTGCAAACTATGGTTTGCTTCGCGATTATGATAACAAGGCTGCCATCTCTATTTCAGCCGTGGCTCAGCTGAACCCAGAGAAGTCGGATATCGCTATTCCTTACTTCTTCAAGGGTATGGAAGAGACCGTAGCCCAGCCAAATGCAGAAGACCTTCTGAAGGTGAAGGAGATTCTCCTGAAGCAGGCTGCTGTTAGCGAAAAGACTAATGGCTATTGGCTCGGTGCATTGAGCACATTCGAGCGTATGGGTGTTGATACTCATAGCGATTACAAGGAGATGGTGAAGAATCTGAAGGCATCTGAGATTTCAGACTTCCTGAAGAATGTCATCTTGAAGAGTGGTAATCACTTCGAGATCATCATGAAGGCAGTGAAGAACGAGAAGTAAATCTCACATATCATAAACGGAAAAATCCCGTTGTACAAGCCAGATGGCTGACAACGGGATTTTTACGTTTTTTTCTTTTCCCAAAATTTTTGAAACTCATCATTTAAGAGTCGTTTCGAAAATCTCTCTTTAAAAAGAAAGGATGCGTCTTTATATTGTATAAGAGCATCATCTTCCCTCCTTTACGTCATGTTTCCGAAGAGTATTAACCTCTTCTCTTTGCCTTAGAGGCAAGAGCCTCGCGGCGATCCTGAAGAATCTGTTGGCATCTATCGATAGCCTGATTCTGATTTTCTGAATTTACCTTAATTAAATCATTCATAACCTATTGATATTTGTTAACCGCTTGCAAAGATAGGGGTTTTCTACCTATTTCTAGGTACAAAATGCATGAAAATACGTGTTTTATTCGTTATTTTTTGATTTATGTCAAAAAAATGTGCAATCGTTTGAACAGTTCCCCCCCCTAGAATGATAATTGGTATTTCCTGAACGATTTTTTTCATTATCTTTTAAACGAATTGTCATCGCAATCGTCTATAATAACGTAAAAAGAGTAGAAATGATGAGTTTTTAGGGAGATTCATACGCGAAATAGGGATTTTTCTTATCATATTCCCGATTTTTTTTGCGAACTTTGCACCCGAAAGAACAATAGGAAGTATTGGGTATATATAAATAAGAGTGATAAAATAAATATATAGAAAGCAATGAAAAAGGTATTTCTTTTGGCTGCCCTCGTGCTCGCATGCACAGCTGGCAGCAACGCAAGCGCTATGAACGAGGCAGCGCTCAATGCCTCAATGTCTGAGATGATGCCGGTTAAGAAAACGGCTAAGAAGACAACAAAGAAGACTTCTAAGAAGACTACGACCAAGAAGACTTCTACAAAGAAAACAACTTCTGCAACAACCAGCAATGCCGCTACATCTACCAGTGCAACCAGCAATGCAGGCTCAGCCGTTGCAGGTATCTTGGGTGCTGTACTGGGCGGAAACTCTAACAGCAGCAGTTCTGCAGGTAGCAGCATTATCAATGGCATCCTGAATAATGTAATCGGTTCAGGTACCTTCAGCAAGCAGGATCTCTGTGCCCATACCTGGAAGTACAGCAAGCCGGGATGCGCCTTTACTTCTGAGAATCTCCTGGCAAAGGCTGGCGGTGAGATTGCTGCCAACAAGGTAGAGGAGAAGTTGGGTGAGTATTACAGCAAGTTTGGTTTCAGCGGCTCAAATACCTATTTCACCTTCAAAACTGATGGAACTTTCGCTGCCAAGATAGATGGCAAGTCATGGCAGGGCAATTATACTTTTGATGAGAAGACTCATGCCATTCAGATGAAGGGCTTGCTCTTGAGTATGTCGGGCTATGCTACGAAGACTACCAACGGCATCAGCCTGCTCTTCGACCAGAAGAAGTTGCTCAACCTCATCAAGACCATGGGTGCCCTCAAGGGCAGTTCTACCCTCAGCGCTATCGGTACTATCGCCAATAATTACGATGGTATGCGTGTAGGTTTCGAGATGACTAAGTAATCCTGAAGGATAGAATCCATTACTGAGCCTTCTGTTGGAGTGGGCTCAGTAGATGATAATCGCCCTGTAAGAAGTAAAGCATCTTTCAAGCTATGCTTTGCTCTTTACAGGGCGATTTTTCTTGTTTATTTCACGCTCAGTTTCATTGTCTTTACATCCTTGCTGTTGGTTCCTATCATAATCTGGAAGTCGCCAGGTTCTATCACGTGCTTCAAATCTGCGTTGTAGAACTTGAGCATATCTGGGGTGATATCAAAGCTTACCTCCTTGCTCTCACCTGCTGCCAGATGGATGCGCTGGAAACCTTTCAGTTCCTTTACAGGACGGGAGATGCTGGCTACCATGTCACGGATGTAGAGCTGCACAATCTCGTCGGCATCGCGGGAGCCATTGTTCTTAACGGTGACGCTAGCTGTAATCTTCTTGCCATCCTGCCATTCGGTAGCCTCCTCATTGCTGATGCCGGCCTCCTGGCTGCTCAGGCGGAAGTTGCTGTATGAAAAGTAGGTGTAGCTCAAACCGTAACCGAAAGGATAGAGCGGACCATTGCTTACATCCAGACAGTTGCTGGCAAACTTGGCAAACTTCTCATTATCGTCTGCTACAGGGCGGCCGGTGTTCTGATGGTTGTAGTAGAGAGGCTCCTGACCGGTAGTCTTAGGCATCGAAGTGGTGAGCTTACCCGATGGCGATTTGTCGCCAAAGATGACATCGCAGAGTGCATCGCCCATCTCTGAACCTCCAAACCATACATTCATGATGGCTGGTACATGGGCTTTCTCCCAAGTAAGAACCGTAGGGCGGCCTGCAAAGTTGAGGAGCACTACAGGCTTGCCCGTCTTCAGGAGTTCGGCAAGCAGTTCGCGCTGTACGTCCGGCATCTCCAGGTTGGTACGGCTACCGCATTCGCCGCTCATCTCGGCACTTTCGCCCATAGCACATACTATCACATCCGCCTCTTTCGCAATCTTCAGCGCTTCAGCCTTCATTTCAGCCTCGTTGCCCCAGTTGATTGGTTTACCGGATTCGCCGTTTTTCTGCAGTTCCTGATTGCGCCAGATATTGCTTCCCTGGGCATATAATAAGGTGGCTTTTCCGGCAAGTGCATGCTCCATTGCCTCCTTGATGGTGGTATATTTCGATGGGACCTGAGCCACGCTCCATGTGCCGGCTATGTTGTTTCGGGTGTCGGCAAGCGGACCTATCAGGGCTATCTTTCCTTCCTTTTTCAGTGGCAGGATATTTCCTTCGTTCTTCAGAAGCACGAAGGTCTCTGCTGCTACATCGCGGGCTGCCTGACGGTTCTCAGCGGTATAAATCTCGCTCTTGCTGCGCTTGGTGTTGCAGTAGCGGTAAGGGTCGCTGAACAGTCCCAGTTTATATTTCGCTTCCAGGATGCGGCGGCAGGCGATGTTCACATCCTCCTCACTCACCTTTCCTTCTGCTATGCTCTTAGCCAGATGCTTTACGAAGGCGTTGGAGCACATGTCCATATCGGTACCCGCCTTCAGTGCCTGTTCCGAAGCCTCCTGGATGTCTTTTGCCGTTCCGTGCTGCAGAATCTCGGCGATAGAAGCGTAATCGGTAACCACGAAACCGTTGAATCCCCACTGCTTTCTCAAGACATCGGTCATCATCCATTTGTTGGCTGTAGCAGGTGTGTAGTCGATGAGATTGAATGAAGACATCACGCTGCCTACGCCAGCCTTCACCACTGCCTCGTAAGGTGGCAGATACTGGTTCATCATGCGCACGCGGCTCATATCTACCGTGTTATATTCCTTACCGCTCTCAACGCCTCCGTACAGGGCAAAATGCTTCAGACAGGCCATGATGCGGTTGGCTCTCAGAATCTCTTCTGTGCGCATATCTACGCCCTGGTAGCCCTGAGTCATCGCTGCTCCCATCACGCCGCTCAGATAAGGATCCTCGCCATTTCCTTCGCTTATTCGTCCCCAGCGGGCATCGAGTGCAATGTCTACCATAGGAGAGAATGTCCAGTTGATGCCGTCGGCACTTGCTTCCTTGGCCGATACTTCGCCTACCTTCTTCATCGCCTCGGTATCCCATGAGCAGGAGAGGGCGAGAGGGATGGGGAACATCGTTTCGTAACCATGAATCACGTCCATACCTACGAGCAGCGGGATGCCCAGACGGCTGTTCTTGATGGCGATTTCCTGCAGAGCCTTGATCTTGTTGAGCCCTTTGATATTGAAAACTCCGCCCATGTTGCCCTGGGCGATATCGCTGCCTACCTGAGTATCAAGTGCGCCGCCGGTGGTGATGTCGCCAGCTACCATCAGGTTCAGCTGACCAATCTTCTCCTGTAGCGTCATCTTCGCCATCAGTTGGTCGATATACTCCTTCATGGGTAGAATCTTGCCTTTCTTGGTTGTGGCAGTTACTTTTTTCTTAGGGGCTGCGGTATGGGCGAAAGCAGGTGCTGCCATAGAACCAGCCAAAAGAAATGTGAGTGATAAAAGTGCTGTTCTCATTGTTTATTATGTTAATTGTTATTTTTATGCTTATCTTTTGCAAAGATAATAAAAAAGATGATACGATGCGCGATAGAAATGTTAAAATGTGGATGAACTTTTCTTTTTTAGATAGAAATGTATCTGATAATGAGATGGATAAGAAAAATGAAGAATATATTAAAAGTGGATACGGCATAGGTGAAAAATGCGAAGAAATCTACATTTCTTCTATATTTGATTTGTCGTTTCCGATTTTTTTATTACTTTTGCACGTGAAACCTCATGAAAATAAATCAATCTTAAACGGAATCAAGTTGATGTATCGCGTAAATGAATTATGGGGAAAGGCATTCTTCTTCCTGCTCTTTGTCTTGATGCCTCTTTCTCTTGCAGCAAAAACAACAGATAATATAGAGCAGCTTTTTCAGAGTCTGGACAACGCCATTGCCCATTCGGCTGATTATGTGAAGGTACGTGAAGCCCGAATTCGCGATTGGGAGCAGAAGCTGAAGGCCGCCAGGCGCCTAAGCAGTAAGTATGATGCCTGCTTTGCGCTCTTTGAGGAATACCGCTCCTACAAGAACGACATGGCGCTGAAATACATCAACCAGTGTATGGAACTTGCCTTCAGAATGGGCGATAAAAAGAAGGTGGAAAATGCCAAGGCGCTGCTTGCTTTCCAGGAATCTACCACGGGCGATTATGCCGAATCGTACGACCTGCTGAAGTCTGTCAATATCGCTGATCTTGATGCTGAGGGCAAACGCAACTACCTCTGGGCTTGCCAGCACCTGTATGGCGAGATGGCATATTATTCCAACGTTCCATCCTTGAAGAAATATTATGCCGGCAAGCGTAATGCCTATCAGGCTGCAATAGACAGCACATTCAGCCATGATGATGACCTTTATCTGCAGATGCAGGAGGTGAGGGCACGCGATGCAGGCAATATGAAGGAGGCTTTGCGATTGAGCGATAAGCGGCTGGCGATGACGAAACCGGGCACCCATCAGTATGCCATTGTACAGTTTTATCGCGGCTTGACCTACAATCAGTTTGGCGATGAAGAGCAGTTTCTCAGCTGCCTCTTGCGTTCTGCTATCTGCGATGTCCAGTTGGCTGTGATGGACCAGGGGTCGCTCTGGGAACTCGCCAATCTGCTCAATGCCGAACCGGGCGAGCAGAAGCGCTCTCACGAGTATATCAAGTTTGCCTGGAAGTCGGCTACCGTTTTCAATACGCCTATCCGCAGCCGCCAGATCATGCCTGTGCTCACGCAGATTGAGGAGGGATATCAGAAAGAGCTTTCTTCGAGCAACCAGCATCTGCGGCTCATGGTAGCGTTTTCTGTCCTGCTTCTCTTTGTGGTTATGCTCTTGCTCTACTATGTCAACAAGCAGCGCAAGCGCATTGCTGCGGCCCATCATAAGCTGAAGGAAACCAACCATGCCTTGCAGTTGGCAAATGAGCGTCTTAACGAGATGAACCAGTCGCTCAACGATATGAACCAGTCGCTCAACGAGATGAACCAGTCACTCAATGAGAGTAACAAGATGAAGGAAGTATATATTGGTCGATTCCTGCGCCTTTGTGCCATCTATGTCGACAAGATAGAGACCATGCGCAAGCGAGTAGTGAAACTGGTGAAGGCAAGAGAACTCAACAAGTTGCTGGAGCAGATGCAGGCTGGCGAGGCCTACATGGGCGAGCTGTATGAGTATTTCGATTCCGCCTTCCTGAAGCTCTTCCCTGACTTTGTTGAGGAGTTCAATGCCCTCTTGAGGCCTGAAGAGCGTATCGTGCTCGAAGATGACAGCCGTCTTTCTACCACCCTCCGTATCTTTGCCCTTATCCGTCTGGGCATCGAGGACAGTTCTAAGATTGCCGAGTTCCTTCACTATTCTGTGAACACTATCTATAATTATCGCGCCAAAATCAAGAATAGTGCCATCTGTGACAGGGAAGAGTTCGAGCAGCGTGTGAAGCAGATTGGCATGAAATAAGCCTTTCTGGGCGTGATGGGTGAAATGTGCTGCAAAGGTACAACATATTTCTGTTACTGCCCAAAAATGCGCTGCAGAGTTCTGTTAAACGGATTTAACACTCGCATTTTTCCGAGCCAACAAAGCCTACTCGTAGTTTTAGCAGGAGAGAAACTATGAGTAGGCGAGCAGATATCAATAAGTTTTACCGGAAGAGAAGATAGGTTTGCTGATGGACGTATTTGTTTTTATCAGGTAGACCTAAGCGTCACAACTGTCACGCTGTAACGCTTTGCTCTTTTTCTCCGAAGATCATCTGAAATCTTGTTACTTGAAATGATATGTCAAGTTTTTTTACAAGCATAGAACCTTGACGCCTGAAAATCCAAAGTTCCTTTCAGGGCGTATGGCGCAAACTTGCGAAAATTCAGGAGTGAGCCCACTTTAAAAAGTAAGGCTTGTTTTAAATGTTTATATTTCACGAAAATAATCTCTGATTTATGCCGTTGTCTGGAATATTTTCGTATCTTTACACCATCAATCAAACAGAAAGACTATGTTTAAAAAGACAGATCCGAATCCTCAGTTAGATATATTCACGGCTCCCTCAATGCAGTTAGGAAGTCGTGCTTCAAAGAAGTATTCTGACCCCAACGCATGGCATAACCAGTTCTATAGCCACGTGACAACGAAGATTGACGAGGAGATATTCAAGCCATTGTTCCCTGAAGGCAAGACCCGTTATAGGGGCTTGCTCAAACATCGTATGCATGCATATAGCAGATGTATGTGGGTGGACGACTTTTTCGTCTTCTACCGACGCATTCGTTTTCCGATTACAAATGTACTAAAAAAATAGTTGGTAACAACCTGTTGATAAATAAAAGTGGATTCGGGAAGTTGAAAGTTTTCTTATGTTTCTGATTATCAGTGTTGTGCGAGAAATATGACGATCGAAATCAGTGGACGATTTGTGAAACGGAATTTCGCGACAAGTGCGCTTTCATCCGTCTTGTGTGTCGAAGAAAAATAGAATTGTGTTTTTGTGCGATTTTGCTTCCGTTCGTATGTTGTCCACTTTCTTCTTATCCTTGATTATTCTTTAAATAGCTGAATATTAGCGGTTTGTGATTTTTGCAGCACTTCTGTTGTTCCACTTTTCCATTTTATGCCGAAAAATGGGTGGATTTTTTGCTTAATTTTGCGGCAACAATCAGATTTTTTTTATAATTTTAAAAACTTTAATGCGTATGAAACATTTGAATTTACTTCTGTTTGCATCTTCCATGATGTTCGTGGCGCCTGCTTATGGTCAGAACTATAAACAGGTATGGGCGGACGAGTTCGACAACGTGGGTTCAGTAGACGAAAGAACCTGGAACTTTGAGACTGGAAACTATAACAACGGATTTGGCAACTGGGAGTTGGAAAACTATTCGAAGGCCAACGCCACCGTAGGTTTCGCACCCGACGGAACCACCAAGGCACTCATCATCTCTGCTAAGCCCGATCTTACTTCGGCACGACTCTTCACCAAGGACAAGGTGTCGTTCAAATATGGTAAGTTGGAAACACGCATCATGATCCCTAAGACTGCCAATGGTTTGTGGCCTGCCTTCTGGCTGCTTGGCAACACGGGAACATGGCCTTCGTGCGGT